>ERZ795046.2616-NODE-2616-length-15453-cov-63.310300_pt1 | contig 15453 bp, 13 predicted proteins | sample MGYA00375130_ERZ795046 | MGnify/ENA primary metagenome ERZ795046 (study PRJEB30175, sample SAMN05720202) | activated sludge metagenome | isolation source: anaerobic digester from wastewater treatment plant | place: Japan | collected 2015-05-15 ...
GTAAACTCAAACTATGGACAAGATTTTAGCCTTTCTTATGAAAAATGGTGGAGTGATGACCTTGGTATAGGAGCAAGCTTGGCTTATAACAGCTTAAGCACATTAGTTTCCTACAAGTTTTTACTTCAAACCCCATATATAAAGGTTTTATTAGGCAGTTTTTATCCTGGACTTAATCTTTTAACAAATAGCTTAGCTCTTAAGGGTTATCAGCTTGGAATTTACATAGTAAACGATGAAATCTACTATATATCAGGAAAGGGATCGCGTATATTTGATTATAGCTCGTCCTCAAAGCACTCATCCTTAGATATTCCTATCCAAGCCATGGGATGGTATAGAGCTTTTACAAAAAATATCTTTGCCAATTTTTCTCTCTTATCTTTTCAGCCTCAGCCTTCTGAAGAATACTACTCCTTAGACATCATGTTGGCAGATAGGACAGCCTTACCATTAGGAAATCTTATCCTTACTCAAGAAGTTAATGTACTTTTAAAAAATTCCTACCTCTATCTAAGCACCATAGTAAATGGAGAGCTTTCTATGGGAAGTATGGGAATAAAAGCCTTCTTAGGATATCTCCACCCTGAGAATTTATCTTTCTGTCCCTTAGAGCCAGGAGATCTTGGAGGAGAAATCTCCTTAAGCATTCCTATAAGTTCTAATATATTCCCTGAATATAGTCTTGGCTATTTTTACAATTCTTTTGGAAAAAGTAAGTTGGATTTGGGACTAAAAATCCAATTTTTGATATCTAATTATATAAATATAGAGAGTATGATAAAATATCTCTATTATTTTGCAGGAGAAAGCACTTTAAATGCAAAGATTTCTTTTAATTTTCCTGCTCTTGAAGGAGCTATGTGGAACAGTATATATGTAAGTTTTGAAAAAACAAATACCGTTGAAGATACAAGTTTAGGTTTAAACATTTCTTATCAATTTTGAAAGGAGGTCTTATAGATGAAGAAAACATTAGGAATAATTCTAATTTTTCTTTCAATTTTGGGATTGGTATATGCTCAGGAAGATGTCTTAAAAAACATAGAGAAAAAATTGTCTACTGCTAAGGATATAAGTATGAAGATGACCATTACCACTTATTCATATTCCAGCAAAGGAGAAAGTCTTCCTACAAAAATGTCTATGGAGCTCAAAACCATAAAAGATCCAGAAATTTTAAGAGTTGATTTTAAAGAACCTGCTATTCTTGCAGGACAAATATTCCTTTTAGATGGCGAAAAAAAGATTACAAGAATGTATTCTCCTTCCACAAAAGAAATCATTGAGTCTCCATATACAATGACTCAAACATCTACCACTGGAGCTACAAGTATTCCTATGGTAGGAGAAAGTGGAAAGGATTTCTCAATAACTATTGAAGAGGTCTCAGAAAAGAATCAAAAACTTTATAAAATAAAAGGTATACCTCAAAAAGCTGAACTTAAAGCTCAATACTCATCTCTTGAACTATATGTCACAAAGGACTATATGCCTGTAAGACTTAAGATGTATGATGTACAGAATAGATTATATATGGAGATCGTATGGGACGAGATTAAGATAAACTCAAATCTATCTCCTAATCAATTAAGAACATTGCCACCAGGTAAAATTATAAGACAAAAGACACCTTCAACTACTATTCCTTTACCTTTTGTAGCTCCTACGAAATAAGAAGATTAGGAGGGGAAAATATATTTTCCCCTCCTATAAATCTCTTTCATGTAAAGCCACAGAAAAAGCCCCGTATAGTCCCACTTTATCTCCCAACTTAGCAGGAATAATTTCTATCATATCTACAGGTACCAAAAAGACCCTCTTAGCTACTACTTCTTTTATCTTTTCTATTACATCTTTCCCAGAAAGTCCTATGCTTCCTCCAATAATAACTCTCTCAGGAGAGAGAATGGTTATTATATTCCCTACTCCTATTCCCAAATATTCCATAGCCTCATCCCATATCCTTTTTGCCGATCTATCTCCTTTTAGCATCGCCTCTCGTACAAGTTTAGCAGATATCTCCTCTTCTTCAGACATATCTCTCAAAATTGTTTCTTCACCGCTGAGAATAACCTCTTTTGCTCTTTTAGCAAGAGCCGTACCTGAAGAGATAGCTTCTAAACAACCTCTATTTCCACAATTACATAAGGGACCATCGGGTAAAATAGTCTGGTGTCCTACTTCTCCTGCACTATCTCTTCTACCGTGTAATATCTTTCCGTCTACCATTATTCCCCCACCAATTCCAGTACTTACCGTAATATAGACCATATCCCTACAACCTTTTCCTGCTCCAAAGTAATACTCTCCTAAACAAGCAGCATTAGCATCATTATCTATAAAGACAGGAATATTTAAATCTTTCTGAAGATCTACTTTAATTGGTGCTTTATCCCATCCAGGAAGATTTGGAGGAGAAAAAATTACACCTTCTACTCTATCCAAAGGACCTGCACATCCAACCCCTAATGCAATAGTATCTTCAGTTTTTATAGATGCAAGCTTTTCAATAATTTCTTTCATAATCTCCTTATAGCCTCTCTCTGGTATTGTAGGAAAAGATATCTCTTCCTCCAATACCCCATCTTTTGTAAATCTTCCTACAGCTATTTTAGTGCCACCAATATCTAACGCCAGAAATCTTTCCATTATTAACCCTCACATCTTCAAGATTTAAAAGCCACTCTTTAAATTCAGCTCCAAGTCCAAAAGATCCTATCCTTCCATCTTTTTTAATAACCCTATGACAGGGTACAACAATTAAAAAAGGATTTCTACTCATAGCATTTCCTACAGCTCTTTGATAATTCATATTTCCAAGATTTAAAGCAAGATCTTGATAGCTTACTACCTTGCCCCAAGGAACTCCTCTTAAAAGAGAATAAACTCTTGCAAAAAAGGGAGGTATATCTTTAAAATCAAGCTTTAATGTGGAAAAATCTACTTTCTCTCCTGAAAAATACCTTTCAAAAAGTCTTCTTCCTGGGAAATCCCCTTCTTCTTCCCAATCTTTTCTCCAGGTTATTCTTTTTATAACATCATCATTAAACTCTACGATTAAAAATCCATTTCTAACTTTAATAGTCCCTATCATCTTACCTTTTCTTTCTCAGTAAAAAGAATTCTTCTTAAAAACTGCCCTGTATAGGAATTAGGATTCATAGCAACCTCTTCAGGTGTACCTTGAGCTATAATCTCCCCTCCCCTATCTCCTCCTTCTGGACCAAGATCAATTACATAGTCTGCAGTCTTAACAACCTCTAAATTATGTTCAATAACAAGTACTGTATTTCCAGCATCTACAAGTCTATGTAAAAGATTTAAAAGTTTCTCCACATCTGCAAAATGAAGACCTGTAGTTGGTTCATCAAGGATATAAAAGGTTCTACCTGTACTCTTCTTAGAAAGTTCTGCAGCAAGCTTAATTCTCTGTGCTTCTCCTCCTGAGAGAGTAGTAGCAGATTGACCAAATTTTATATATCCTAAACCTACATCATATAAGGTTTCTAATTTTCTTCTTATTGCTGGAAAGTTTTCAAAAAACTCTAAACCTTCCTCTACACTCATATCAAGAATATCTGCAATGTTTTTCCCTTTAAATGTAATCTCTAAGGTCTCACTATTATATCTTTTGCCTTTACAAACTTCACAAGGTATATAAATATCAGGTAGAAAGTGCATCTCCACTTTTACCATACCTTCTCCTTTACAAGCCTCACATCTTCCACCCTTTACATTGAAACTAAATCTTCCTGGCCTGTAACCACGCATTTTTGCCTCAGGAAGCTGAGCAAAAAGTTCTCTTATCATAGTAAAAAGACCAATATATGTAGCAGGATTAGATCTTGGAGTCCTTCCAATAGGAGACTGATCAATTACAATCACCTTATCTATGTATGCTGTGCCTTTTATATCATCATAATATTCACTTTTTATCTTTTTCCCGTGAAGAGCTTTTTGCAGTGCAGGATATATAATTTCTTCTACTAAAGTACTCTTTCCAGAGCCAGAAACTCCTGTGAGACATACAAAGGTTCCTAAGGGAATATTTACATCTATATTTTTTAAATTTCTTGCTCGTGCACCTACTATTTCAAGCCATTTTCCACTTATTGGTCTTCTCTTTTTAGGAACAGGAATTTGTTTTTCTCCACGGAGATACTGAGCTGTTATTGAAGTAGGATTTTTTAAGACATCCTCAAGAGGTCCTGCCACTAATATTCTTCCCCCCTTTTCTCCTGCTCCAGGACCAATATCCACAATAAAATCAGCAGATCTTATAATCTCTTCATCATGCTCCACTACTATTATTGTATTACCAAGATCTCTGAGCCTTTTAAGATTTTCTATTAATCTTTTATTATCTCTGGGATGAAGACCAACACTGGGCTCATCAAGAACATATATAACTCCTACAAGTCCAGAACCTATCTGAGTTGCAAGCTTAACCCTTTGAGACTCCCCTCCTGATAGGGTATCTGCAGACCTGTCTAAAGTAAGATAATCCACACCAACTTCAATAAGAAATCTTGCCCTTTGAAGAATTTCCTTTAAAATAGGAGCTGCAATAATCCTTTCTCTTTCAGAGAGAGAAAGATTTTCAAAAAAAGATATTAACTCGTTAAAAGTAAAAGCTGAAACTTCTGCAATATTCTTTCCACCCACAAAGATAGAAAGTGCTTCTTTTTTTAATCTTTTCCCGCCGCATTCACTACAAGGAGAGAAAACCATAAATTTTTCATAAAAGGTTTTAATATCCTCAGATTCTGTCTCCTCATATTTTTTCATAAAAATATTAATAACACCTTCAAAATGCCTATATCCATATATACTCCAGTCTGGAAAATCTACCTCTACAGCAAAAGGTACTCCATAAAGAATTGCTTTTATCTGATTTTCAGTAAAGAATTTTAGAGGAGTATTCAATGTAAAGCCAAGCTTCTTACCAACTTCACTAAGGAGAATTTTATAATATGGAGAAATCTCCTTTCCCCAAGGAGTAATTGCTCCTTCTGATATAGATTTTTCAAAATCTAAAATAAGATCAGGATCAAACTCCTTTTTACCTCCAAGACCAGAACAGGCAGGACATGCCCCATAAGGACTGTTAAAAGAAAAGAGTCTGGGAGTAATCTCTCCAAAACTAAAACCACATATAGGACATGAAAAGTTCTCACTGAAAAGATGCTCCTCAACCTCTTCTTCTACAGATTTCTCAACAACTATTAAACCTCCACTAAGCTTTAAAGCAAGCTCCACAGAATCAGAAAGACGTGTTTTAATATCGGGTTTTATTACAAGCCTATCTATAACCACGTATATATCATGCTTCTTGTTCTTATCCATATCTATATCTTCATCTAATGTGTACATCTCACCATCTACCTTTACACGTAAAAAACCTTCTTTTCTTAAGTTATCAAGAAGCTTCTTATACTCTCCTTTTCTACCTCTTACCACAGGAGAAAGAATTTGAATTTTTGTCCCTTCTTCCCAAGATAAGATCTTCTCAACAATTTCTTGAGGTGTTTGAGCCGAGATCTCTATACCACAATTAGGACAATGAGGCTTACCAATATTAGCAAAAAGAAGTCTTAAATAGTCATAAATTTCAGTGACAGTACCTACTGTGGAACGAGGATTTTTTATTACTGTTTTTTGCTCTATGGAAATAGCAGGCGATAATCCCTCAATAATATCCACATCTGGTTTATTAATCTGTCCTAAAAATTGACGTGCATATGTAGAAAGAGACTCTACATATCTTCTCTGTCCTTCTGCATATATGGTATCAAAAGCAAGGGAAGATTTCCCTGATCCACTAAGCCCTGTGAATACAATAAATTTATCCCTGGGCAAATCTACATTCACATTTTTTAAGTTGTGTTCTCTTGCTCCTCTTATTTTTATACATCCACTCATAATTTTGTCTTTCTCTTTAACTCCTCTTTAAGATCTTTTATCTGATTCCTTAAATAAGCTGCCCTTTCAAAATCAAGTTCTGCTGCTGCTTCATACATCTCTTTTTCAATCTCTTTTATTACATCTTCTATCTCATCTATAGAAAGTTTCTTAGACATTGTCTTGTAATCTACCTGATTCTCCTTTACTGCCTCTACAAATTGAAATACTTCCTTTACTGATTTCTTAATGCTTCTTGGCACAATGCCATTAGCTTTATTATATTCCATTTGAATTTTGCGTCTTCTCTCAGTCTCTTCAATAGCTCTTCTCATAGAATCTGTTATTGTGTCTGCATACATTATCACTTTTCCATTTACATTTCTTGCTGCTCTTCCCATAACTTGGATAAGAGACCTTTCAGATCTCAAAAAACCTTCCCTATCAGCATCAAGAATTGCTATCAAAGATACTTCAGGAAGATCAAGACCTTCTCTTAAAAGGTTTATACCTACTAAAACATCAAATTTACCGAGCCTTAAATCCTGAAGTATATTTGTCCTTTCAAAAGTTTCAATCTCTGAGTGAAGGTATGTTACCTTCACACCTAAATTTGAAAGATACTCTGCTAAATCTTCTGCAGTCCTTTTTGTAAGAGTTGTAACCAGTGCTCTTTCTCCATGAGATACTATCTCTTTAATCTGAGACACAAGATGTTCTATCTGCCCCTCAGTAGGATGCACTTCTATCTCAGGATCTAAGAGCCCTGTAGGTCTTACAAGTTGTTCCACCACTTGTTCTGAAATAGAAAATTCAAACTCTGCTGGTGTTGCAGAGACAAATATTACCTGAGGTATTCTCTCCCAAAACTCTTCAAAGAGAAGAGGTCTATTATCATAAGCTGATGGAAGCCTAAAACCATATTCCACAAGACTATCTTTCCTTGCTCTATCCCCATTATACATAGCTCTAATTTGAGGAATAGTGAGATGAGACTCATCAATAAAGAGCAAAAAATCATCAGGGAAATAATCAAGAAGAGTATAAGGTGGTTCCCCTGGTTTTCTACCATCTAAATGTCTTGAGTAATTTTCTATTCCTTTGCAATATCCTATCTCTCTTAAAAGCTCTAAATCATACATTGTTCTTGCTTCAAGTCTTTTTGCCTCTAAAAATTTTCCTTGACCTTTTAACTCTTCCACTCTCTCTTCAAGCTCCTTTTTTATAGATTCCATAGCTCTTTCCAATTTCTCAGCAGGAGCCACATAGTGTGTAGCAGGATAGATAAAAACTTCATCCCAGGAATAAACCTTTTTACCACTTACAGGATCAAACTCCACAATCTTTTCTACGGTATCTCCCCAGTACTCTACTCTGATTGCAGTCTCTCCACCAATAGGAAATATCTCAACCACATCTCCCCTTACTCTAAATTTTCCTCTGGTAAATTCATAATCATTTCTTTCATATTGAAGTTTCACGAGTTTTCTAAGAAGTAAATCTCTGGGAAATTCCTCCCCCACACCTATTCTAAAAACCATATTTTCATAATCTTCAGGAGAACCAAGCCCATATATACAGGATACACTAGCAACCACTATGACATCTCTTCGTGAGAGAAGAGCACTGGTAGCTCTATGTCTCAGTCTATCTATGCGATCATTTATATCCGCATCTTTTTCAATATAAGTATCAGTCTGGGGAATATAGGCTTCAGGCTGATAGTAATCATAATAGCTGACAAAATACTCCACTGCATTATATGGGAAAAATTCTTTGAATTCACTATAAAGTTGAGCAGCGAGAGTTTTATTTGGGGCTATAACCAGCGTTGGTTTCTGAACATTGGCAATGATGTTTGCCATGGTAAAGGTCTTACCAGAACCAGTAACTCCTATAAGAGTTTGATATCTTAAACCCTTTTTAACTCCCTCGGTAAGTTTTTCTATTGCCTGAGGTTGATCTCCACAAGGCTTAAACTCTGAGACTAATATAAACCCACTCATAACTTACTCCAATCTTTTATTATATATCATTCTACGAAGATATGAAATTCTATTCATAACCTGATCTTTTGTACTTTCAACATCTCCCACATTATATATGATAAAATCAGCTTTTTTTATTTTCTCTTCCATAGGCATCTGAGACGCTATCCTAAGAAGAGCCTCGCCTTCTGTCACTTTATCCCTTGAAACTATCCTTTCAATTTGCATATCTAAAGGAGCATAAACCACCCATACTTCATCAAACCAATCCTCAACTCCCACCTCAAAAAGCAAAGGTATCTCTATAGCAACAATATCATAAAAATCTATCAATTCTAATCTCCTTTTTATCTCTTGAAGTACAGGAGGATGAAGAAGAGCATTTAGCTTTTCCCTCTCCTCTCTATTAGAAAATATAATCTTTGCAAGTTTTTTTCTATTTAGGATACCCTTATCAAATACCTCTTCACCAAATATTTCCTTAATCCTGTCTTGATAAAATTTTTCTTCTAAGAGTTCATGTACTATCTCATCAGCGCTTATTACAGGTATTTTTAACTCTTCAAGGGTATTTCCCACTAACGTTTTTCCTGTAGCTATACCACCTGTAATTCCTATTTTATAACTCATTTTAATTCTGAAAGATTTTTCCCCATGGAGATTTCTACCAAAAGAGGAACTGAAAGTTCCACCACATGCTCCATTTTTTCCTTAGCCATTCTTGAGACAAACTCAATCTCATCTTCTGGTACTTCTAATACCAATTCATCATGAATCTGAAGAAGAATTTTTGACTTTAAATTTCTATCCTCAATCTCTTTAAAAATCTCTATCATAGCAAGCTTTATAATATCTGCAGATGTTCCCTGTATGGGAGCATTAATAGCAATCCTCTCATAAAGACTCCTTATCTGCTTATTTACACTCCTTATCTCTGGCACATATCTTTTTCTCCCAAAAAGTGTCTTTACAAAGCCACCTTCTCGTGCCTCACTTAAAGACTTCTCAATATAAAGCTTTACCTTTGGATAATGCTTAAAGTATGTATCAATAAATTTTTCAGCATCTTCAGGCATAAGTCCTGTAGTCTCAGAAAGACCAAAGGCAGAGATCCCATAAATTATGCCAAAGTTTACTGCTTTAGCTCTGGATCTTAAAAGGCTATCCACCTGATCTTCAGGGACTCCAAAGATCTCAGAAGCAGTCTTTCTATGAATATCTTCTCCATTGCAAAAAGCCTCTATTAATTTAGGTTCTTGAGATAGATGGGCAAGGATTCTAAGCTCTATCTGAGAATAATCTAATGATACAAAATAGCAGCCTTCTTCTGCAATAAATGCCTTTCTTATCTTTCTTCCCTCTTCACTTTTTATGGGAATATTCTGAAGATTTGGCTCACTACTGCTTAATCTTCCTGTAGCAGTACCTGTAGGATTAAAGTTACCATGTATCCTTCCCGTCTTAGGATCTATAAGATTTGGAAGGGCATCTACATAAGTACTTTTTAGCTTATAAAATTCCCTGTATTGTAAGATCTTAGGCACAATAGGATGAACATTTGCTATACTCTGAAGAACCGAAGAAGATGTGGAATATCCAGACTTTCCTTTTTTCCCCTTAGGAAGCTTTAATCTTTCAAAAAGTACCTCTGAAAGTTGCTTTGGCGAATTTATGTTAAATTTCATACCTGCCAAAGAAAAGATCTCTTCTTCTAAATTATTTAATTTCTCCCCAAACTCCTTTGAAAGCCCCTTTAGATAATCCATATCTATCTTTATTCCCCACTTTTCCATAGAGTAAAGCACAGGAATAAGTGGGATCTCTATGTCAAAAAATACCTTATCAAGCTCTTCATTACTTATTTTCTCCTCAAAAATTCTTTTTAGAGGAAGAAGATATCCTGCATATTTCTGTGGAAGTGTAACAGACTTCCCTAAGTATTCCCTAATAAGAATCTCCAAGGAGTGATTTTGCCTTTCAGGATTTAAAAGATATGATGCAATACTCACATCAAAAACTTTTCCCTTTATCTTACCTGAAAGGAAATGAAGATCCCTCTGAATATATGAGCCTATCTTTTCAATATCTTCATCAGCCAAAATATTTTCAAATTTCTTCCTCAGAGCATCGTTAAAATCTGCTGATGAGATAAAATAACCTTCTCCATCATCAAAGGAGATTGAAATCCCTTCAAAATTTTTCTCTCCTAAACATTTAAAAGCGATATATTTATGACTTTTTGCAATATCCTCTATATCAAAATCTATCTCTTTAAATACTATATTCTCCTCTTCTTTAAAATCTGGGAAAAGCTTTTGTATAACACTTCTCAGCTCAAACTTCTCTAAGAAATTAATTAATTCATCACTCTTTTTAATATTTATAGGACTAAGAGGAATATCCTTTTTTATATTCTTTAGAGTTACAAGATCTAAATTCCTCTCAATAAGCTCCCAATTCTCCTCAATAACCTTCTTAATATCATCATCAAGAAGAGGAATTTTTCCCTTAAGATCCTCTATGGAATCTATCTCCTCTAAAATCTTTGCTGCCTTTTTAGGACCTATGCCAGGAACTCCAGGGATATTATCAGATTCATCTCCCACGAGGACTTTATAAAGGGGAATTTTATATGGAGGAATTCCAAATCTCTCTTTTACTTTCTGAGGATCATATATAATAAACTCGCTAATACCTTTTTGGGGATGGATTAAGAGGCAATCTTCCGAAACCAGTTGGAGAAGATCCAGATCTCCTGAAAGGATATACTTCTGATATCCCACATAGTTATTTACTGCAGTAGATATCAAATCGTCTGCCTCATATCCTGGCTCTTCTATAATAGAAATATGAGACATTTTTAAAAATTCCTTTATCCAAGGGAGCTGAGCCTTCAGATCATCTTTCATAGGGGGTCTTTTAGCCTTATATTCTTTGTATAATATATGTCTGAATGTGGGCTCTGGAAGATCAAAAGCAACACCTAAAAAAGATGGCTTAAAATCTTCTATCGCCTTCAGAAGTATCCTTACAAAACCATAAAGAGCATTGGTAAGCTCCCCATTTTTTGTTTTTAGTGGAGGAATAGCATAGTACACCCTATATATAATACTGGAGCCATCTATTAAAAGAATACTCTCTTTTTTATTTTCTTCATTTTTTTTACTTTCTTCTTTCTTCTCCTCAAGAAGAAGATCCCATAGAGATTCTTGCTCCATAATTTAGATATATCCTTTTTCTCTCATACTCAAATATTTCCCATCAGATATGATAAGATGGTCTAAAAATTCAAGCCCTATGATTTTCCCTGCCTCTATAATTCTTTTTGTAAAGATTATATCATCTTCACTGGGAGATATATCTCCACTGGGATGATTATGAGCCAATATAAGCTTTACTGCATTCTCTTGAAGGGCATACTTCAAAATCTCTCTTGGTTTAGCATAAACAATGTTTAGGTTACCTTTAGCTATGAGCTTCTTACTCAGACATTTGTTCTTTATATCCAAGTAAGCACAGAAAAGATGCTCCTCTTTTAAATTCATAAAGTCACTGCTAAATAAAGAAAATGCATCTTGAGCATCTTTAATGTTCTTACCAAAAAAATCTTCTCTTTCAGAAAATATCCTTCTTCCAAATTCAGCAGCAGCTTTTATTTGGATAGCCTTTGCTACTCCTATACCAGGAAACTTCATTAATTCCCCTATCCCAAGCTCAGCAATCTTTTTCAGATCTCCAAACTCTAAGATAAGATTTTGAGAAAGCTCATATACAGAGACGCTTTTACTCCCTGTTCCCAGAATTACTGCAAGAAGTTCAGAATCAGAAAGTACTGATGCTCCATAATTAAGAAGTCTCTCTCTGGGTCTTTCCGTGGATGGGAAGTCTTTAATCTTTCTTTTCTTCATCTACTACAGCAGGAATTTTGCTTACATCTTCAGGCTCAAGCTTCTCTTCCTTTGCAATTTCCTCAATTTCCTTTTGTTTATCAGAAATCTTTGTTTCAATATCAGTGAGCTCTTTTAAAAGATCATCAAACTTTTCTTTAAGTAGCGGCTCTTCATTTTTAAGAGCATCATATAATCTCTCTCCCATCTTTTTGAAAGTATCAGTTCTATTTCCTTCTAAGATTAAAATATCTGCCTTTAGCTTTCCTATCTTTGCAAGTTTTGCTGACTCTTTACCAAGAGTTTTTGCCATATCAGAGATAGCTTCTCCTGCCTTCTTTGCAGTCTCACCAGCCTTCTGAGCAAAAGATGAAACCTGTGGTTTCAGATCATCCCAAAGCTTTTTCCATCTATCATCAGCCATTTGCTTACTCCTCCTTTATAACTATTTTATTTGAAAGAAGCAAAAGTCTCTTTATATTATACCTATTCCATATGGTTAATGTATAGACATTTTCCAAAGGATCATATGTATAAGTAATCTGATAATGATCATTATTCTCATCAGAGTAAGGCTGGTTATTATAAGGATTATCAGGCATCTTTTTATTAGGAAGATGATCTTCTAAAGAATGATATAGATCATCTAAACTGGTAGCTACTGGGTACCTTCCCTTACTATCAACAGCATACATCTCCAAAGTGACATGAAGAAGTCTCAAGGAAGAGATAGCAGCACCTTCTCTTGCCTTTTCTATACCTGAAAGATAAGCTCCTCCACCTATAATAGCAAGGATAGAGATGATAATAATAACCACCAAAAGTTCAATAATTGTAAATCCTCTTTTATCTCCCAATATTAATCCCCCCTATGTAAAAAGTAAGGGCAAGCTTTTTAGCTTGCCCTTTTTTTAAAGAATATTTTTGCTGATTTAAACGTTTAGTGGTTGGAAAGGGTAATTACTGCCTTACTATTATCTCTGTTAAATCCTGTTAGGGTATAAGCAACACCATCACTGGAGTAAACTATACAATAGCTTTCCCCACTCGCTTCAGCAGCAGCTTTGGGATCATCATTTGGTGCAACATCCAAAAGACCATTATCATAAGCATATGCAGTATTATTAACTGGATTATTGGGGAACTTTCTATTAGGAAGATACTCACTTATTGCAGTAAGAGCATTGGGATCACTATCAGTACCTGTGCTAGGATATGAACCATTATTATCTACTGCATACATTTCAAGACTTGTCTGAAGAGCCTTCACAGCAGATGTTACAGCAGACTCCCTTGCCTTCTCTGTAGCTCCCATGAAGTTTGGAAGTGCTACAGCAGCTAAGATGGCAATAATTACAATAACAACCATCAACTCAATCAATGTGAAACCTTTCTCTTTACGCATAATCTAAACCTCCTTTTCAATTTGTTTTTCTATTTAACATTATACCCCAAATTTTTATTTTTATGCATTAAAATAAAGAAGTTTAACTAAAGTCATTCTATATTAATTCCTTCAATTTTGAGAGAGCATTTTTAAAGAGCCTGGATACTTGGGACTGAGATATCTTTAAAATTTTTGCTACCTCCCCTTGGGTTAAATCTTGGTAAAAAATATACTCTATAATCTTCCTTTGAATCTCTGGAAGTTTTGAAAGGGCACTTTCAAGAGCAATCTTATCTTCCACAGGAAGACGAAAGGACTGAAAACTCTCTGACTTGATTTTATCCATCTCAATCCCTAACTCTTCAATAGATAAAGTCATGATAGATTCTTTAATCCTAAAAAGTTCTTTTACAGACTCCTTTTTAATATTTAAAGCCTTTGCTATCTCATCTATTGTGGGATATCTATTCTCTTCCTCCCAAACTTTATCTATAAAAGCATCCATACTTGATATAAGTTTTTTAACAGTTTTGGGAATTCTTATATTACCTGTTTTATCCCTTAGATAATGTTTTATCTCTCCTAAAACACAGTGAGAGATATATGTTGAAAGCTCCCCTTTTTCAGGATCATAGTTCTCAATTGCCTTTAAAAATCCCAGATATCCTACTTGTACTAAATCTTCAAAAGGTTCTCCGTAATGAGTAAACTTAGAAGCCCAGAAATAAATGAGATCATCAAAGATCTCCAAAAGACCTATTAAAGCCTTCTCATCTTTTTCTTTTTTATATCTTTCCCAAAGCTCTTTAGCTGTTGAAATCATTTTATGTATTGGAACATGGTAAAGATAGGCAGATACAAAGAAATAAGCACACCGCCTACCAGACCTCCAAGGAATACAAGCATAAGAGGCTCAATCAATGCAGTTAAACTTTCTATAGCATTTGCTACTTCTTTTTCGTAGAATTCAGTAATCTTTGTAAGCATCTGTTCCAGAGAGCCTGATTCTTCTCCAATAGATATCATATGTATAACCATAGCTGGGAAAACTTTACTATCTCGCAATGGTGGAGCAATCCTTTCTCCTTCTCTTACTCTTATTCGGGTATCATCAATAGCCTTTCTAAATACACTATTACCAATAGTTTGACCTGCAAGCTGCAGTGCTTCAAGGATAGGAACTCCTGTTCTTACCTGCGCAGCAAGTGTTGTGGTGAAACTCACCACTGCATTTTTTTGAATTATAGGACCAAATACAGGTATTTTCAAAAGGAGTGCATCTAATTTTTCCTTAATTTTAGGATTTTTGATAAGTCTCATTACAACTACTACGAGAGCAACAATTACTAAGGCTACAACTAAGAAATTCTCTCTCAAAATATTGCTTAAGCCCAGAAGAAAGGCTGTTGGTGCTGGAAGAGGAGCATCCATGCTCTGAAACATATCTGCAAATGTAGGTACTAAGAAGAAAAGAAGTCCAAAAGTAACAGCTAAGGATATAACAAGAATGGTAATAGGATATGTCATAGCAGATTTTAATTTTCCACGAAGCTCCTCTTGCTTCTCCAAAGTTACTGCTAATCTTTCTAAGGTTTCATCCAAAGTACCTGATGCCTCTGCAGCTCTCACCATATTTGTATATAACTTGGAAAATACGTTAGGAAATTGTTCAAAGGCATCGGAAAGAGAGCTTCCTTCATCTACCATTTTCTGAACTTCTTTTATTATATTTTTTAGTGCCTTACTTTCTGTTTGTTCTGAAAGGACCGTAAGACTTGTGGAAAGAGAAAGTCCTGCATTAATCATAGTAGCGAATTGACGTGTAAATATGGTAAGATCTTTAAGTTTAACCTTCCCACCTGTACCTTCTTTTTTAGTAAGAGACATGGTAAGAAAAGATGAAACTTTCTTTTCTTCTATCCTTACAGGATAAAGACTCATTCCACGAAGCTTTATGGCGAGCTCTCGTACATTCTCTGCCTCACCTTCTCCAACAACTAACTCCCCTCTCACACTCCTTGCCCGATACACATAGTTCGCCATTTATACCTCACCTCCTAACTTCGCCCCCTAAAAGTCTGGATAATTCTTCTTTATTAATAGCTCTATCAAAAGCAGTCTCATGAGAAATAAGGTTCTTCCTTACAAGATCTGCAAGAGACTGGTCCATGGTCTGCATTCCATGCATTCCACCAGTCTGAATTACACTATATATTTGAGGGGTTTTCCCTTCTCTTATCAAGCTCTTTACTGCAGGAACTCCTATAAGTATTTCTGTAGCTACAAT
>ERZ795046.2626-NODE-2626-length-15371-cov-46.212262_pt1 | contig 15371 bp, 6 predicted proteins | sample MGYA00375130_ERZ795046 | MGnify/ENA primary metagenome ERZ795046 (study PRJEB30175, sample SAMN05720202) | activated sludge metagenome | isolation source: anaerobic digester from wastewater treatment plant | place: Japan | collected 2015-05-15 ...
GCAGATAAATATAGCCAACGAAGCTATAGCCGGAATTGTAAGATGGAGACCTGCTCTTTCTAATCTATATGAAGTAGCATTTCAGGGTATGGAAAACATTAGTGTGCTTCATTGTTCCGAAATTAACTTTCCTGGGCTACAGCTTTCTTTTGGAAGGCATCTAGGTACAAAAAAGTTTGCACTAGAAAATTGCCAGCTCCCTGAAGAAGTGACTATTACGTGGAGAGAGGATTACAAGCACAGTGTTAGAAGATTTCATGAAAACTGGTTTGCTTTGTTTTACGATAGAAATAATGATAAGTTTATTTCAGCAACCAATGATACCGATGCTCTAAAAAGATATAAAACAGCGATAGTTACTATTCAAGATTTGAGGGGAAGCTTATATAAGGTCGGTAGATTATATTTAATTGATATGCTACCCACAAAAATACCCGATTTGTCATTAGGATGGGCGAATGATGCTGCTATGGAATATCAACTTTCTTATAAAATATCCGATTGGAAGTGGGAGTGGCACGTATTATGAATTCTGCAACGCCCATATTGTCTGAGATTCAGAGTAAAACGTTTGCTGAAACCGCGATAGCTCTTGTAGACGGAAAGGATTTATCATATAAAGGATTTTCTTTAAGTAATCAAGCCGAACCGTTTGTTTTAAATGGCACAGCAGCTATCCGCAATAAAGTTATGCTGTGGCTTGTATCTTCTAGAGGCGATTACGTTAGAGAGCCTGACAAAGGAGGTCCTTTAGAGGCTTTAATAGGTAAGACGTTTACCGAAGATAATCAAAAGTTTATTGAAAGATCTCTAACAATGGCGTTTTCTGATTTCTTTCAAGGAGATCTTTCTCTGATTAAAGTAACCGCAGAGCCTGATATAGGCAATAGACGATGGAAGATAAAGTTGCTAGTGAATGATCCGATACGCCGCGAACTTTTTGATATAGCAGTAGGAGTAACTCAATGAAACAGTTTGATAGTGTTAGCATAAACGCACGAGCGCTAGAAAAATTATCTCAAAACCCGGATTGGAAAGCTGTTGTTAATGACAGTGTTATTGCTTCTATATTAAAAGTACTCTCCGAAAATCAAGCTGAAGTAGCTCGATATGCAGAATACCTGTTTAGTGAGAGTAAGTGGGATACTGCGCGCAATCTTAGCTCTATTACCGCAGCTGCAGGGCAGCTAGGATATAAGCCGGCTAGAAAAAAATCAGCTTTTGGAAGCATATATATATCTGCAGATCCTAAAATACATTTAGTAGGCCGAGGTATTTCTAAAGATGCTTTCTTAGGTGGGAATGCTTTAGGAAAGCTATCAAGCGAAATTAACTTGAATTCCTCAGTTACTATAGTAGACTCAAAAGGCAATTCATATATAATGACCTCGCGAAACGCTTTAGCTGCAAATACTTCGTATGTAATGAATACAATTATACAAGGCGTAAAGAAAGTAATCTCTATCCCCGTTACAGTAGCAAGATCAATAGCTACCCGATCGAAGCTAGATCCGTATCTGTATATACCTATTACTATAAAGAACTGTGAAAACGCACGCACAGCTATTACTCAACCGTTTTTTAGAGTATACGTAACATATACAGGAGGGCAGCAAGAGGAGTATCGAGTAGTTGATTCCTTGCATTTATCAACATCAGCAGATAGAGATGTTGAGGTATATTCAGATTTATATAATATAGATCTCTTATACTTAAAGTTTAATACAAGTCCGGTAAGAGGAAAAGCTTTAAGTTTATCTGAGGGGTCTGGAGTAGAATCGATCGATATTCATTATGTTGAAACAGCAGGAGCCGCAGGCAATTTAGACAGAGCATTTGAAACATTTACTATAACGAATATTCCAGGACGGCCGAATTTAAATCTATACGGTATAAATTTAGAGCCTTTAGTCGGGGGCGCTGACGAGGAAACTATTTATCAGATTAAAACAAATGCCCCGTTATACTATATGAGTACTTATACTGCAGCTACTCAAGAAGCTTATGAAAACTTAATCAGCCGCATAGATTTCGGTAATGGTAAGTATGCTTCCCGAGTTAGAGTATTTCCTGGTACGTTTGAAGATGAAGTTAATAAAATTACTCGTAACGTTACTTATGTAACTCTATTGCTTCCTGGTATAGAAGACTTAACTACTAGTACTGAAGAAAATCCTTACGAAGAGTTAGAAAGAACAATAAATTTTTATCTATCTAAATTAAAAGCGCCTACGGATACACTGAAATTTGCTCCTCCGACATTTGTGGGGCTTAGCTTAGGTATAAAATGCACAGCTAGTAGAGAGCAAGTTGAGAACTTAGCAGAGTTAAAACTAGGTATTCAAGATTTGCTTAATTCCAAATACGGGGCTCGAAGCTCAGACTTAGATTTTGGTAGAGCTATATATGAAGCTGACGTTATAAAAGCTATAAAGGACTATTCATCAGCAATCTTAGCTATAAGAACAGAAGTAGAGGCTGTAAAGAAGTTAGATTGGAATACTGCAGTACGTATGCATCCAGATTCTTCAGCTCCTTTATATACTCTTCGCCTTAATTTCGACTTTAATCCCGTATTTAGAGGTTCAAACTTCATAAAAGGTTTTAAAGATTATAGAACAGGAGCCTCGTATGTATTACGATTTGATATAATGTATAAGCAAGCATTAACCTCTACGCTACCCGCATATCACACATCTATTTTTGTTGAAGAGAATCCTACCAGAACTACCCCAGGGTTCTATATAAGTAAGGATATTAGCACTACGCCTATTTGGGACTTAAATGTTATAAGTGGCGTAGATTACCATACGCAGGATCCTACTAACTACGCAAGATTAACATCTGCATATCAATTTTATTATAAAAATAAAGTATATGGAGATGATGATTTCGAAAAGTTGATATCCCCTGAAGCTTTAAAGACAGAAGCCCCGATAACAGATTATAACAAATCTCCTGGAGCCCTTAGTTCTTACTTTATAGCTTATTCGGGAGATTTTGATGCTACTGACGGTAAGATAGGAGAGGGTTTCATAGAGTTTGATATTACATCTTTATACGTAACATTGCAACGTTACGCTGAACAGGATGTAATTTTAAGAAATTTACTTCAAAGCCATCCTTTATCGTTAGTAAAATGTAGTTCAGCAGGCGAAGTATTCCAGAGTTTTGTAAAAAATGTATTAGCACAGTATGTAGATATCTACGTAAGTGCAAGACCTGTTGATAAAAACTTAGTACCAGCAACAGATGACGTATACCAGAACAGTATTGTACTGTATGCGGATTCTGCTGATGCCGATTCTTTTACTGTCACTAATCTCTCTTCTGTAAAGAAGGAGCGAGTACTTTCAGTAGAGTGTGAGCTTGTATGAGTGAAAAGAAAGTAATTACTTTGGCGGACGCCAAAGAACTATTAAAAATAGTTCCTTTCTACATCGAAGAATATCAGGATGTAGTAGAGCATTGCGATCTGTATGTAAAGAAGGTATCCCCTTTATTTGCAGAAACCGTGGTCTCTACACGACCTATTCCTACATCAATAGATGTACTTACTTCTGTAGCCCCTCTATTCATTAAAAGAAGCTCTTCATTCCTAACATCAAGAGATCCCGCAGAAGTAAATGTACATTCAGCTTTGCAGACTGAGTTCTGGCAAACATTTTTCAGAGATTGCTGGGGCTCAGAACTTAATTCTCTTATTATAGCTATTTTTAATAGGCTTCGGTACGTATATGTAGGTGAAGAAAACCTGCTATTTTCTAATGTGTTTAGACAGCTCCTCCATACCGATGAAGGAGATGAATCTATTGCTTTATACTTTGATGAAGATGATGATACTAATATAAAACTGGTAAAACAAAAATTAGCTGCAGCATACTCTTTACTTCATTACGAGGTTTCCTATTCAGGCTTTATTGACGATTGGCTGGATTCAATGTACCTTTCTGGACAATTGAGTTTAGCTGAGCGCAAAAAAGAAGCCAATATATACGCTGCACAAGACATACGCGCAGAATTATTAAGAAGAAAGTTTGCAGGCACAGCTAGCTTATACTCAATTGTTCTTTCGTCTATAAATAGGAGAGGCGCGTATGCCCCTACAGTATCACTAAAGTCTGTTACTCAAGATGGTAAGTTTAAAGATAATAGATATATCAGAGCCTTAGATCTCCCAGGTATTACAACCATAGTTTCAAACACTATTATAGATCCTATAACCGCTTTTTCTGATATCATACCTCTAAAAACTTTAACTCCATTGTACTATACAAGCGCTGATTTTGATAGCGATACATTTTTAGAGAACCCAGCTTCCTATCTGCGTCATAGAGGAAAAAGCTTTGCTTGGGATAATATTAAAGGAATACTTGACGCATCTCTTGTCAGAAAAACATATCCAAAACTCGATCAAACCAACCCTGCAACATCACGATTGTATCAGCTAGATGTTACTTGGGTAGATAAAGATCAAGAACGTATGGCAAAGCTCGACGACTCTAGACCTTTATTTGACCTATCGATTATCTCTTCAGGATTTTTTGACATTCAGGCTGACCAGCTTCTATTTCATAAAAATACAGTACAGAGAGCTAGAAGACACGAATATCCTTTTTTAACATACTCTATATCAGGCAGTACAGGCCCCTGCATGATGGATATTCCTTGGCTAGATTACATAGAAAGATCTATTTCTAGGAAGAAACGCATACAGGAAACTGTAGGTATCGGCGTGCAGGTAAGTAAGCTAATGGCTACGGAAGCCTTGTTAGTAGAGGAGGCTTGCACAGTTCTTACGTTTTCAGAGACTTTTACAAAAGATTATAACGCGCAGTCCAGCGTATTTTTGCCTGGAATGCGCTATGCATACCTTTGGAACTTAAGATTCTTTTATAATATTTATACATTCGAAGTCAAAGAAATAAAAAAAGAGCTGATTACCTACATTTTATTCCCCATAGCTGAGAGTGCCTTACCTCAGCAGGTAGTAGAGCAATGTTCATCTCATCCCAGCTATTCACTATTTACTAGCAGATCAGTAGGTTTAATACCTTTTTCTTATCCTTCTTTAAATACAGAAGCTATTCTTTCTTTAAAGCTTAAACTAGATGAGACAGGTATTCAGGATGATTTATACGAAGAAGGGTACAATAAAGCAGTATTCCTGTTTACTCCATATGAGAATGTAGCAATTGCAAAACGATATGTAAAAACTGAACCCGGAACTCTTGCTGGAGGAGATAATCCAGAATGGTTTAATTTTCCAGTATCTGATGAGGCCTTAAAGTATGTTATCTACGGAATATCTCGTCAAAATAAGGATACTGGTAAAGAAGAATGGTTCTGGTCCGATCCTGTGCGGCTTTATCCTAAGGAAGTAGCAAATCTTAAAACGTACAGACCTGACTGGATGGGGATGGTGATGTACATAAATCCCTACCTCACATTTACTAGTAACTGTGCTTCTCCATTACGACATAGACAGGTACCTGTTAGAGCGTTGCGAGGCCCAACAGTAGAGCAGCCTAATCCAGAGCAGCCTCCTGTTCCACTTCCAAAAGGCCCTAGTGAATTTACTGCATTATGCAACCTAAATGTGCTGCATGGAATGCATCTTTACTGCAACGAATCTGGAGAAATAACAGATCCTAATTACCCTCGAGGATCTTATTTAAGAAAAGTACGACCAACATCTGTAACTCTCTCAACTGAAAAGTTTCAGATTTGGGGGGATAATAGAGCTCTCTGGGGAACAGAATATGCAGCTGATCCTTTAGATGATTGGGATAACAATTATGTACGAACTGCACAATATAGAGATGCTAAAGGAGTAGCCTGCATAAAGCTAGCTCAAGGAGAAGCCTATCAAGAGGGAGTTCCGGTTGATAGTTATTATACAATATCGCCTAGTAAAAACGCTATTCGGGATGAAGGGGCTTCTTGGGCTGACTGGCTGTGGAACAATCCGGATAACAATGGCTTTACGGTAAATATCGATTTAGCTATTGAAAATTTAAATGTAGATCAATGGCTTTTAAGCAGAAACGAGGTTCCTAATAATAGTAATATTCATGCAGAATTAGACTTCTACTACAGTGCTGATCACAAACTGATCTTGAAAGTGTATCCAACTGGTATAGCTTCAGAAATAGTATTGCAGGCTGAATTATCAGCTCCTCATATTTTAGGAAAACAATCTCAAATCGCTGCCAGTTGTCTATATGAGGTAGATCCTAATAATAACAGTAAGCTAAATATATCTCTAAGTATCGTTGCAGATAGAAAGTGGACTACCAGATATTACAGTACGGTTAAGATAACAGGCACTTCATATGATTTGTATGAGACTGATAGTAGCTTTACTATTGAAGGGCTTACTCCTGTTCAAGTAACCTTAAAATCGAATTATAATTACGAATTAAATTATCCTTCCGCTAAGCCGTATCTATTCGGCATGTTAATGAAGTATCAAGGTCAAAGCGAGAACGATCTAGCTGATATATGTATGCTTAATTTCCGTAGAGGCCTTTATCCTATGCGAGGTCTAGTATATGATTTCCGATTACTTAATAGAGGTATGTCTCTGCAGGAATTGATCATATCTGCTGCAGGTACTCGAAGAGAATTATATTCATACTCACCTAGTATCTATAAACTATCTTATCAGCATTTTACGGATTCCGGTGTATTTAAAAGATTTAGAAGAACTTCAGAATCCGAACCAGAAGCTATCGGTAAGGTACGCTTATTTACTAGAAGCGTTTGGGATTCAATTCTCGTTGATTTATATCCAGTAGCTGAAGAAGAAAAAACAATTACAAACATCAGGTATAGACCGGACTGGAAAGACCCTCTTGACGATACCGATATTTATGATGGATTCGATTACAAAGATGGCGTAGTAGAGAGATTGCTTGTCAATGGCTACGAAACTATGAGTGGGGTAACTGTAGCTCCTGAAACTCAGTTATATTACCGAGGAAGTCCTGTATACTTGGATCCTCTAGCTCAATTCTCTCTCGTACAAACATCAGTGTATCCTGTAAAGTATAGTGACGAAGCTTTTACATCAAATCTAATTTTGAAAAGGGATACCTTGGTTACAGATAAAGTTAGCTTTAAAGCTTATCACAGCGGCATTAACTACTTGCCTGTAGGCGCTCATTCAGTATCGCTGCCTTCTGTTCCTTCAGGAGACACATTAACATATAGTCTTATTGTTGATGTAAACTTCTCTCTTGCAGGTACATTAGATGCAGCAGCTCCTATGCTTCGTGGCAAAAATATCCTTATAGACTACGATAAAGATTTGAGTAAGTTTATCGTTAAACATGATATAAAAGATGGGGCTGAAAGATCTGTCGTAAAGAATCACTTAGTATATCCTCTGTATATTCCTAATCAAGGAATTGATGAGCTTACAAACAGCTGGAATGCTAAATTAACAGGATTTAAAATAACAGGTTCCCGATTAGCTAATGCATTATCTGTTTTACTCTCAGCAAGAACCTATTATGGGGAACTACAAATACCTTACGCATACGAAGATGATAATTCACCTACAGGATATTCTTACACTTCGAGATGGTCTGCAGTAAAGGGATTAAAAGACGGCGAATATTATATTACTTGCAAGTATCCTATCCAAATTCTACCTTTAAAGAATCATGATCAAGCTCGCATTACAAAAGCTCCGATATTCTATGCTGCTAGCCGATTAAAAGTTGTTGTAAAGAGTAGGCCAAAAGCATATACAGAGAGCAAGATAGGCAACTATGTAGCGAAGTGGGATACAGATACATTTACCCCCCAGGAGTATATACCTGCTGATAATAGGACTTTTCCTCACAGAGAAGTCGATATAGATCTCTATGTTATGACTAACATAGGTTCTGATTCAGAAATCTGGCAGTGGCAAAAAATCGCTAGTAATCACGATGAATCAGCAACAGTTCAGTTGATAAGTAGTACATCGGGTTCATTAGCTATTGACAAAACAATCGAGTTTTATCTAACTAACAATTATACAGCCCCATTCTTTATTCAAGGAAACACATCAACCGATGTAGTTTCGGATGTTATAGAAATAAAGATATTGAATGCCAGTGGTGTAGAAAATCTAGAGGCTCCAACTATAGCTGATATTTCATCGCTACGCTTACTGAGCAGTCGCTCATATAAAGTTCTATTTGATTATAGTGCTTATGTGAGTGAGCTATCATATAGTAGCGAAATCTTTACTGACACTTCTAAGCAATACGAGGAGATGAGTATTGCAGAGAAGAATAACTATTCAAAGCTCACAAGCTTACTAGATTTAGTTAATCCTTTATATGACGGTCAAGATGTTTTAAGAGAAGTGGCTTACACATCAAGACTGAATTGGTCTTCAGATTTACTAGAAGATTTTAATTTAACCAGTACAAAAACAGGATATGCAATTGATAGTTCTGGTAACTGGATTGCTCCTAATATAGATATTATCAATAATAATTTAGCTTTGGGTGATCCTTACTCAAATGCTGTATCTAAAAACCTTTTAATAGATATCTACGAAGAACAAAGGGATTCCATAGCGAATTTATTTTATTTTACGTACAGGCAAGAAAATAAGGATATCGAAGAGATCATTCCTCCGCAACTGTTTGGTACTAAAAGTGACAGAAGTAACAGTATACTAAAAACCCGAACAATAAGAAAAATAAGAAATGGGGGCTACATCTTAACTCCCTGCGAGGTAGACGAGTACAAAGCTCTATTAAATCTATATACTCAAAAAATAAGGACAGTGCAGGAATCTATAAGTAGCCTCACAAACTCTACTGGGGGTATTCTTGAAGCTTTCTCCACTATAGAGCCTATTCTAACTGCGGTAGGTACTTTAAAGAAAACGGAGAGCATAACTCCCGATTCTCACGTATTACAGGTGTATAGATTATCGTCATTCTCGATAAATTACATATCAATCAACACTCCTATCACAAAACAGGGACTGTATTCTACTAATTTAATAGCTACTCAAAACTATCTAGATACCGGTTTTTACAAGCTAGAAGGAGCTTTCGGCTCGTATGTGTATGATTCAGAGAAGGCTCGTGATGTAGTGTCGCTAAATACTGATACTAGTACTCTAGTATCTCTGCATTATTTGAAAGATCCAGGTTCTAGGTCAAAATACGAGGCAGCTATATCTCTTAAAACACCTATTCCTCTTGAAGTAGCCATTCAATACTACAAGCCTTTAACAGGAGCTATATTATGGACTTCTTCTTACACTTCTGTAACGAATGTTAATCGGTGGGACGTTGTTAGTTGGGAAACTCCACAGTCTATAGATCCAGGATCTTTTAAGATTCTTATAAGAAGACCGGGAGGCGCAGCTTTCGATTACCAGTCTATTCTTGTGAGTAAGCTTTTCATAAGAAAAGCCAGATATTATTCTCACGTTAACGGATTTTCAGAAGCTATTCTAGCAACAGCTAACGCCACTACTTTAGGAAATAGTAAGCCATCTCTATCTGAAACACTATTGGTAGTAATGGGAAGAAAAGACATGGCAACATTATTTCCTATTCAATTTAGAAACAAGCTGCTAAGAGTAGAACCTAAGCCTACATTCTTGTCGTACGCATCTACAGCTAATATGTTTATCTCTAATTATCTTCCTGCTAATAAACTCCAAAGCACTGAAGAACTAGTTGAGCTTATACGACCCTGGACAAGAAGGATTGTATTTAAAGAAGATAATCCTCGTAGTGTTAGCGTATATAGATATATCAATAGTGTTAACGGCGCTGAGTTTAGTAAAACTAGTTCTATTGGTGATATATTTGAGGTGTATAACGATTTTGAAGACGAAGCTAATCGATCTATCAGATACAATGCCTTGTATAACGACGTAGAGTTTGCAGGTCGATACGGGTTAGTGCTAAATACATCGCGACTACCCGAATTACTCGATACTAATCTGCAACTAGAAGCTAATACAATTCCCGTGCTAGATGAAAGGTTTTCTCTAATTAGCGGATGTGTCAATCCTGAAAAATTTATAGCTGGAGAATCTAGCGTAGTAGCTATTACTAACATACAGTTGCTAAATAATAGTGATGTTGATCCTGCTATACTTTATGAGTTTGAGTATTTACCTATTATCTATGACGAATCTAGGCATCATCTTAGCATGAATTTTTTGTTACGCTCCAACTAATTTAATGAAGGGGTTATAAAAGATGTCTTGGTCAACAACATTCTATTACGAACAAGAATTGCGTTCTTCTTATATGAATAACACCATAAAAGGGCTTATTAAGCCTGGTATTTATAATTTAAATGCAGCTTTATATACAATGCCATATGAAGAGTCTACTCCTGGTTCTGTTGGCGTATATCTTCGAATTGGGAAGGGATCTACATTTGTATTTTCTAACGGATATGTTGTAAATAACGGCAAAATCAATAGAAATCTAGATTTACTAGGTACATATCTTGTAAAATGCGTAGCTGAAACAGATATAGATATTCATATTGCTACTCCGAATGGGGATTATTCAGCTATACTAGAAGAGACTGTACCTGGATCTGGTATTTCAAAAGCTCCTGTTATTTTTGTATATGCTACTTTTTCTTATAAAGAAGACGCAGCAAGTTCAGTAATTCCTAACATACGACTAGCAGTTCCAAGTTCGAATCCGTATTTGAGCACTGAAGCTTCATATATGCTTCCAAATGAAGATCAACCAGAAGTAAATATGGCAGCAAATGAATCGTATCTTATTATAGGAGTATTGCTCGATAATAACAAACAACCAGCAAATTATGCGTTAGGGAACAACTGGAGATATAGTGGGAAATATAACGGCCGATCAGCATGGTTAGATAATCATGTATTTACTGGGCGGGGGCTACCCGAATACAGAGGGGCTATTTCAAGAAACTACGGCCAGCAGTTGCCTAGCGTTATTTTCGGAAGTCAATATAATAAACTATACTTAACATCGGGTAGTTTCTACTACAACAGTGTTATTTATCAGATTGATGGTCAATCCTGGAAAACATTATACGGGCAGGGGACTTCTCCAATGACAGCAGCTCCTGACTCTACATCAGGATTCTTAACAGATCATGTGTATTCTGCTCCTGAGGTTTCCACATACACAAAATCCTTGCCTACACTATCTGGAAATGCTTCTAAAGTAATTGTAGAATTTCTATTCTTAGCCGTAAAATCTGAATACGCGAGAGCTACTTCTATAGACTTATCTAGCCTTCTATCTTCTAGCGGAGCATTCTCTATTACGCGTAGATTCTTGCCATTTAGAGTGATATGCGACGATACTCCAGGTAATCTCGATCCTCAAACAGCTTTAAGTACAGATTTTGGACTTCCGTCTACTAATCTGATTCCCCTCGACATTAGTATAAAAAATTTAGATAGATTAAAATCATTTTTAAACAATAAAAATATTCTAATGCCTGTTGTAGATAAGATGAGACAAAATGCAGAGTCAGCTTCTCCATTCCTAGTACCTACTAACGGAGAATCACTAGTTCCTGTAGTAATTTCTTTTAGAAAAATAAACACTTCAGGCACCGATATTGTAGAAGCTGGTAGCTCTATATCTTATCCAGCCTTCACAGACGCTTCAGGGACTTCAGGAGCTAGCGCAGTTAACCCTGCTAACATTCTTTCTTTCTTCGAAATACAAGCAAGTAGCTTTGCCATTATAAGTAATTCACTATCAGTGCAAGAAGTATATGATGTGCTGCCATTCTTAGACTAGAGGAGATAGTAAGATGCCTACAAGAATAGAAGGTCAGCTTTGGATAAGTAGAGAGGAGCCTAATACACTAAAATACTATGCTCGAGGAAAAGAATACTGGGTTGTATCTGCAAGTACCTACACAGCAGGAGAAACTATAAAAAAGGGAATGATTGTAGCACCCTCTCAATCCTCTATTGGTAGTGCTTCTGATGGAAAAGTTGTAAAAGCTGTTTGGCCTCGAGACGCTGATCGCGTTATGGGTATTGCTCTTAACTCTGCAGGTGCTAATGAGCCTGTTAGAATTCTTAATTACGGGTATATAAGCTTGTCAGGATCGGAATTAGCAGATGCCTTTGTTACGAAATCGGATTTCGTGGCTAGCGCAGCATTATCGGGTTCTAGGTACTATACAGCTTTTGGGGATACCTCTAACGACGGAGGAGATGGAAATCAGTGGAATGATACTACTGGATGGAACGGACGCGGGGCAAATGTGTACTGGTTTTCTGGTAGAATTATAAAAACAGGGTCTTCAGACTATAGCTGGAAGGATCCTGCTCTATTCCCTGGGAAATTGACTATAGCTACACCTACAGGATATAAGCCTACTAACACTGAAGTTCCTTGGAACGATGAAAGCCTAAACGTAGGTTATAAACACTTGCCTGTTGTAGGGAACGTAGTAACTTACGCATACGATTCTAATAAAGTAATTACCAAGATGGTTATTCACATAAATTTTTCGAAATTCCAAAAGAGATTGCAATTTGAGTATCCTTTATATACAGCTAATAATGGTTTAGGATTATACGATGCTGTGCTAGATCCTACAACGCTAACTATTCGACATGGTTTATTTGCAGATAACTGTAAACCTCAAATAGAAGTTTCTATGATAGGTTACAGCGATGCAACGCCTCCTATAGGTTCAGAAATAGAAACATATCGAGTATGGCCTGGCTACGATTCCTATTTAACAACGGATGCCCGAAGAACCGAAGTAGAGATTGCAAGTGATACTTCTTTTTACTATAAAGTGATAGGCCAAGTTACATACTGCAATTAAAAAAACTAATTTAATTAAAGTGAGGATGTAATAATGGCACGTAAACCCTTTAAAGTTGTTAACGATATTGATCTGTCAGGCAATAAACTGATAGATGTTCGCGAAATATATAGAAGCGACTATGATGGCTCTGATCCTGCTTTTAGAGATATTTTAATTCGAGCTGGAAACGATTTAACAAATAATAATGAAGCTGGTGGTAGCGTTGTTATTCGTTCTGGTACCGGATCGGCCCGAGGAGATCTTAAATTTTTACTAGGAAGTGGTGTAGGCAATTACGGATTAACAATTTTAGGATCTTCAGCTACTACACTCCAAACCGAAAATCAAGATGTAACAATAGCTACAGGTACTGCTGCTACAAAAATAACTTCCACAGTTAATTCCACAGGTCCTGGTTCAGGTTCCGTGCAGATAGCTGGTGGTGTATATATAGCTAAAGATTTAGTGTTAAGTGGCGGAAATATAATAGCAAGTACTGCTACTACATGGAATTTGCTAAACACAGTAGCCACTACTGTTAATGCTTTTGGAGCAACTACAACTTTAAATATAGGACAAACAGGACTCGGATCTACTACGGTAAATATAGCTACCGCCGCAAGCACATCCGGTACAAAAGCCATCAATATAGGCACAAACGGTACTACAGGAAGTACAACTACTATTACTATAGGTACCGATGCTGGTACTAGTCCTAGTGTAACATTAAAAGGTTTATCAATAAATCTTGGGACTAGTACTGCAGCAGCTACAACGGTTACCGTTGGAGGTTCTGTTACCGGTAATGTATTAAAAATAGCTGGAACAGCTTCTGGCACTGCTAATATTAGCAGCGATGTAACTACAGGCACAGTTAACTTATTAACCGAGATTACTACAGGAACTGTTAATATAGCTACTGGAGGCGCTAGCGTAATTCAGATAGGCGGTGCGGGAGCTACTTTGCTCTTAGGGGGAACAACAGGTACTACAACTGTTAACTCTCAAAGCGGGGCTTCTGTTGATTTATTTCCTACACCCGCAACCATTACAGCCTTCTCTCAGTCAACGTCGCTCACAATTGGTAAGGATAAGGCGGGCACTACTGCCATTATTTCGGATACATTTAATGTAGTAAATGCCACTTCAGTGTCTATATCATCAGATGCATCAGATGCAGTCAGCAATCATTCTATATCAATAGGCACATCAAGCGCTAACGTTAACAAAACAATTTCTATTGGCACGCTAGGTACAGGAACAACTACTATCACAATAGGAGCTACATCGGCTTCATCAACAACCACAGTAAATGGAAATATAGTTTTAGGCGATGATGCTAGTAGAAGTATCTCTCTTGTAGGAACTATAACTTCCGCTGGATTTTCAATAGCAAACGCTAGCTCATACAAAACAACGATTCTTCCAGGCACCAATACTTCTAACATATCTGTTACACTGCCATCGACAACAGACCAGTATTTTACTATAGGTTTAAGAGCTGACGGCAGAATAGACATGAAGAGTATAATGGCTGGAAATGGCAGCACAGCTCTATCTCCATCTGATGGAGGTATTTTATACTCAGATGCTAATGGATTCCAAATTCTATCAGGAGTGGCTACGGCTGGTAGAGTGTTGATTTCCGGAGCAAATGCAGCACCTACATGGACTGGCGGAACATTATCTATAGCAGCTTCTCAGTCTTTAACTGTATTACTGGGAAATATAACAATTACCAACGGGCAATCGGCAACTGCCTCTACGCTTACTATACCTTCAGGTCCCTTAACATTTCCCGAAGGCATCGTGGCGGGAGATATTTTATACGCAACAGGAAATGGAACTTTAACGCGGCTTGCAAAAGCTGCCGCTGGATCTGTACTAGTATCTGGAGATGCTCCTAGTTGGGATGCAAATCCTTCTATTACAAGTTTAACTTTGTCAGAAAATTTAGCAGTAAATGGAGGTACTATTAGTAGCTCAGCATCTACATTTAACTTACTAAATACTACCGTAATTACTGCAAACGTATTAGGAGCTGCAACAGCTATTACTATAGGTAATGATGGAAGTTCTGCTTCAGTAATATTTCCTACTACAAAAAATGCAACATCAACAACAGAAGCTGGAGTAGTTATTTCTGGAGGCTTAGGAGTAGCGAAAGCAGCTTATTTTGGAACCACAGTAGATGTTGCTGGAGCCACAACATTATCAAGTACGCTAGCTGTAAATGGGAATACATTGTCAAGTTCTTCTGCAACGTTTAATTTCCTTAACGCCACAGTCACTACTCTTAACATGTTGGGGGCATCTGGAGCTACACTAAATATAGGAGCTAACGATACCAACACGCGAGCAGTTAATATATATGGGGATATGAATATCGGTACAAGCTCAAAGACTAGAACAATAAATCATTACGGTACTTTCAATTTCGGAGGGCCTACTGGATTTAAAATTGAATGGAATTCAGATACTAATTCACTAGATTTTGTTAAATTGTAATAGGAGGCTTACAGATGCCTACAGTAGCTAGAATTCTCGGAGATCGTATT
>ERZ795046.2629-NODE-2629-length-15360-cov-4.175825_pt1 | contig 15360 bp, 15 predicted proteins | sample MGYA00375130_ERZ795046 | MGnify/ENA primary metagenome ERZ795046 (study PRJEB30175, sample SAMN05720202) | activated sludge metagenome | isolation source: anaerobic digester from wastewater treatment plant | place: Japan | collected 2015-05-15 ...
GCTGAGTTTGGCTCATTTGAAGATTTTAAGAAAATTTTTGCGAAGGAAGGTCTTGCACGGTTTGGTTCAGGTTGGGCTTGGCTCATTGTTACACCTGAAAGAAAACTCAAAATATGCTCAACTCCTAACCAGGACAATCCTTTGATGGATATTCCTGAAATCGAGCATGGAACACCGATTCTTTGCATTGATCTATGGGAACACGCTTATTATCTGAAATATCAGAATAAACGAGATGAATACATCGATAATTGGTGGAAGGTCGTTAACTGGAATGAGGTGTCCAGACGTTTCAAAGAAGCAATGAAGTAAAAATCCGGAAAATGAACATATTCGAATATTTATATGTTCAGCTTTTGAGATAGAATTGCAAGTTTTACTCCATTGATTTTTTGTATTTTATGCGCATAATTAGCCTGTTTATTTCAGAAAGATAGAGGTGATTTTTGTTTTACGCAAAAAAGCATTTTTAAAAAGATAGTTTTTTAGCCTGCCTATGCTTCATTAAAGCGGTTAAACATTCCGGAAAAATAAATATAAAAAACTTTCTTTAAGAAAATTAACGGATATGTAAAAAAGCAAAGAAATATCAAAAACCACATTCCCGATGAAAAAATAAGCATAAAAAAGAGAATAAGAAATAGGTCTCTATTGTGCATTTTAATTAATATTCCTAATATAAGAAACAGAAAAGTTGCAGATAAAGGTATTATGTAATGCCAGATTGTGTCGAAATGAAATCGCGGTGCAAGAAATGTTGGGTTCTCCGGTGACACAAGGAAAAAATTCAGGATGGTAAAAGTTAAAATAAAGAGCAAAGACTTTCTTGAGCATGACGAAAGCATCCATGCTATCACAATATAAAGAGGAGGATATAAGGCAATAACATATCTTACTGGGGATATTTCGTAGATTTTTAACAGGGAATGAAAAATAAGAATCACAGCAATCCATGTCCAAAGAATTAGGCATGCTCTTTTATCTTTTATTAATAAAAACGCCAATATACCAAGAGACATTATTTTAAAATTAATCTGAATGTAATATTTGAATCCGGAAAGCGAAGATAAATTAAATAGTTTGTCAAGACGCTCTATATTGTCTACATATTGTTCTGACGGTAAAGCAGGGTGAAACATGTTACCCAAGACAAGGAAATTGTCAATTAATTGAGGAAGAAAAGACAAGATGGCAAATATAGAGAAAAGCGGGAAATAAATTAGAAGCATTTTCTTCCACTGTTTGAAATCGTTTGGGTTGAAATAATAGTCCATCATAAAAACCGTTGGCCAAATTAGTATGCTGGTATATCTTACACAAATACCTATTCCAAGAATAAATCCAAGAACTATGTATTTAAAAGCACTTTTTCTCATATATGCAACAAGAAGCATAGAGCATAGTGGGAAGAAAAAACCGATATTATCGCTCATGCAATTGTATGACATCAATAGAGATTGATACCATAAGGTCAAAGAAAATGGATGAACTGTTCCGAGATGAAGCATCGTTTTTCCTATAAAATCAGGAGCCCCAAAAATGCCTTTGTGAAAAATCCAGGCAAGAAACGGGAATAATATATATATTATGGCAGTAACATGCGCACAGTAAATAGATTTTGATAGTTTATATGAAATAAGTGTGAGTATTAAAAGAGTTCCAGCCCCTACAAATGCTAAGTTAAAGAGAGAGAAAGGAACTGCTATATCATTAAATGTATTAGCGTCAAAAAGAATTATAAACAGCATATATAAGTATGTGTTTCCAAACGTATTGTTAAGCCTGGATACTCGATTTCCGTTTATGAGTTCTTGTGCCATAGTGAACCATTGATCGTAATCAACATTATAAACGAAGAAAAAACCATTAATGTAAAAAAACATTAGTATAGAAGATACCCATAGTGTTATATACAGTAGAAAAAATAAGATAGGCTTATTATCGGTAATTAATGGCTTAAGGATTAATATACATAAACCGAGTGTTATAAATATGAAAGGCAAGAAAGAAAAAGCGGGATCAAATGAAAAATCCAGAAACACACTCTTTTTCTCATGATTTAAATAGTATATAAGGTTTTCAGAACACCAATACTTGGTCCCCATGATATTTAGTTGATATACGTAGGTGTAGCGCCTGATCATTGATTGAGGAATGTAATCACGAGGATCAAAAATGATCCTTTTAATATCTTCTACAAGATAGTTCTGATTCGGGATGATAATTATTCCTGTATGCTTCTTAAGCTCTTTGTCCTCAAAAATCGGTAATGCATGTGATGGGACAAAATTAAAAGGCGTACTTTTGTTACGTGAATTGATATAAAACTGGACAAAAAAAGATAGAACAGCTAAAGAAAAAAATATCAATGACGATAATTTAAGTAACTTTTGAATCTGCGTTTTTGAATGTATATAGTTCATTTTATATTTGGGGACTGTGTAAACTTAACAAGTCGTTTTTTTATGATTTTCAGAGGTTTGGTAATTTTAAAATAATCATAGAAATCAACCTGCAGTTTCTTTTGGGGGGGCCCAAACCATGAAAATGTACAAGGCATCATAAAAAAAGAAAGTATAGCCTTATCAGCTGGAATATCAATTCCTCCCATTTCCACTGCAGGATATGGATTATCCTCATTTTTATTACTACCATGATAATAATGTACTTTGGCAATTCTTGAAATTGTAAATGCTGCATGATTTGCCATAACGGACGCATCCCAGAACATAAGCATTTCAAGTATAAAAAGAGAAAATCCTAAAAGCAAAGGAAATGAAAGAGCAAATTCAAGGTAAACGGCAGCACTTTCGGAAAAAACTTTAGAAAAAATATAGTTTCGAATTTTTTTCTCTTTAGACTTCATACAATAAAAAATGCTTTCATTTAGAATAAAAAAATTGTATTATTCTCATTACAAAATATTTAAAGACAGAAGAAGTGTCCACAATGTGCCAAGCCCAATCGCTATTCCATAAGGTACAACAGGAACCTTCTTAAGACCTTTTGGATTTGTTTTTTTTCTACCTATCAATATTTTAAACAAATCCGATAATGTTGAAAAAAAAACACCGTTCCAGATAGCATAAACAATTGCCATAAGACCACCAGCAAGTACGGTATAATATAAAACCAACAATATGGTCGGAAAAGCAACTATCGAACCAACTGCTCCCATAAGTTTTAAATCTCCTCCTCCCAAAACGCCAGCAAGACAAAACGGTAGAAAAACAATAAATCCCCAGAAAAAACCAAGAAAAGATGATTTTAACATCATTGACCCCCCTATTAAAAAGGAAGATACAAACGAAGCTAACAATATTCCAATAGTTAGCCAATTTGGAATAGTTCGGAATCTAATTTCAGTATAGGCCGAAATAGATAAAAGAGGCACCAGAAGGATATATATAATTTCCCTCATTTTTTCTTTTTATTTTAAAGATATTTTGTTTTTGAAAATCAAATAAAAGTCTTTAAATCTCAGAAGAGAGGCATGCTAATTAAAAAAACTCTCAGCATAAGTTCCTTTCGGAGAATTTCATATGCTGGACCTCCAGGTAATAGAGGGGCAAAAGCGACAACTGCAACAAAAGCAAAAAGCAGTGTATACTCAAGAAAAACAGAGGCTCTTTCCGAATGTACTCTCTTGTAAAAACTTTTTGTTTTTCTAAAAAATTTCATCTCTTAACGAATTTATTGTCCGCTCATCTGATTATTGACATCTTCAACTTTCCCCGAAAGTGTATTGAACAACTCCTTTAAGTGTTTTCCAAAGCTTGCTACTGCAATAGAAACTGCAATTCCGATCAGAGCACATAACATTGCATATTCAAGGAAATTGGCACCAGATTCCCCAAGTAATTTTCGCAATAGTCGCTTTGTTTTTCTTCCTTTTTTCATATTACATTTTTATTTAGAAGCGAATATCTTATTGGGGTTGAGAGAAATCGCCTTGTAGTGTAGATCCTTGAACTTGTGAGCTTACCCCTTGCGTTTTTTCTCCTACACTAGTAAAAAGACTTTTCACCTGCTTTCCAAAAAAAGACGCTGCAATTGCAACAACAATTGCAATGAGTCCGGCTAACATCGCATACTCGATAAATGTGGCTGCTGATTTAATTGATTTTCTTTTGATCTTCATTATCTACCTCCGAATATCTTTTTAAATTGTTATTTTAATCTTTTTTTTCTTCTTTTTCTGTTGAGTTAGACTTGTCAGATAATCTATCAAGTTTTTGACAAAGAGTATCTAACTTGTAGTAAATTAAGACCGCACAAAAAGCAATTACTGCAATTAGCAGAAATTCAGCATCACTTTCCCCAATATGATTCCACATTATTACCTCCACGAGTTTTATTTTTTTACTATTTTAGTTTGTCTTTGACCTAAACATTCCCAATATTATGTTATTAAGATATTATTACCAAAAAAAACTGCAAATATTTTTTTCAATTTTCTTTAATTTTTATCTTCATAAATTCTTCCGAAATCGGATAAAATATAAATAAAAAATTTGTAGATTATTTTAGTAAAGCCTCTATGAAATTTACACAAAACTCTGGTAAAAATTGCAAAGATTGATTTTTAGGCTCCTTCAGATAATATCAAGAGATTGCGAAATAACATATAAACTTCTCATAAATACAAATTAGAAATGCAGAATTCACGTTTCATTTTCAGTTTACAATTGTAGCTGAGGAGAAATCGCCGAGAAGAATTTTTTCAAGCGACTCAGCATCTGAAAAATTAAACACTACTATTGGGAGTGAATTATCACGGCACATTGAGAATGCTGTTGAATCCATCACCTCGAGTTTCTTCTCTAAAGCCTCTTCGTAACTTATTTTTTCATAACGTATTGCATCTGAGAATATTTTTGGGTCTTTATTGTAAATCCCATCTACCTTAGTTGCTTTCAAAAGTATATCTGCATTAATTTCAAGTGCTCTGAGAGCCGCTGTAGTATCAGTTGTAAAAAACGGATTTCCCGTGCCACCAGCGAATATAACGATTTTATTTTCATCTAAAGCTTTTTTTGCCAGTTCATGATCTGCCTTTAATACAAAAGGTTCTATAGGAATAGCAGAAAATACTACTGATGAAAACCCCGCAGAATTAAAAGCTTCTTTGAGACACAATGCATTTAATACAGTTGCAAGCATACCTATGTTATCAGCATTTACCCTATTAAAACCTGATTTTTTTGATACGAAAGCCCCGCGCCAGATATTTCCTCCACCAACAACAATTGCTACTTCCACTCCATTATCACAAAGATTTCCTATGCTCGAAACAAGATTTCCTATTGCATCAGCATTATAAGGCACAGAATCATTATCATTGGCTTTTAATTTTTCTCCACTAATCTTCAATAAAATTCTGTTGTAAATATATTGACTTTGCATAAGAGCTCCTGTTTTATAATTTAAACTTCTTCTTCTTTTGCCTTTATATCTTCATATCCTTCTATTAATATTTCACGTTTTGCGCTTGCTCCAACGGGAGGTCCAACAATTCCGCGTCTTTCAAGTTCTTCTACGAGTTCAGCAGCCTTGTTATAACCTATTCCCAATCTTCTTTGTATATAGCTTGTACTTACCTTCTTATCAAGGAGTATTGTTTCAAGAGCTTTTTTTAGAAGTTCATTATCTGAATCCGCAAGGTATTTTTTTATAATATCGTCTAATTCAGGTTTTCCTGTTGTTTTAATATCTCCTTCTTCATCTTCATCTGACATAAGTATGCTTTCATCGAAGGATTGTTCTACCTGACTTGAAATGAATCTGACAACATTTTCTATTTCGTGGTCCTGGATAAAAGTTCCCTGTACACGTTCAAGGTTTGAGCTTCCCGGTGGTGTAAATAGCATATCCCCCTTACCTAATAGTTTTTCCGCTCCCTGTCCATCTATTATTACGCGACTATCAATTTGAGAAGAAACCTGCAGGGCTATTCTGGTAGGAATATTTGCTTTTATTGCTCCTGTAATTATTGTTGTTCGCGGAGTTTGGGTTGCTATTATCATATGGATTCCGGCTGCCCTGCCCTTCTGAGCAATTCGCGCGATAGAAGTTTCAACGTCTTGTTTATATTCTGTCATCATTATATCGGCAAGTTCATCTATGATAATTACAATGTAAGGTAGCGCATCAGGTATTGGATTTCCGTCCGAATCGCTTTCGGGATCTTTAGTTCTATCTCGACTATTAAAAGAAAGTAAGTTCCTTGCTTTCAATTCTGAAAACAACTTGTACCTTCTTTCCATTTCATTTACTCCCCAACGAAGTGCACGTGGAACATTTTTTACAACATTAACTACTTCGATATTTAGATGAGGCAATGGTTTGTACCACGTAAATTCTACCATTTTTGGGTCAACAAGTATAAATCTCATTTCAAAAGGGCTGAACTTATACAACATACTGAGTATTATTGAATGCATGCAAACACTTTTTCCGCTGCCTGTAGCTCCGGCAATCAGCATATGTGGAGTTTTAGCTAAGTCAGTTATTACAGGTTTTCCAGAAACATCTCTACCTAATATTACAGGAATTTCCATTCTATTCCTTTGCCAGGCATCAGTCTCCATAATTGAGCGCAAAGTAATCGTTGAAACTGTTGAATTAGGCACTTCAAGGCCGATGGTATTTTTTCCAGGAATTGGGGCAAGCATACGAAGACTTTCAGCTTCAAGTTGCATTGCAAAGTTTCTCTGAAGCGCGGTAATTTTATTTATATTAATGTTGGGAGCAAGCATTATTTCATAACGCGTAACTCTCGGACCTGAAACAACTGCGACAACCTGCCCTTCAATGTTAAAGTGTTGAAGAGTCTCTTCTATTACTCTTTTTGACGCTTCTATAATTTCCCCACTTTCCCCTTCTATCTTTGCCCCCTTTTCAAGCAAAGACAGAGGAGGTAATTCGTAATGAATAGTTTTTCCTGCTTTCTTTTCTTTTATAAGTTTCTTTTCAGAAGAAATTGCGTTTATGGAAGGCGTATTTTCTTTTTTACTTTCTACTCTATCCACGCTCTTTTCCGTTTCATTCTTTTCTATAACTTCCTCTTTTACGAGAGGCTCTCCTGTTTCAGACTTTTTGTCAGTTAAAGATGCAGACTCTTTATCATTTCCTTTATAGTTATCCAGCATCTGCTTGAGTTTTTCCTCACGCTCCTTCTTTCTTTTTTCACTAAGAGAAGAAGGGATTTCACCTGTAATTTCAAGAATTTTTCTTCTCTCATCAAGATAATTTTTTAAAACATTATACCAATCTGCAAACCAGATAAAAACAAGCCCCGTCAGTAAAAAAACAGAACCAACTATAAAAGTTCCTACCGCACCGATAAAACCATAAAGTATGCCGGGCCTAACAGAACCTTCAGGAGCCGCAAAAAACTGACCTATCACACCGCCAGATAAACTGGACAATTTATTATCGCCTGTCGTTCCAATTCCTAAAGACTCTGTAAGCGAACTTAACTCAGCAGGAAACATCCCAAAAATAACTAATAAACCGAAAATAACTGAAATTAATGCGCCAGAATAACCATGCCTGCGAGGTGGAATTGAAGAAAGAAATGGTCTCAATGTAGATACTATCAGTAAAATCAATATCGGATAAGAAGCTAAACCAAATAAAAGTATCAGAATACCAGAAAAATAAGCTCCAAATGGTCCTATCCAATTCTTCAATGGTGCATCTACTCCCCCACTTAAAATATCCTGATCTGAAGGATCATATGAAATTAAGGATAACAGCAAGAGCAAAATTACAATAACATATACAACGTAGCGGAAATGAAAAATTTTATGGTCCTTCTTAAAATTAGAATCTATTTTCTCGTGATCTATCTCCATTAAACGTTCCCACCGGCTTTGGCTTTTTGAAATTTGATTTAAGCAAATTAAGGTTTAAAATATAATACCTGATTCTGAATTTAAAAGTAGCATTTTTTTTAGTTTAACTTCGTAGTATAAATTTTATAGGAGATAATAATATGCATATGTCAGATCATCTAATTTCCGGCGAAACAAGTGCGTCAATGTGGTTATTCAGCATATTTTCATTTTCCAATGCAGCGACAAAAATTACAAAAATCAAAGCAAAAATTAATTTACCATTTACTGCCGCTTTAGCTGGATTTGTTTTTGCTATGCAAATGCTGAATTTTACTATTCCTGGTACAGGTTCAAGCGGGCATTTTTGCGGAGGAATGTTGCTGGCAATATTACTGGGAACACATGTTTCCTTTATAGTGATGTCTCTTATACTTGCAATTCAGTGTTTTTTATTCTCTGACGGTGGCATTATGGCGTTAGGATGTAATGTTTTCAATCTTGCATTTATTCCATCGTTTATTGTTTATCCATTCTTTTCCTCTATTATTAATTCTGATACAAATGAAGTTAAAAAATTTTTTCTTACTCTTATTTCTTCCATTATAGCTATTCAACTTGGGGCTTTTTCTGTCGTTCTTGAAACTTTTTTTTCATTCATAACACCACTGTCTTTTAGTAAATTTCTTTCCCTTATGTTGCCAATACATTTTGCGATAGGAATTGCAGAAGGATTCATAACAGCAATATTAATCTATATTCTTCTCCCAGCGGAAAATTTAACACTTCAAACTTCTAATCCTATAAAAGGGAGAAAAAAATATATAAATTTAATTCTTTTTCTAATTATAGCTGGAATCTTATCCGCCGGAATTCTTTCATCATTTTCTTCAGAAAACCCTGATGGTCTTGAATGGGCTTTAGCTAAAACATCATTCAAAGAAAGTCCTCTTTATACTTCAGACATCAAAACATTCTTTTCAGAAATACAACAGTACACAAGTCTTTTCCCTGATTATCAACTTGAATCTATGGGGTTTTCAATGCTAATTCCGGGGATTATGGGGTATTTTGCGATTTTCGCAACAACAATTATTTTTCTGACGATTCTAAAAAAATCAGAATTAAAATAATATGTCTGCAATAGTAAAATGCTCATTATGCCCTAAAGAATGTGAACTCGACAATGGAGAAAGTGGAGACTGCCGAATTCGCATAAATATTGACGGTAAACTCACTGCAACAACTTTCGGTTTTCCATCAGCTGTTCATACCGATCCGATAGAAAAAAAACCATTATATCATTTTCTCCCAGGAACAAAGGCTTTTTCTATTGGGACAGTAGGTTGTAATTTGCATTGCCTGAATTGCCAGAACTGGGAAATATCTCAATGCAATCCAGAAGACAGCTCCGCATATGCTCTTCCACCTGAAAGTGTAGTAGAATCTGCTTTAAAATATAAAGTGCCATCAATTGCTTACACGTATTCAGAACCGGTAGTATCATACGAATACACTTTTGAAACTGCGAAAATCGCAAAAGAAAAAGGATTAAAAAATCTACTCATCACAGCAGGCTACATAAATAAAAAACCACTAAAAGAATTATTGCCTTTCATAGATGCTGCAAATATAAATCTTAAAGCAATGAGCAATGATTTTTATAGAAAAATTTGTGGTGCCACATTAAGACCCGTTCTTGATGCAATAGTTTGTACTGCTGAATCTGACACCATTCTTGAAGTCACAAATCTCATCATACCAGGATTAAACGATAAAGACAATCAAATACGAGAGCTTGTTAAATGGGTAAAGTCAAATCTCGGTACCGAAATCCCATTGCATTTTCTGAAATTTTTTCCTCAATACAAAATGAAAAATCTCCCCCACACACCACAAAAGCTCCTCGAAAAAGCTTATGATATTGCAAAAGATGAAGGCCTTGCTTTTGTGTATATAGGAAATCTCGTAAGTGAGAAAGGACAGAATACGCTTTGTCCTTGCTGCGGCAGGCTTCTTGTGACAAGAGCAGTATTTTCAACAGAAAAAAATGACATAACAAATTCTAAATGCCCCTCTTGTGGCAAAAAAATTTACGGATTATGGGAATAAAAATATCAAGAAGAAATTTTACAGTCTCTCTGCTTTTTACAATCCTGTATATCGTGTTCAAAATCCCAAACTTAGCATATAGAAAAGTAACTTCTATTTTCTACGCTACAAAAACTAAAAATTATCCTGGTAGAATTAGAAAAAATGAAAATTTCAATAAGCCCAACAGGAACCTGGCTGGATAAAATATAATTGCAAAATAAAAAAAAAGAGCAGATTGGCGTCCCCACGGGGATTCGAACCCCGGTTACCAGGATGAAAACCTGGTGTCCTAGGCCTCTAGACGATGGGGACAAAGAAGCCAGAAGCATGAAAATGGGCGATAATTATAGCAGGAAGACTACAAGTTTCAAGTAAAAAAGCAAAAATTATTTTAAAATTCTTGAAATTTCCTTAAAAGATGGATGCATCGAATCACGAAGAATAGCAAATAAAAGCGATTCCACACTTGTTACAGTTATTCCCTTGTAAAGCATGAGGTTTAAAGATATAGATTTATTCTGGGAATCCCTTGAACACGTAGCATCAGCTGGAACAAAAATATTCATTCCACGTTCTAAAGCATCAAAACTTGTTTGTTGAACACATACATGTGTCTCTATACCACAGATTATAAGGGATTTTATGTTCATCTCTTCGAGTTTTTTTGCGAATTTCGCAGAACCAAAACAGGAAAATGTTGTTTTTTCAATAGGCGGTTCAGTAAAATATTTCTTCAAATTTTCTACAGTAGGGCCAAGTCCCTTCGGATATTGCTCAGTAAAAATTACAGGTATATTAAGTTTTAATGATGCATTCACGAGAATTTCGCATTTTGAAATCACCGAGGCAATCTCATCAGGCCTCATAGCATTTATAAGACGTTCCTGTAAATCAATTACAATTAATGCGAGATTAGATGAAGGAAATAGCTCATTTTTCACAGGATTTTATTGCCTCTTTTACTATCTTTTTGAATTGTTCAAGGTCGAAATCGCCCTTTTGCAATATCGCAAAACAATCTTTTTTGACCTTATCGAGTAGTTCCTCAGATACAAGAAGTCCAGTAAAAATAATTATAGGTAATTCTTTAAATTTGCTTTCTTCTCTGATGTAGTTTACTAATTCCCAACCTGTTGTAAAAGGCATCATAAAATCTATTACTGCTAAATTTAATTCTTGCGAATTTTTAAGTATTTCAATTGCAGCATCTCCGTTGTCAGCACAAATAATTTCATACCCTTCCATACCAAGAGCACGTATGAAAAAAGCACAAAGTTCTTTATCATCATCCACAAACAATATTTTCTTTTTCTTTTCTTCCATTTTCTTTTAGCAAAAAAATTTACCTGTTAAAATTCCTGTCATATATATGAATATAGATTCATATAGTATTATGTCAAGTTTTTATTTTTTTTCCATAGTTTATTTCAGAAATCTTGATCTGCGGTTCTGGTAAAATTGAACCTGTAATGAATTTTTTTACCAGATCTGTTGCGATTTTTACATCTCCGTCTTTCACCCAGTATATTTTATGCCCTTTTCGCTCTAATTTTCTAAACCATACATCTTGTTTTCGAGCAAGATTCCTAATTTTTGCCAGTAAAACTTGATACATTTCATCTTTTGACATTTTTTTCTGCAAAAATAGGGCAATATATTTGTATTCAAGGCCGAAAAACTCTATTTTCTCCCAGCTAAGTCCATTTTTTTCATGCAAGCTTTTTACTTCTTCAATCATTCCTTCATTGATACGTTTTTTTAATCTCAATTCTATTCTTTTATGAATTTCACTCCTTTCTCGCAATACACCTATTATGAGAGGATTTATTATAAATGGAAATTGTTCAGCCTTAACGCTTGAGTTTTTTCTTTCAATTCTTCTGATGATTCTATTCTTATTCTGAGCCTCATCTGGAGATAATTTTTCTCCTAAAATCTTTAATAACTCTTCATTAGTTAGCGTTTTGAGTTTTTTCCTTTCTTCTTTATCATATCCCATTCCTGGAAGTTCATATTCCGACAATAAACAATCTATATAAAGAACAGAACCTCCACAAATTACTGGCAATTTATTTCTACTGCTTATATCACTTATTGCATTTATTGCATCTTTTCTAAAATTTGCCAGATTATATTCCTCTGCTGGTGAAATTACATCGATAAGATGATACTTTACTTCCCCATATTCTTCCAGATCTTTACCTGTTCCGATGTCCATACCAATATAAACCTGTCGTGAATCTGCACTGATAATTTCACCTTCAAATTCTTTTGCGAGATGCACGGCAAGTTTCGTTTTTCCTGAAGCGGTAGGTCCTATAACAAAAAGAACCTTAATTTTTTTATTTTCTGGCATTTTTTATACTGTTATTTCAGGATGTCTCTAAGAATTTCTTTCTGTTCTCTTACTGCTTTTTCAGCCATTTGTGTTGAATTCCCCCCTAATAACCATCCCACTAAACGAAAATTCAATCTTGATATGATAATTTTGCCATCTTTATTAGTATAGACTGCAAATTGACATGGTATAATAGATGCGAGTTTTCTGGAAGAATAATCATCAACGATTGACTTTGCGATTTTCGCATTACAAAGTGTTATAACACTAATTTTGCTATTATCTGAAGGCTGCGGTAGTGAACACGCTGAAACTTTTGGAATCCATTCTCTTGTTAAAGCACATTTTTTTACTATCTCTTCAGTAGCTTCATTAACATTATCAAACTTAGTTTCATACTCCAAAATTATCGTTTTTTTTATTAAAATTCCAAGTAAAAAATAAGAAAATACTACTCCCCAGAGTATGCCAGCAATAAAAATTCCAAGAACTCTAATATTTAATTTATTTTTCATTTTCCCTCTTTTTTTTATTTATTTATAATGAAAAAATGACTTATACTGATAAATTAAAAGTATTTAAGTTTAAAACAAATGGAGATTCTGAATTTATGCATAGAATAGAAATAAGCATGAAAGAAAAGTGGATAGACCCAAGCGCTGAGGCTATCATTGCAGGAGCTAAAAATTATTTTAACATAGAAACAGGTCATATAATAGTAAGAAGAGTCTTCACCATAGATGCAAAAATATCTGAAGAAGATGCAAAAAAAATAGCTGCTGAAATCGCAAATCCCGTAACAGAAGAATGGCGCGTAAACCAGAACGATTGCAAAAACGCAAACGCAGTTATAAGAATAGGATTTAGACCCGGAGTAACCGATAATATAGGGAAAACCGCTAAAGAAGCAATTTCAGATATATTAGGAAGGAAACTACTCGATGATGAAGATGTTTTTAGCTCCACAGAATATCTTTTTTTCTCAAATAAACTCAACCATAACACATTAGAAAAGATTGCGAAAGATCTAATTGCAAATGAGCTTATAGAAACTATTTCAATATTCGATAAAAAGAGTATTGAAAAAGATGGCATTCCACATAATTTGCCTCGCGTAAATATAAGCAACAAAATAGAAGTAAAAGAATATAACCTCGAAGTCTCTGATGAAGAATTATTGGAAATCAGCAGAAAAGGACTTTTTGCTCTTTCTCTGGAAGAAATGAAATCCATCAGAAATTATTTCAGAACCGCAAAAAACAGAAAAAAATACGGATTATCTTCTAAAGCAACAGATGTGGAATTGGAAGTCATCGCTCAAACGTGGTCTGAACACTGCAAACACAAAATATTCGACGCTGAAATCGAATATACAGACGAAAAAGGAAAAAAAATAAAGATAGTTTCCTGTTTCAAAACTTTTATAAAAAAAAGCACAGAGGAAATTGCCAAAAATAAAAAATGGCTCGTCTCAGTATTTCACGACAATGCAGGTGTAATTGAATTTAACAGAGATTTTGACCTTGTTTATAAAGTTGAAACTCATAACAGCCCATCTGCCCTCGATCCTTACGGAGGTGCAATTACAGGGATTGTTGGAGTAAACAGGGACCCTCTCGGCACAGGACAAGGCGCAAATTTGCTATCTAATGTATGGGGGTATTGCCTTGCTTCTCCTTTTACTCAAAAAAATGAAATTCCAGAAGGTTTATTGCATCCAAGAAGACTTCGCGATGGTATTCACAAGGGCGTAATTGACGGCGGAAATCAAAGTGGAATACCATATTCAATTGGTTGGGAATACTTTGACCAGTCGTATCTTGGAAAACCTCTTGTATATTGCGGAACAGTAGGTTACCTACCAAAAAAAATCGCTAAAGTAAAAGGATATGAAAAAAGCATAAAAACAGGCGACCTCATAGTAATGGCAGGTGGAAGAATTGGAAAAGACGGTATACACGGAGCTACATTCTCCAGCGAAGAACTTCACTCAGAAAGCCCAACCCAGGCTGTTCAAATAGGAGACCCCATCACACAGAAAAAACTTTCAGATTTCATACTGGAAGCAAGAAATAAAAATCTTTACAGGTTCATAACAGATAATGGTGCAGGAGGATTATCTTCAAGCATCGGCGAAATGGCAACTCAATGCGGCGGTTGTGAAATGGATCTATCAAAGGCACCTCTTAAATATCACGGACTCGCTCCATGGGAAATTTTACTATCAGAAGCTCAGGAAAGAATGAGTTTCGCCGTCCCCAAAAACAATATAAAAAAATTCCTGAATCTGGCAAAAAAAAGAGACGTTGAAGCAACTGTTCTCGGGAAATTCACAAATACAGGAAAATTTCACATAAAATACGGAAAAAAAACTGTAGCATACCTTGACCTTAACTTTATGCATAATGGATTACCTCGAATGAAATTAAAGGCAAAATGGACTCCACCAAAATTCCCGGAAATCAAAATAAAATCTTCTTCTACAGAACTTAAAAACGACTTTGAAAATATTCTCTCAAGATTAAATATATGCTCAAATGAATATAAAGCCAGACAATATGACCACGAAGTAAAAGGTATAAGTATAATCAAGCCATTCTGTGGCGTCAAAAGAGACGTCCTATCAGACGCTACCGTCATAACTCTAAAAGCCCTCGAAAAAGAAGGCATTGTGCTTTCCTCAGCAATACTTCCCCGGTATAGCCTTATTGACACTTATCATATGACAGCCTCGGTAATCGACCTTGCCGTGAGGAGAATTTTATCCGCTGGAGGAAATATTAATCATATCGCTGGACTTGATAATTTTTGCTGGCCAGACCCTGTTCAAAGTGAAAAAACTCCCGACGGTGAATACAAATTAGCCCAGCTTGTCCGGGCAAATCAAGCTCTTTATAAATATACAAAAATTTTCGGTGTCCCATGTATTTCAGGCAAAGACAGTATGAAAAATGACAGTACACGCGGAGGAAAAAAGATATCCATTCTCCCTTCTCTTTTATTCAGCGCAATATCGAGAATAGATGATATTTCAAAAGCCCTGGACCTATCTGCGAAATTCGCAGGGGATATGCTTTGTGTAATCGGTAT
>ERZ795046.2632-NODE-2632-length-15350-cov-558.122001_pt1 | contig 15350 bp, 21 predicted proteins | sample MGYA00375130_ERZ795046 | MGnify/ENA primary metagenome ERZ795046 (study PRJEB30175, sample SAMN05720202) | activated sludge metagenome | isolation source: anaerobic digester from wastewater treatment plant | place: Japan | collected 2015-05-15 ...
ATTCAATGAACTTTGTTTAAGCATGAGTTTGTGATACAATAAGGATAGTTCATGTATAGGAGGTGACGGATATGCCAGAATTTTCAACAGCATTCTCAGGACTTTCTGAGAAAAAGCCATTGACGCACGAGGAGCTTGTTAGATCTATTCGGTTCATGATTGCAGCAGAGTACGAGGCTATTCAACTCTACACTCAACTCGCAGAGTCAACGGATAACAAACTTGCCAAAGAGGTTTTAATCGACATAGCAAACGAAGAAAAGGTTCATGCAGGGGAATTCTTGAGACTTTTGAAAGAACTTGCACCCGATGAAGAGGAATTTTACAAAGCAGGTGCGCAAGAAGTAGAGGAAGAGATAGAAAAACTCGGTAAGTGAAAAACATTTCTAATTGTACCCGTTTGCATTGAGCAAGTACCTCACGAAAATCGGAGGTACTTGCTTTTATTTTTTGTCAAATCGCATTGTAGTCACTTTGCCACCAAGGTGCTTACATACTACTAACAAAATAGTATCAAACTCCCTCTCACCGCAGCACATAGATTAATAATATCATAACAGAAAATATATTATATAGTTACTTCTATTATTTGTTTAGAAACATTTAAATGGTAGAATTACTATTAATTTTATGTATTGTACATTAACATAGAGGAATTCAAAGAAAAGATACTATATTGGCTAATTAGTTAGAAATACATTTGAAAACAGCAAATATATTTAAAAAAAGCAGGAATTTGGAATTTGAAATTTTTACAAATCGTTTGCTGGAACAACTTTACAAATCAATAAGATGTTTTTACATCTTCTGAGAGGGGAGGAACAAAGTATGAAAAAAGCCTTTACTACGTTAGCATTATTTTGTGTTTGTCTTAGTCTCTTTGCAACTGTAAAGATAGGTGCGCTCTTGCCACTCACAGGTGGTGTTTCGGCATTTGGCGATCTCGTTAAGAAAGGCATCGAGCTCGCCCATGATGAAAGGGGAACGGTACTTGGCGAGAAGATTGAAGTTGTCTATCTCGATACGAGAAGTGAGAAAACGGAAGCGGCAAACGGTGCTGCAAGACTCATAGACAAAGAAGGGGTCATCGCAATTGTTGGTGAGGTCATCAGTGGAAATTCACTTGCGGCAGGTGAGATCGTTGAGAAGAAGAAAGTACCAATGGTTAGTCCATCTTCCACAAGTCCATTGGTTACACAAGGCAAGAAATACGTTTCAAGGGTCTGTTTCATAGATCCTGTCCAAGGTATAGCTCTTGCTGAATTTGCTTCCAAGACACTTAAGGTAAAGAAAGTAACGGTCTTCACAGATGTTGAACAAGATTACAGTGTGGGGCTTTCAAATTATTTCATGGAAAGATTCAAGAAGTACGGTGGTCAAGTACTTCAAGTCCAATATAAATCAGGAGATCAAGAGTTCAGTGCACAATTATCACAGGCACTTTCGTACGGTAGCGAGGCCATAGTTGTTACGGGATATTACAACGAAATAGCACTCGTTGCTCAACAAGCTAAATCGCTTGGTTACAAAGGTTACATACTCACCGGTGACGGTGCGGATGCTCCAGAACTCATTCAAATAGGCGGACAAGCGGTAGAGGGGATATACTTTACAGCTCACTACCATCCGGATGCACAGATAACAACAGTTTCAAAGAAATTCGTCGATGCTTACACGAAGAAATACGGTGTTAAGCCATCCACATTTGCAGCGTTAGGTTACGATGCATACATGCTTCTTGTCGAAGCCATAGATAGAGCAAAATCAAAAGATCCAGAGAGGATTGCATCGGCAGTTAGAAGTATACAGAATTTCCAAGGTGCCACGGGCATCATTACGATCGATTCGAATGGCAATCCGAACAAAGACATAATAATAGAAGTAGTAAAGAACAAACAATTTGCCTTTGCAGCAGTAATTTCCGCTAATTCTCTTAAGTAATGTTTTATAACATTGGTAATTTGTGTGCTAAAAAGCGGGTGGCAACCACCCGCTTTTATTATGAACAAATATTCATTTGTTCTCCTGACTTTGCTCTTTCATCTTTTTGAATTCTTCATGTTCTTTCTTGAGCTCTCCTATGAGATCTTGCACCTTCCATTCGAGGTTTGTTGGCGTTGTGCTCGCAAATATGAATTCCTTATCCGGGAATGCCTCCCTGACAACCTTTAGAAGTTTGGATACCTCACCCTTTTCGAAGTTGTGCATTATTATGACTCTTTCTTCCGTATTCTCCATCATTTCCACCTCCAGCCATTTGCTCTCTTCTTCCTACTCCTGTATCTCTTAACATTACTAAATGATTTTGTGCTAAAATTATATCATAGGATACCATGTGTCATCAATAAGTATTAGTAAGTATCATACAACATTTGAACATGGAAAAACGAGCGCAGAGACGAATTTACATTTGACATATAGAAATTAGGCCTTGTAGTTATATACCAGATAATTTTACTGATAATCATTTGATAATTGCTGGCAACCACATCTTTTATGTATGAAACACTATGTATGAAATATATGAATTAGTGTGATAACCACTCCCCTCGTTGAAAATTGCGAGGGGGGTTTTTATTTTTTGTCTATAGATTGTATTTATTACAATAAAATATATGGTATAATAAATCACATTTTCAAATCCATTCTTGAATTCAAGATGTGAGGTGAGAGGATGCATGCTCTGATGAGCAGCATAGTGACTATTTCAACTTTTGTTATTTCCGCACTATACTTCTTCTCAATACGACCACGCATATTGAGGAAAAAAGATTTTGAGAAACTGAACTTCGATGAACTGCAGAAAGAGTACAATATCTCGGTGGTCATACCTGCAAGAAACGAAGAAGTAAACATCGGTAAGATACTCTCTGCCCTGTTGAACCAAAGTATCAAGGTCAAAGAGATAATCGTTGTCAACGATAATTCTTCGGATAAGACGGCTGAAATAGTTGAGCACTTTTCGAAGTTGGACAGTAGGGTGAGGCTGATCAACTTATTGCAAGAGCCTCCCGATGGTTGGATAGGTAAGTCCTGGGCCTTGTGGAATGGTGTGTTAAATTCTTCTGGTGATTTATTGATATTATTCGATGCGGATGTTGAACCGAATAAGGAGACTATAGGTGTGCTCTTGGACAAGTACGACAAATATGGTGGAATGATTTCCGTATGGCCGTACCAAAGATTTGAACGATTCTACGAGCACCTTGCATTAGCTGCAAATCTTATGTCTGCCTATGGAAGTAAGAACTTTGGATTTTTGAATACAAAACCTGCAGGTGTGTTTGGTCCTGTGATAGTCACTTCTCGAAAAGACTATTTTGAGACAGGTGGCCACGAAGTGATAAAAGACAGTGTGCTCGATGATTTCAAAATCGGGCAACTTTATTTGAAGAAAGGAAAAAGTGTGACGAACTTCCTTGGTAAGGATGTGATAAAATTCAGGATGTATCCAAATGGCTTAGGTCAGTTATTTGAGGGATACACAAAGAATATGTCCTCTGGGGCTATGACCGGTGGCCTTTGGAATTTCGTAATATCGTTCGTTTGGATGGCAGGCATATATTCATCGATTTTCACTATGTTCGATTCACTATGGCGTTTTGGCATTTATCTTGCCTTTACGTTTATTATATACATACTTTCAAAACCTATAGGAAACTATGTGTGGTACGATTACTTCCTTTATCCTGTACACTTTCTGTTCTTCCTTTTGGTATTTGTCGTATCAATCTTCAAAACTCTATTCTTAAGAAGGGTTTCTTGGAGAGGGAGGGCTATTCGTGTCTGAAAAAGAGTTGCTGTATGGAATCATAGCGATAGTGCTACAGTTCTTATCTGGCTCCATAATGTATTCGTACATCTTTGCGAGGATGCTGAGGATAGATCTAAGCAAAGTCAGAGATGGAAATCCAGGTTCTTCAAACCTATGGCGAGCTGCAGGTTGGAAATTTGGTGTTGTTGCATTGGCACTTGACTATCTTAAAGGTGTGTTTCCATTAGCAATTTTCATTGCTAACGGCCTTGTTACCGATAATTACTTAATATCCATCGCGGCACTTGCTGGCATCGCAGGTCATGCATTTTCTCCCATGCTCAAATTCAAGGGTGGAAAGGCGATAGCTACAACCTTCGGTGCTTGGAGTGTATTAACAAAATGGGAAGCCCCCATGCTTATGGGTACGATATTCACGATATTTTCCATCGTTAAACCGAAGACAAATCAGTACGAAGATGCTGTAAGGTACATCCTCGGTTTAATGGCACTCCTTGTTTATGTAATTGTAAAATCGATATACATAAAAGATGGATACCTGTTGTTACTCTATGCTGGAAACTTTACAATAGCCTTATATAAACACAAAGAAGATTTGAAAAGGGCGTACGTTAGAACTCCGGCTGTTTCAAGCAATTCAGATAATGTGGATAACAATGAACATGACAATTAATAGAGGTGGAGATAAGGTGAGCATATGAATAGAAAATTCAATTCACAAGATAATGTTTCACACAACAAAGCAATGAAGACGCTTGTAATTGTTCTTGTCGTTTTACTTTCCATAATCTCTTTTGCGCAAGGTAATCAAGGTAGTCAAGGCAATCAAACCAATGTGAATGTCCAAAATTACGAATACTACAAGGCTCAGTTGAAACAGTGGATCATTGCCGATGATTCAAAAGCACTAATGACACTTGCCACACAACTTGAGAAAATATTCGGTTCTGAGCAAAAGGTCGATAAATCAAATATCAAACACGCTGAGCTCTTGGCTGAAGTGTACTTTGAACTTTCAAATAGACAATCGGCAGTTGAAAAGAAGAAGTCTTATTGCGAGTTGTCTTTGAACATAGCTAAAAAGATAATCACCGTAGATGATGAAGATGGATACGGATATTACTTTGCAGCGATGTCAACTGCTACGCTTATCAACTATGTCAACGTCTTTGAGAAATTATCCCTACTCAACGAGTTCGACGGATACATGACGAAAGCCATAGCATACCTCGATGATAGAGTCTACAAAGGGCTTGCATACCTTGGCTTTGGTATCAGATACATGACTCCGCCTTGGCCACTCAATAACTTGGATAAGGCGTTTGATTACATCACAAAAGCGGTAGAACTCGTTCCAGAATACTCTGGTGGATATCTGCAACTTGGATATTTGTATGAAAAAAGGGGTGATAAAGACAAGGCAAAGGAAATGTTCGAAAAGGTACTGAGTATGGATTCACCGAAAGAATTCGCCAAAGCCCACAAAGAAAACGTCACTTTAGCCAAAGAAAAACTCTCCAAAATGAAATGAAAAACAGTACTGTACCTCTAATGACAATGCACGGCTGTTGTAAGTTCTTTGTTGATTTACATCAATTAGGTAAAGGAGGATTTGCCCATGATAAAAAACCAATGGTACATTGTTTTATCAAGCAAAGAAGTGAGAGAAGAACCAGTAGGTGTAACAAGATTTGGAGAAAAATTGGCTTTCTGGAGGGATACTAAGGGTGTCGTACATTGTATCTCCGATGTATGCTGCCATAGGGGAGCAAGCATATCGCACGGAAAGGTGAAGAACGATTTCATCATGTGCCCGTTCCACGGTTTTGAGTACGATTCTTCTGGCAGAGTACAACTTATTCCAGCAAATGGTCAGGTCTCTCCCATTCCAAAAAATTTTGCAGTAAAGCCTTACAAAACGCATGAATTAGCGAATTTCATATGGGTTTGGTACGGTGATGGTGAGCCTACGTACGAACCGAAGTACTTCGATGATATAGATGATTCTTTAAGCTATCAAGAATTCCAAGAAACGTGGAACGTACATTATTCGAGGGCGATAGAGAACCAACTCGACCCTGTGCACGTACCATTCGTTCATTACAACACGATCGGTAAAGGAAACAAGACCGTAGTCGATGGACCTGTTGTGAAGTGGCAAAACGATACGATGTTCTATTTCTATGTTTTCAACAGATTAGACGACGGTACACCCGCAAAGAAGGCAGAGGAGATAGACCCAAGCAAGAAAGGCAGTGTCTACCTTGAATTCAAAATCCCAAACATGTGGGAAAACCACATAATGGATAAAATGCGCGTTACAGCAGCATTTGCACCTATCGATGACGAACATACCATGATTTATCTGAGGTACTACGTAGGGCTCACTAAGGCAAGATTCTTGAATAAAGCAATCGCTGTGCTCGGTATGCCATTCAATAGGAAGGTACTTCATCAAGACAAAGCGGTTGTCGAAACTCAAATTCCGAAAAAGAGCGAACTTACTATGAGCGAGAATCTGATACCGGGAGATGCACCGATCTTCGAATACAGAAAGAAGAGAAACGAACTCAAAAAAGCTAACGAAAAACCAAGTAATAAAGCCAAACAAGAAAACCAAGAATAATGGTGAGATAATCGACAAGGCTTACAATGCATAACGGAAAATGATTTGAAAATTGATGTCATCAAAACGTCCAATAGAATGAATGCTATAAAATCGAAATTCAAAGCCAGCTGAGAAAACAGTAGCTGGCTTTTATTTTGTATACACTGTACCCTGCACACACTTCTTCTCTTTGCCTAGTTCCCTTTGCCCATTGCCAAATACCAACCCAAACCCAAAGTTCAACGAAGCGAAACATAAATGACAACACCACATATGAAATCGGTGGTATAGTTATATAGTGTTATAGTTATATATAACACAGAAGCACATGAGGAAAGATTGACTTGCTCAATTGCTGTATAGCACGCAAAAAGTGATAAATGGCGAACAATAAATAATAAACGATACTTGATACTTGGAGGTGGGCGAATGAGGGAGTATGGAAAGGCTTTCGTATATGTGGCGTTGGTTATTTTGTTGGGGTTAGTTGGATTTTTTATTCCTTCTGTACCAACGAAGATTCTCATTGTGTTTGTCTCATTGATTTTGACAGGTTACTTTTTCAAGTTCTACACATCTAAGATGGTAGGTTTTGTGTTGATTTCGATCTTCTTGTTTTTGGTGCCCGTAAGTAGCATTCAACTTGTGGGTGGCTTCTTGCACGGCTCAACCCCATTTGTTAATATGCCAAGTTATTTTAATTATTGGGGCAGTACACTCAATGATTTCTCCGATGTGGAGAAAAACAAGTACGAAGCAGACACGTCCATGAAGAGTGGACAGAAGATTATCATAGACGTTAGTGGTGGTGTGGAGGTGCATTTTGTCTCAGGTGATGAAATTGCTTACTACCACGGTCTCGATGCAAAGATGAATGGCAGTACGGTAACTATATCTGGCGGGAAGAAGAACGCATCTTACGTAATCGAAATTGGTACCGAACCTTTGGAGGTATTGAGGATTACTTCGGTTGCTGCAAAGGTTTTGGGAGATGCTACGATAAGTGAATTGGATATCTCCAGTACAGCGATAAGTGTCGACTGCTCGCTTGATTCTGATTACATCATCTTAAACGGTACAGGAATAGCGATGGATGGTACTGTAAAGTCTCGCAATGTAGAGATAGATGGTACTGGTATTTCTTTCACTGCAGATGGCGAGATCGAAGAACTTGTGATTGACGGTACAGGTATTTCCATGGATACAACGTTGACCAATTGTTCGAATGTCAATATCAACGCTACGGGAGTAGATGGTACGTTGGAATATCTCGGCGGTAGTGATTTATACGTTGAAGTTGATGGAACAGGTGGCAATCTGACTGTGAGAAATCGTTCGGGCAACGATGTTTTCATTAACAGTTCGGGTGTAAAGGTGCACAGAGAGGATGCGGGTAGCAATGGATGATAAGGGTAATAATGAAAGGCGAAGGCCTAAGTTCAAGAAGGTGGATAAACACAGCGGGATTCCAGCGTACGTGCAAGTGATGAATCAAGTGAAGACAGAGGTCATACTTGGTAGGCTTGTGCCCGGTGACCAATTGCCACCGGTGAGGGAACTCGAAACGATGTTCGATGTGAACGTGAACACGATACTCAAGGCGCTCGATAAGTTGAAGAGCGAGGGAGTACTCTCTTCTGAGCAAGGCGTTGGGTACTTCGTAACGAGCAACATTGCTATAGAGTCTTCCATTATTGATGAATTGGGAGAGTTTGTTAGGAAGATAAAGAATGTGGGGTTAGATTTGTATACAACTATTCTGCTCATCGAGGAGGTATGGAAAAATGAATAAGGCTTCATTTGGAGATTTTGAGTACAATCTTACTGCACTCAACGCATATTTAAGAAAGGAATTCGTCGAGAAGTTCAGGACACTCTTTATTTTCTTCGTGATAATGCTCTTTCCCGGCCTTGGACCAAAGATACTGGGCACGTTTTTCATCATAGTCTTCTCCATGGGCAGTGATATCAGAAGTAAGAAGTTGGATATGATGACGTTTCTGCCATTTTCAAAGGAGATGATATATTGGTATGAATTCATCTTCGTATTGCTACTCGTAGTGTTATCGTTCTTCATAGGTCTACCATTTGTTAATGGTACTTTACTCGAAGCGTTCAGTGATTTGCTTGGGGCTATCATCTTTGCTGCTGCTTATTACGGGCTTGTCATGATAGTCAGTATGCTAGGAATGGATCCAATCGGTGGTGCATTCCTCATACTGATATTAGATTCGATCTTCAGTTCGTTTGGTACCACACAATTAAGTGAATCGTTCAATCCGTACAAACTCATCAGCCCAATTGCACAAGAAAATCAATTGGCAGCTTTGATATTTGCGGTCATTTGTCTTTACATTGGTTCTGTAATGTTTTCAAAACGAGGTGGTGAGAAATGATGATGGCTGACACAATGGATGAATTAGCTCAAAAGTACGTAATTAGTGTAGAAGGTTTGAGCAAGAGATTTGGCGGTAAGCAGGTTCTAAGTAACATATCCTTTACTGTTGAGCAAGGAAGCATATTTGCACTCATCGGACCAAATGGTGCTGGCAAGACGACGACGATACGTTGCATAATGGATAGTATAGAAAACGATGGCGGAAAGATAGAACTCTTTGGTCAAAGCATAGATCCAGCGATTAAAAGAAACATTGCGGTAGTTTCGGAAGATAGAAGGGTGTTTAGGCACTTCACGGCACTTGATTATGAAGCTCTATGGTCTGCACTGTATCCCAAATGGGATAGCGATGTGTTCAAAGATTTCTTGGCCAAGTACAATTTTGACCTGAAACAACGCGTCGAGACATATTCCATAGGCATGAAAACGCTCTTTTTCGTTGCACTAGCAGTGTCAAGCCAAGCTGAACTACTCATATTGGATGAACCAACGCAGCATTTAGATCCGACAATTCGCTTCGATATCATGACAATGTTAAAGTCGTATGCAAAGGAAGGAAGAACGATACTCATCTCCTCGCACGAAATCTTTGAAATTGAAGAGTATGCAACACATTTTGCGATCATAAAGCAAGGAAAGGTGATATACACCGATTCGATAGACGATGCAAAGGAAAAGCATAGAATTATAAGCGAGGGAGATTTGATGTCAAGAGAGGGTGTTGTGGGAATTGTTGGAAACGAAGTCTTAATCAAAATTGAGAGTGCGGAGAGTGGTGGAAGGTACCCACGGCTGAACGAGATTGTCGTAGGCTACCTGACTGGAACTAAGAGATAACGAGCGTATAGAAGCAATAAATAATGAAAAAAGTGGCTCAAATGAGCCACTTTTTTTCAGATGTTTTCAAATTATCATGAATTATTGCAATTGTAGATTAAACTGGAAAGATCATTTCAGCGTGTTCAAATCGAGCTTTATTCCAGGTCCCATCGTTGGTGTAACGACAGCCTTCTTTATAAATATACCCTTTACACCAGCTGGCCTAAGTCCGACGATCTGCTCGTAAGCTGCCTTGATATTTTCCCTGAGCTTTTCTTGGTCGAACGATGCCTTTCCAACTGGGAAGTGAAGGTTACCCGTCTTATCCGTTCTGACTTCAACTTTACCCTTCTTGAATTCAGAGACTGCCGATGCAACGTCTTCCGTAACCGTTCCAGACTTCGGATTTGGCATCAAACCTCTCGGCCCTAATACTTTACCAAGCTTACCTATGACCTTCATCATATCTGGCGTTGCAATCGCAACATCGAAATCGAAGAACGCTTCGTTTGTAATCCTATCTACTAAGTCTTCTGCTCCAACGTAGTCTGCGCCTGCATTCTTTGCTTCGTCTGCCTTGTCGCCTTTTGCAAAGACCAATACTCTTACAGTCTTACCCGTTCCATTTGGAAGGGAGATGGTGCTTCTGATGTTCTGTTCACTCTTTCTGTAATCGATATTTGTCTTTATGTGAAATTCCACCGTTTCATCGAATTTTGCATTGGCAACCTTCTTCACCAATTCAACCGCTTCATCGAGCGTGTAAGCCTTTTCTGGATCTATCAGCTTTTTCAATTCGTTGTATCTCTTGGAGTGTTTAGGCATCTTCTAGCCTCCTCCTTCCACTTCAGTCTACTACTTCCAGACCCATGCTGCGTGCCGTTCCTTCAATTACCTTCATTGCACCCGCAAGGTCTGTAGCGTTGAGATCTGCCATTTTTAGTTCAGCGATTTCTTTAATCTGCTGCCTCGTCACTTTACCAGCGATCTTCTTCTTTGGCTCACTGGAACCAGAGTTGATCTTTGCTGCTCTCTTCAATAAGAAGCTTGCAGGAGGAGTTTTGGTGATAAACGTAAAGGACCTATCATCGAAAACCGTAACAACGACAGGGATAAGAAGCCCTGCCTTATCTGCAGTGACTGCGTTGAACTTCTTACAGAATTCCATCAAGTTGACTCCTCTTTGACCTAGTGCTGGTCCTACTGGAGGAGCTGGTGTTGCCTTTGCTGCTTCGAGCACAAGTCTTACTTGTGCAACTACCTTTTTAGACATAACAACTTACCTCCTTTGTGGTATTTGTCGGGCTCTTGCCCTCCCACTTTTCTCACATGCTTTTTCATTTATGAGAAAATAAACCTACATTTTCAATTCCGTTGTTTATACCTTTTCAACCTCACTTAAGTGCACTGAAACAGGCGTTTCCCTTCCAAATATTGTGACGTTGACTTTGAGTTCTTGCCTTTCTTCGTCAATTTCTCTTACAACTCCGACGAAACCTTCAAATGGTCCGGTGATAATCTTGACAGAATCTCCGACTTGGATTTCGAGTTCAACTTTCGTCACTTGCTGTTGCACTTGCGGTGTTTCTTCTATTCCAGCCATTCTCAATACGTAATGTACTTCTTTTGGTTTTAGTGGAATTGGCCTACCACCCGCTGAGACAAATCCCATGACAAATGGTGTGCCTCTCACAAAATCGTACGTGTGGTCGTTCATCACCATTTCCACGAATAGGTATCCTGGATACAACTTCCTTTTTCGTGTCTTCTGAACAATTATCTCTTTTCTCGTTGGAAAGTCAACTAAACTGATTCTACCAGAGCTTTTTGCAAATATCTTTCTACCTTCGGCCAATATCTGTCCAGCCTTCAGCGTTACACCCTTTCTTGTTGACGAAGAGTTGAATACGTCACCATGTACAACGTACACGTCCTCATCACCAAGCGGTGTCCTAACAATGACCTTCTTTACTTTATCATTTATTATTATTTTTCCATCTATATCACATATGTAATCTTCCGACGAAGCCAAAGCCGTACCTTGGAAAACACTCGTTCCTACCCGTAGTCCACTTACAGGCTTTGCCGTCTCCGGTATTACGTACGTTCTGGAGAACTTTCGGTCAGTCGTCTCTATCACAATTCTGCGTGAACTTATCACATCCGTAATCGTTCCCTCGCGCCTAACCTTTATAGCCGGTTCTTCCGCGAGCAAATCTCCCTTCTCCACATCCTTTGCATTAGTCACATGAATTTTTGCTTCGTGACTCACGATGTGCTTCTCAAGGGACTTACTAGAAGTGTCTATTACCGTCTCTTCCAACACAACAACATGAGAGACAAGGTTTTCATAACCTTGGGCCTGAATCTTCGCCTCAAGGTTTTCCTTAACCTTGTTTTCATACCCTGTGATGGTATGAATTATGAACCATTCTTTTTTCATCTTTTTGCCACCTCAGAATCTTTGGATCAATGCGCCCAAAGTACCGGAGAACAGAAGGTCAACAAGGAAGAGATAAACACTTGAAATTGCCAATATGATTAAAACAACTCCCGTAGATGCAAGGAGTTCTTGTCTGTTTGGCCAAGTTGTTTTTCTTGCTTCTGCCCTTATTTCAGCAAAGAACTTTTTGATTTTTTCCATATTTGATCTCCCCCGTTACAGCATTTGGTAACTATCTCATTTTGCATCGAACATTTCCATTTATCTTCCTGTAATGACAAAAAAATCATCAAATTCATACAAACAAACTTGGCAGGGGCGGCAGGACTTGAACCTGCAGCACCCGATTTTGGAGACCGGTGCTCTGCCAATTGAGCTACGCCCCTGCAAACAAAATAAAACCCATACAATTACAGTTCAGTTGTACCACATTGTGTTAATCATAGTCATCGAATACAAACAATTAGAATGTAAGGAATATAAAAAAGTTCGAAATCAGACCTTCGTTTCTGCGTGGAACGTATGTTTATTACATTTTGGACAGTACTTCTTAATTCTGAGCTTATCTTTCTTGCTCTTTTCTTTTGTCGTGTAGTAATTTCTGTTTCCACATTCTTCACACTTGAGCCCTACTTGAACTCTCATCTTCGTTCAGCCTCCTATAAAAAAATATTTGGTGGTGAGGGAAGGATTTGAACCTTCGAAGGCATTCTGCCAGCGGATTTACAGTCCGCCCCCTTTGGCCGCTCGGGCACCTCACCACACAATTTGGAGCCAACGGAGGGACTTGAACCCTCAACCTGCTGATTACAAATCAGCCGCTCTAGCCGACTGAGCTACGTTGGCTCACATATGCGAATGTTATTATAACCGATGTGAGGCCATTTGTCAACGTTTCATGTAGTTTATTATTGTTACATTTTTTCACAGACCACAACAGGAACCAGTTTTTGGATTATTCACAATACCGTTGAATATGATACCATATAATGGCCATTTTTCAAGAGAGATTTTGACTTTCTACTCGTATATGATTTCCCAAGTGAAATCTGGTACCGCCTTCTTTAGCATTGCCGATACGCCACAGTATTTATCTTGAGAGAGTGAGACTGCCTTTTCCACTTGTTCTTTTGGTGGTTCTCCATTGAATTTCAATATGTATTTGAGATGGATTTTCGTGTACACTTTTGGATGTTCTTGCGATTGTTCATACTCGATTTCCATCCTGAATGTCTCCATCTTGTCTATGACTTTCATCTTCTTTAGTAGCGAGACTACATCCATGCCAGTGCATCCCATGAGAGCATAGAGCATGAGCTCCTTCGGTCTCACACCTGCATCCATCCCGCCAGATGCCGGATCAGCGTCTATCACCAAGTCATGCCCCGATACCGTCTTTGCATGAAAAAGCATTTTGGAATAATAATCTAACCGTGCTACAGACATACTCTTCACCCCTTGTGTTATTCTGAATCTGATTATAAGACCCATCTTCGCCACCTAAAAAATCACATTTCGAAAGAGCAAACAGAACAAGAAACAATACCAACACTTGAATCACATTTCCAATCCCATATGTCTTCATCCAACCACTCCAAATTACTCTCATCAACTCAAGTTTAAAATATTATATCATAACTAATATTAAACTGTGATATACTTAAATTACTTTAGCTACAAAACAACGAAAAATATGTGGGAATAACTGTGAACGGGGAATTTCCAAAGGCACCGAGTGATTTCAAAGCAGAATTTTTACCTTCCTTAACGGAAGTCAAACTAAGAAGGATAACAGTCTCTACGTCAATAACACAGAGTTTGTCATTGATATGGGATGAAAACTGGAAGCCGATAGCAGATGTGTTTATATAAAGGTGCATAAGGAGGTGATTCACCATGAAGAGGATTTTTATAAGTTTTGCAGCAGAAGATATCCACTTAAGAGATTTGTTAACAGGACAGGCACGAAACCAAAACTCTCCTTTTGAGTATGTCGATATGTCTGTCAAGCAACCATGGGATTCACAATGGAAAGCAAATTGCCGTACTAGAATCAAAGGTTGCGATGGGGTTATAGCAATCGTTACCCAAAACACTCAAAATGCTGATGGCCAGCTGTGGGAAATTAAATGTGCGCAGCAAGAGGGTGTTCCCATTCTCGGTATTTATGGCTATAACACTCATGTAGGGACGGTTCCAAGTGATTGCGGCTATGTCAGGACAGTTGACTGGACATGGGCGAATATTTCAAATTGGCTAAGAACCTTGTAAAGGAGGCTGGATATGGCTAACAATGAACCTAAGGACGAATTACTCCTCGCTCAATGGCAAACATGTGTTGAGATGGCCAATTCCATCAGCCAGCGCAGAGATACAATGAATAATATTTTTATAACCTTAAATCTTGCGATTATGGCCACAGTATCTGTCATGTGGGATATAAAGTCCATACTTATACTTGCCGTAGGTGTTGTAGTTTGTAAACTGTGGATTCTTTTTATCAGAAATTACAAGCTGCTCAATGCCGCCAAGTTTGAGGTAATCAATGATATTGAAAAGAAATTGCCCTGCCAGCCTTTTAATGATGAATGGGATAAATTAAAGGGCAACAAAAAGTACAGGGATGGAACGAAACTTGAGCGACTGCTGCCGATAATGTTCATTATTCTGTATGTCGTTGCCGCAGCTGTTATTTTAGCAATCAAATAAAAGCAGGAGGAACCACATAATGACATACAATCTTTTTATCAGTCACTCTTGGACGTATAGTGATGAATACGAGAAGCTGATTGCGCTCCTTGATACGAAGCCATACTTTAGCTATAAAAATTATTCTGTACCTAAAGATGATCCGATACATCATAGCTATGATGATTATATGTTAAAAGCTGCAATTAAGGCTCAAATGCAACCTGTAAGCTGTGTTCTTATCCTCGCCGGAGTATATGCAAGTTATAGCAAATGGATAAACATAGAAATTGAACTCGCACAGCAGTTAGGGAAGAAAATTATGGCAATCGAGCCATGGGGTTCAGAAAAGACTTCAGCGACAGTAAAAAATGCAGCTGACAAAATTGTTAAGTGGAATGCGGATTCCATAGTTGATACCATACGCGGATGCTGATTATATCTATAAAGGAAACAACCATGTAGGAGTATTTCTACTCTTACATGGTTGTTTTTCTGTTGTTCCACTTAAAAGTTGTCGGCTTCAATTTACTTGTTTTCGCAAATCCCTAAGTCGCGCCCTCAAAAAGGGGGATTTTTCTTGTACTAATTGGATGTCTTTACATTAGAAACCTTGCCA
>ERZ795046.2634-NODE-2634-length-15341-cov-4.517663_pt1 | contig 15341 bp, 8 predicted proteins | sample MGYA00375130_ERZ795046 | MGnify/ENA primary metagenome ERZ795046 (study PRJEB30175, sample SAMN05720202) | activated sludge metagenome | isolation source: anaerobic digester from wastewater treatment plant | place: Japan | collected 2015-05-15 ...
CACCTACACCTTCGAGAATGTAACCGAAGATCATACCATCCATGCAGAGTTCCAGATAAAAACGTATGAGATTCTGGTGAACCAGAGTGAAGGTGGAGTGATTGAGCCGGCAGGTGACGATGGTATTGTAACGGTCAATTGTGGCAGTACACAGTGCTTTAACATCACTCCTGATGAAGGAAATGTCGTATATGATGTGATTGTTGACAACAGTTCGGTTGGAGTGTATGATCAATACTGCTTTACCAACATCACGGGCAATCATACGATTGATGCAGTCTTTGTTATCCCACCGGAACCAGATTTCGAGGCAGATCGGATCAGGGTACCACCAAAGTATCCGGTGACCTTCAAGGACTTTACCAGGAATAATCCAACTGACTGGCTGTGGGACTTTGGTGATGGTGAGATTACCACAACCCGTGAACCGGTCCACTATTATGCAGAAGTTGGGAATTACACAGTGACACTGACGGCATATAATGCAGCAGCTCAGGAGGGAGTCAACAAGACAAAAGAGCACTATATTGAGGTCACAAAGAATCCGATTGCGAGTTTTACCGCAAAATCCAAGGGCGGAATCCTTCCGCCAGGTGTGGAGATTGAGTTTATTGATACATCATTAAACACTGATGGCGTCGCATACGGCTGGGTCTTTGGAGATGGACCGAAAGGAGCCATATCAAAGAATGCAACGCATGTATATAATGCACCCGGTGTGTACCAGGTAACGCATCAGGTCGAAAAGCCGTTTATCGCCAAGGATTATGCCTATGAGACGATCACCATTCTGCAAAAGCCGGAGGCAGACTTTATCGCACATCCGGTTTCAGGAAAACCGCCACTCACGGTTCAGTTTGAGGATCGCTCACAGGGATTCCCGACCTCATGGCTCTGGGACTTTGGTGACACCGTCAAATCATATGACCAGAACCCGGTTCATATCTATTCAGAACCTGGGAACTACACAGTAAGCCTGAGTGTCTTTAGTGATGAGGGAAGTTCAGTAAAAACGAAAGACGGATATATCACCGTCCAATAACTATTTTATCGTCCTTCTTCCATCTCTTTTCGAAGGGCAGCTATCTGATCCCGAAGACGGATTGCTTCTTCAAAATCAAGTCTCTGGGCAGCAGATTTCATCTGTGATTCAAGATTGATAATAAGATTTGGCAGAGCTGATTTCGGGACCTTTTTCTTTTTGCCCAGGTCGATTACCTGTTCCCGGACCGGTTTCTGGATGGTCTTTGGGGTTATTCCGTGTTCATTATTATATTGAATCTGAAGAGACCTTCTCCGTTCTGTCTCATCAATTGCTTTCTGCATGGATCCGGTTATGGTATCTGCATACAAAACAACGAATGCATCAGAGTTTCGGGCTGCACGTCCGATAATCTGTATAAGGCTTCGTGCATCCCGAAGAAATCCTTCCTTATCTGCATCCAGTATCCCGATAAACCCTACTTCCGGAATATCAAGTCCCTCTCTGAGCAGGTTAATGCCAACCAGAACATCAAAGGTTCCGAGTCTTAGTTCTCTGATGATCTCAGTCCGTTCCAGAGTATCAATATCTGAGTGAAGATAACGGGTTTTTATCCCATGTGACAGGAGATATTCGGTGAGTTCCTCTGCAAGCCGCTTGGTGAGGGTTGTTATCAGGATACGGTCTCCCCGATCAATGGTTCTTTGGATCTCGAATTTTATATTCTCCATCTGTCCCTGGATTGGCCTGACTTCTACAACCGGGTCAACAAGACCTGTTGGTCTGATAATCTGTTCGACAATCTGGTTTGAGTGCTCAAGTTCATAGTCACCAGGTGTTGCCGATACACAGATGACATTCTTCAGGTATTGTTCGAACTCAAAAAACCTGAGTGGCCGGTTATCAAATGCAGATGGAAGGCGGAATCCATACTCAACAAGGGGGATTTTCCGCGATCGATCACCATTGAACATCGCCCTGATCTGGGGGAGGGTCTGGTGACTCTCATCGATGAACATTAAAAATCGTTCTGGAAAATAGTCCAGCAGGCAATATGGTTTCTCGCCCGGTTTTCTTCCGTCAAAGAACCGGGAATAATTTTCAATCCCTTTACAGGATCCCGTCTCTCGAATCATCTCGATATCATAGAGAGTCCGCTGACGAAGACGGTGAGCTTCTAACATTCCAAGATACGGAAGCCTCTCGTTCATCTCCTTTTCTATCTCGATAAGTGCCTGCTCTTTTTGTGCCTCATCAATGACATAATGACTGGCCGGGTAGACATAGATATGCCGAAGTCGCTCGACCGGGTTTCCAGTGGTCCGGTTGATCTCGGTGATCCGTTCGACTTCGTCCCCGAAGAGTTCGATCCTGATAATATTGGTATAATAACTTGGGACCAGGTCAATGATGTCCCCTTTGACCCTGAACCGCCCGGGTACAATCTCTGTTTCGTTTCGTTCATACAGGTTATCAACCAGACGGCTGATAATCTCCCGTCTGCTTATCTTCTGGCCGACCCCAAGATCAAAACCCATTCTTTTATACGTATCAGGCCGGCCAAGACCATAGATACAGGATACTGATGCAATGACGATAACATCATTCCGGCTTAAGAGTGAAGCAGTTGCCGAGAGGCGCATCATCTCAATTTTTGGATTTATCTGTGCATCTTTCTCGATATACTGGTCCTTTTGAGGAATATATGACTCGGGCTGATAATAATCATAATATGAAACAAAGTATTCAACCCGGTTCTTTGGAAAGAAGTCACGAAATTCATGATATAGCTGTGCTGCCAGTGTTTTATTATGGGCAATAACAAGGGTTGGTATCTGGAGTTGTTCGATGACATTTGCCATCGTAAAGGTCTTCCCTGATCCAGTCACTCCTAGTAAGGTCTGAAATGATGTTTCTTTTCTGGCACCATCGACGAGTTTTCTGATCGCTTCTGGTTGTGATCCGGTGGGTTTAAAAGTTGAAACCAGTTCAAATTGTGTCATTCTTTCATACTCTGTTGTCTCAGTTTCTTTTGATATGTGATGGCAAACCGGTGAGCTTCATCCCTGATCTCCTGGATAAGGAGTGATGCCGGGCTCTTTTTTTGAATTGAAAGCGGAGTATTTCTGCCAGGAATATAGATCTCTTCTTCCCGTTTTGCTATGGAAATTATGGGGATGGAAAGATGAAGTTCCTGGAGGACAGTATGAGCACTCTTCACCTGTCCAGGTCCTCCATCGATCACGATAAGATCCGGCATCGGACCATTTTCCCGCAGAAGCCGGGAATACCGACGTCGTACCACTTCAGCAATTGCTGCATAATCATCGGATGGTTTTTCAGTTTTTATTTTGTATCTGCGATAATTCTTTTTATCAGGCTTTCCATCCCTGAATAAGACCATGGATGCAACCGTTCCGGTTCCCCCGAGATGCGATATGTCAAAACATTCAATCACGTCCGGTGGGGTCTTCATGTGTAACGCTTCACCAAGTTCTGCAAGTCTTATCCTTCCGGTAAAAAAGGAGACTTCCAGGTTTTTAGAGGCAAGATCAAGCAGGTGTTTTTTCTCTCCCTGTTTCGGGACAGTCAGTGTCACGTGCGTTCCTCTGATATGAGTTAAGTATTCAGATATACCTGATCCGGGCAGTGAAGGGAGTATAAGTTCATTGGGCGGTTTATTTGTTGAATAATACTGAAGGATAAACTCATCAAGGAACTCTTCAGTTTCCGGAAAAACAAACTCTTCTTTACTGGTAAGCGATCCGCGTTCGACATGAAAGAGAATGAGATACACTGTTTCTCCTGACACAAGGTAGTTGATGACATGTTCATCTGACCGTGTCTGTCGCTGCACATACTGTCGCTGGGAAAGATGTTCTATCGCGGCTATCCGGTCCCTGATGATGAGTGCCTTTTCATACTCCTCATGTTCAGCAAGTCTTGTCATCTCCTTTTTAAGATCAGTAATAAGATCCTGGTTTTTTCCTTTGAGAAGGTAATCTGCACTTTTTACGAGGTACTGATACTCCGGCTCTGATATTTTCCCTATACATGGAGCAGCGCAGGTTCCAAGATGGGATCGAAGGCAGGCGCGTTTTGTCATCTTTTTACAGGTTCTGAGGTGAAATGTCTGTTTTACAAATCTGAGTATCTGGTCACGCTCTGCTGCGGAGACGAAAGGGCCATAAAGTGTCCCGTTTTTTTTATCTTTCCGATCACGTGCGATTCCTATCCGGGGAAACGGGTCATTGGAGATATGAATGAATGCATAACTTTTTGCATCTTTGAGATTAATGTTAAACTTGGGCTGGTGTTTTTTAATCAGGTTGTTTTCTAGAATAAGTGCTTCGATCTCGGATGAAGTAACGATTACATCAATGTCCCTGATACGTGAGACAAGGATATCCAGACGAGGGTTATTGCTTTTTTTCTGAAAATAACTTGATACCCGTTTCTTAAGATTCCTGGCTTTCCCGACATACAGAATTGTGCCGGTTTCATCCTTAAACTGGTAACATCCCGGATCTTCAGGGATGCTTGTCAGATCGATTGTCACGGATACTGCTTATCCATTCCTGAAGTAAATATCATCGCTTGAAAATCTATCCCCGCCTTTTAATGCTTCTCTTTCTGGGTAAGCATTTTGGCAAGGAACATTCCTGTATAACTGGCAGGGTTTGCCGCTACCTCTTCCGGTGTTCCGGTTGCAATGATCTCTCCACCGGCATCTCCACCCTCCGGACCAAGATCGATGATGTAATCTGCAGATTTGATCACATCAAGATTGTGTTCAATGACAATGACGGTGTTTCCCTTTGCAACAAGTTCTGAAAATACCTGAATCAGTTTCCGGACATCATGGAAATGAAGTCCTGTTGTGGGTTCATCAAGAAGGTACACCGTCTGTCCGGTCGCCCGTTTCGACAGTTCCCTGGTTAGTTTGATACGTTGTGCCTCACCACCGGAGAGTGTCGTCGCACTCTGCCCAAGTTTGATGTATCCAAGTCCCACATCTACAAGGGTCTGTAATTTATTCCTGATTTTGGGTATGGCTGAAAAAAGTTCTATTGCCTCATCAACACTCATTGCCAGAACATCAGCAATGGATTTGTCTTTATATTTGACTTCGAGTGTCTCCCGGTTATATCTGGTTCCCTTACACTCTTCACATTCGATGTAGACATCAGGAAGAAAGTTCATCTCGATTTTTATCAGCCCGTCTCCCTGGCAGGCTTCGCACCGGCCTCCCTTGACGTTAAACGAGAACCGGCCTGATTTGTACCCCCGTATCTTTGCCTCTTTTGTTTCTGCAAAAATGTTTCGGATCTCATCAAACACCTTCGTGTAGGTTGCAGGATTTGAACGTGGAGTTCTGCCGATGGGTGACTGATCAATGACAATGACTTTATCAATAGGATCATCACTGGTCACAGTCGAATACTTACCTGCCTCTACCCTGGAGTGATAGACCATCTTTTGCAATGCAGGATAGAGGGTATCATAAATAAGAGATGATTTGCCGGATCCGGACACCCCGGTGATGAGCGTCAGTGTCCCTATCGGAATTTTCGCGGTAATATTTTTCAGATTATTTTCCTGACATCCGGTTATGGTGATATACCGATCATTTTTTCGTCGTTTTTTCGGTACCTCTATCAGCATCCGTCCGGAGAGGTACGCACCGGTTAGTGAGCGTTCATTCTGTTCGATATCATGAGGTGTTCCTTCGGCAATTATCTCCCCGCCATTCAGTCCTGCACCAGGGCCCATATCAATCACCCAGTCCGCGGCCCGTATGGTATCCTCATCATGTTCGACAACAATCAGAGTGTTACCGAGATCCCGGAGTTGTCTGAGGGTGTCGATGAGTCGGTTGTTATCCCGCTGGTGCAGTCCGATGGATGGTTCATCAAGCACATAGAGCACTCCCATGAGATTGGCACCTATCTGGGTTGCAAGACGAATCCGTTGTGCTTCACCACCGGAGAGTGTTCCGGCACTCCGGGACAGGGTCAGGTATCCAAGACCGACCCGTTCAAGAAATGTAAGCCGTGCAAGAATCTCCTTAAGAATCTGACGTGCAATCTCCTCTTCCTTCTCTGTCAGCTTCAGAGTGGTAAAGAATGCAATGCTCGCAGTTATTGAGAGGTCTGTCAGATCGATAATGTTTTTATCAGCGATCCGGACGGCGAGAATCTTGTCTTTCAGCCGTTTTCCATTGCAGGCCTGACATGGAGAGATTCGCATGAATTTCTCCAGTTCTCGTTTCCGGTATTCAGAATTCGTCTGCGTATACAGACGCTCAGCCTGAGGAAGCAGCCCCTCCCAGGTTCCCTTATGTGACCATTCTCCCTCACCCTGCCGGTAGCTCATATGGAATGAGATCTTCTCATGTGATCCATACATCAGGGCGTTGAATTGCTTCTCGGTCAGGTCTTTTATCGGAGTATTGACAGAAAATCCAAAGTGTTTTGCGACCGCTCCGACTAACTGTGACCGGTACCCGTCCAGAAAATTCCTATAGGTTGCAATTGCCCCCTCTGCAATTGATTTTTCCTTATCTGGGATAATGAGATCAGGATCAAAATCCATCCGGAACCCCAGACCTTTACAATCCGGGCAGGCACCAAAGGGACTGTTAAAAGAGAACATCCGCGGCTGTAATTCTTCAAAGGTTATCCCACAGACCGGACAGGCCATTTTGGCTGAATACATCCGGTCAGAACCATCTTCGCAGGTGACGATAATAAGTCCGTCAGATCGTGCAGCAGCCTGTTCGCATGCTTCGACAAGCCGTGAGTGATCAGAAACATCGAGCCGGTCAATCACGAGATCGATGTCATGCATCTTATACCGTTCAAGTGTTATCTCATCATCCGTCCGGTATATTTCCCCGTCTACCCTGACCCTTGCAAATCCCTCCTTATTCAGATCCTTAAAGAGTTGCTGATATGTCCCTTTCTTTTTCCTGATAAGAGGAGCAAGGATGGTTATCTGACCGGCACATTCTTCCTCTATCCGTTCGGCAATTCGTTCGGGGGACTGGCCCATGATGGGAAGGTTATGTTCCGGACAGTAGGGAATACCGATTCGTGCATACAAAAGCCGGAGATAATCGTAGATCTCGGTTACAGTTCCGACTGTTGAACGTGGGTTTTTTGAGGTTGATTTCTGCTCAATAGATATAGCCGGGGATAATCCCTCAATTGCGTCCACGTCCGGTTTATTCATGAGACCAAGGAACTGGCGGGCGTATGAGGAGAGTGATTCAACATATCTCCGCTGACCCTCTGCGTAGAGCGTGTCAAATGCGAGGGTTGATTTGCCTGAACCTGAGAGACCGGTGATGACAACAAGCTGATCACGGGGGATGGTGACAGAGATATTTTTCAGGTTATGCTCTCGTGCACCTTTGATAGTAATATTCTTCATGGTAGGAAATGAGTTCGATTTCAAAATACCGTTCTATGAGAGAGAATTCGATCTGTTCAGAAGTTTCTGTACCATATACAGTATGCCCCGATTCCTCAAATGGCTTATCTGTCTCTTTGCAAAGAAGACCATATCACGAAAAAAGGGTAGGGATTCAGGTTTGTGGCGGATGAACGGAATAAAATATTACTTTTTCTGTATGGTACCCAGGATCTCTTCTTTGAGACGACTGAACTCCTGCTTTGATATATCTCCGTCCTTATACATATTCACAATTTTATCGAGCTCCTGAATTCGTTCCTGAAGATGAGCCTCGCGTGGATCTGATGGCGCCTTTGTATCCTCTTTTCCTTCAATCTGGGGAGCCAGTACGAGCAACAAAGCTCCAAGTCCAATGACAATCCACGCAATAGGAATTGACAGTTCAGTGTTCTGTATCATCTGGGTCAATACCGGGTCCATCTGTCCGCCCATCGAGGGAGCAAGACCTCCGGAAAGAAGATTCTGGACTGCATACCCGATTGTAGTCGCAGAATATGCATCATATGCCAGAAGAATAAAAGCGAGACCTCCAGTCAGGTATAAGAATTTAATTTTTTCAGCATACACAAGAAAGCCCGCTACAAATGCAAGAATAATGTACAGGTATCCTGATGAAGTCGGGCAGTACAGGCACGTTACTCTTCCGATGACGGGAAGTTCAACATACATCGCAATCCCACCAATGAGGAGGGCAACTGCGCCGATATATCCAATTAATTTCTGAATGACTCCGGTTACCCTGGTAATATCAATCTCTTCATTGAGGTTCATGATTCCGCCTTGTAAGGATTATTCTTCCATGACAATTTAAAGGATCGGTAATTGATATCTAACGTCAGCACGCAATTCTCTGTATACATTCTATGCAGCCAGTTTATATTATCGGCCACCGGCAACCAGATACTGACAGCATTGCAAGTGCTGTTGCCTATGCCTCGCTGTTATGCCAGATACATGCAGGGCAGTATATACCTGCCAGATGCGGTGATCTGAATGCTGAAACCCAGTATGCACTGGAAGTTGCAGGCCTTGATGCTCCGGTGCTCATCGAAAATGTAGAACCATCAGTTGGTGATATTCCGTTTCTGTATACCCAAACGGCCCCCATGAATATTCCGGCCATTGATGTAGCGTTGCTGATGGATGAATACGACATCAGAAATATTCCTATTGTCGATAATGAGAACCGGTTTTTGGGGCTGGTCAGTGAACATGGTCTTGCACGGGCGTACGTAAGCCCCCATGCAAGTCTTCCCCTCAAAGTCGGACCAATCAGCCTGAAAGCACTTGCAAGAATCCTTCAGGCAGAAATAATCAATGCTGCACATGAGGAGATTCATGGAAATGCATCGATTGTTATTGATGCGCTCCATATCTCACTCGCCCGGCTTGGTCCGCAGGATGTTGCGATCATCGGTGACAATGAACCATCCCAGATTGCTCTGGTTGCAGAGGGTATATGCGCCTTAATTATTGCGGAAGGTGCTCATCTCGGTGAGCGGGTACGGGAGAGTGCAAAAAAAATGGGTGTCACGCTTCTGACCACTCCCCTGGATGCATTCAGTGTCGGGCGGCTTCTTCATTTATCAGGACCGGTTGAGACGATTATGGCAACCGATGCGGAGACGTTGCATCGGGATGATCTGGTTACTACTGCGGCCCAGATTGTATCAAACTCACCATACCGGACGGCCTGCGTAACGGATGAAGATGGTCATTTTATCGGAATGCTCTCGAGAAACTCGTTCCTTGAAGACGTTCACAAATCAGTTATCCTGGTTGATCACAATGAATATGCCCAGGCTGTAGAAGGAATTGAGACCGCAGAAATTCTGGAGATCATCGATCATCACCGACTTGGAACAATTGCAACCCTTCAGCCAATACGATTCAGGAATGAACCGGTTGGGTCCACCTCAACAATCATTACGATGCGGTACAGGGAAGAGCAGGTGATACCGGATAAAGCCATCGCTACAATCCTGCTTGCCGGAATTCTGTCTGATACCCTTGTGCTCAAGATGTCAACAACAACTGACCGTGATAGGGAGGCGGTTGCATACCTTGCAGAGATAGCCGGGATAAAGCCGGAAGAGTTTGGGAGTGAACTTATCAACAAAGGGATGAATCTTGACGGTGTCCCTATAGAGGAACTCATTGTGCGGGATATCAAAGATTTCACGCTTCATGACCGGTCGGTATCTATTGCTCAGATCATGACAGGATCACGGGATTTTGCTGAGTCGAATGCACGAGAGATCCAGGAGGCCCTTACCGGGTATCAGACCAGTCATGGGTATGACATAAGTATTGTTCTGGTGACTGATGTCATCGGACAGAGAAGTTTTCTGTTTGCCTCAGGTGACCATGGTCTGATATCAAAACTTGGATACCTCCATCAGCCTGTGATTCTTGAAGGAGTAATGTCACGGAAAAAGGATTTCTTCCCTATGTTTGGGCAGCGATTCAGACAGGTTATTCAAATCTGATATACCTATCTCCGTTTCCAGGAATGTGCAGCCCTGATTATGGTATCTGTAAAGCGCTGTGAAAACCATCCATGGGTATAACAGCCGACGGTATCATGAACATACATCCCGTCATATCCATTCATTATCCCTTTTCCTCTTGTAAGATGGATAGCATAGGAAGCGTCCCGGTCAGGTATAACAAATGAGTAATGAAACTCATGCCCTCTTACATCAATGCCTTTTGGGGTAAGCGATGTTCCGCCCGTGGTTTGTCCCTCACTATACCCTAAAGCCTGAAACCTGGGTGCCATTTCGCTTGTTCCCGGGAGAACCCCGGTCCAGTGGTAGGTTCTCTCTCCTGACAGACCGTTGGTGAGGTATAAAAGCCCTCCGCACTCTCCATATATCGGAAGTCCGTCATCGCATGCAGCCCGTATCTCATCACGTGCAGGTCCTTTTTCAAGCATATCTGCATGAAGTTCCGGGTATCCCCCACCTAGATAGAGGGCATCCACATCAGGGAGGTGATCCTGCATCGGGCTGAAATATATTAATGCAGCCCCTGATTTTTTAAGCATATCCAGATTATGCTGGTAATAAAAGCAGAATGCCGGATCTCTGGCGACCCCGATTTTCACCCTGTATGAAGGATGTTCTGCATGCTGCATTCTGATAGTAAGTGGCGGAGCAGAGGATGCAAGGCTCAGGATTGCAGGAATATCACAGGATTCTTCAATAATATCGACCGGCTCATCAGTTGTTGTTTCATCACCCATTACCAGTCCGAGGTGTCGGCTTTCTGTGTGAAATCTGGAATCCTTCGGTATAAATCCAAGTTGTGGTATCTTTGCACCGGTTTTGAGAATATCTGCATGCCGGCGACTTCCAACTTTGTTGAGGATCACTCCAGCGAGTGTGGAATCAGGGTCATAATTTTTAAAGCCTGATGCAATGGCATGAACACTTGTTGCCATTCCATGAACCGGGATTACCAGGAGAAGAGGGGCTTTTAAGAGTTTGGCGATATGTGCAGTACTGCCAAATACTGAGTCCATGCCATCATACATCCCCATTACGCCTTCGATAACAGCAATATCTGCACCTGCAGATCCAGCGTAAAGGGATTCCAAAACCCCCTCCTCACCGGCCATAATCACATCCAGGTTCCGGGAGACCCTGCCGCAAATACGGGTATGATGACTGGGATCGATAAAATCAGGACCGATCTTATATGGCTGCACAACAAGACCGCGTTTTTTTAAAGCAGCCATCAAGCCACGGGTAATGGTAGTCTTTCCACACCCGCTCTGAATTCCGGCAATGACTATTCGGGGTATGGAAAACCGGATATTCTCTCCCTCCTGATTCTCCTTCATGTTCCTCCTAAAAGAAATCTGACAGGGTTGTCCGGCTCGGATCCACGTCTGACCAGCTCCATCCGATGGGTTCAAGGATTCGGGAGATGGGTGACTTGATCGTCTTTTCAAGCATGAGTTCCAGGTCAGGAACAAACGCTGCCGGCACCTGGTCACCATATTCAAAACAGAGCACATCTGTTTTAGGATAGTTACCGTTCACGGTTTTAATGTAGATTCTCTTTGGTTTGCTTCCCTTTCCGAAATTCGTACCAAGATATGTGTTTGAGTAGGTCGCTCCTCTTACATGGGCATCATCGGTACCATAGTCTTTCAGTTCCTTGCCAATACCTCCTGGAATGCCGATCTCATCCAGAGAGTACCCTCCGGATCGGTATGTTTTAATGATATCTCCAAGGTATTGTTTTATCTCTGTAAGATCAGCACCCCTCAATATCTTGTTCATCACCTCTTTCATGACTTTGCGTGTCAGGATGGGTGAGTCTGATCGCTTTGCCTCAAACCCGACCATATCAATCTCATCGACTGATTTTCCTTCTTTCCAGATGAGATTCCCTGCATACCGCTTCTTTTTCCCTCCCTGGAAGAACCGGCGGTAGACCTTTTCAAATTTTATTGAGAAGTAATGTTTTTCAGCATGGAGGACATTCCGGGCAAAAGTATTGTAACTCTCATTGAGGACCGCTTCTATCTCTCTTGCTTTGGTAATGGTCTCCTCAAGAGACGTGGCCGGTATCTGAATCATGCATGAGTCTGTATCTCCATAGATGACACTATATCCCATCTGTTCAATGGTATTTCTCGTATGTTCTATGATAGCCCTGCCAACTGATGTGACCGCAGACCCAATCTCACGGTCATATAATCTAAACCGCGAATACCCACTTACCCCATAATAGGTATTCATAATGACCTTGATGACATTCTGTTGCATGTCATAGAGCTTATATTCGTGGGAACCGAAGGGGTACTCATTTCGTTTGTTCTTTTTCAGATCCCGTTCCTGCAAAAGCTCACTGATGATACTCCGCGTAAGACCGTCCGGTTTTGATCGAAACCTGATTCCATTCGGTGCGATAAGATCCCCGTCAGGATCCTTTGTCTCCGGAGATGCATTGATTGTCATCATCGCCATTGGGTAGAGGGATTTCAGATCAAGGACAACAACATTCTCGCGAATGCCAAAACTGGGTTCAAAAACGGTAGCTCCTTCAAATTCATCCCCTGGACTGTATCCCTTTGAAGGCAGGACAAATCTTCCATGCGCCTTGCGGAGGATATAGATATCAATGACATTGGATGAGTTTAATGTCCGGTCAAGGGGACATCCTACATATCGTGCAATCTCCTGATAAAATTCAATAATGTTGTTTTTCTGGTTAATTTTTACACAGAGTTCCACATCTTTAAAGTTATATTCAACCAGTTCATGTGGCGATTCTTTCCACATCCGTGCTGTCATTCCTGGCTGGTAATGGAATGCCTTTACATCACCAACCTCCCGTTCACCCACTGCATCAAGGCGATAGGAGTCAAGCTTGGATGATTGCATCTTTTTATATCCGGATAACAGATCAAAATCAACTCTTCCCCTGACACCGGTACGCTCGCTCATTCCCGGTAACCGGGCAAGACTGTCAGGAGGAAGACTGAGCGATCGCATCCTGCCGAAAATGTATGGTAAATCAAAGTCAGTAAAGTTCCATCCTGATAAGATATCCGGGTTATTCTGCCGGATATATGCAGAAAATTCCATCAGAAGCGTTTTTTCATCTTCAAATATCCTGATGGAATGAGTCTCCTTACAAAAACATCCGTTTGGAAGGATATTTTTGCACAGGTCTTTCTCATGGATTGATTTGAGGTCATTCTGAAGAAGAAATGTGGTATAGTAATCATCAAAGGAGTCCCATGCGGTAATACAGATGATGCGATCACGGTCAGCATTTGGCAGACCTCCTTTATCATCCTCACACTCAATATCCAGAAGGCAGTACCTTGAGGGAGCATGAACATCTGCTGGCTGGATATCAGTATAAGGGACAATGGTATAGCCGGAGGGGACCGAAACCCCGCCGGTTATTCCTGCATCAATAAGATACCTGGTAGCAAAAGGGATGTCCGCTTCAAAATGCGTATAATTTCCTCTGATATCCCTGACATCAGTTGGTCGCCGGGTATATAATCTGCACAACTCCTCACCATGTATGGATCGGTATCTGGTTGGATCTACCCTGATGACCTGGTCCGGATGGTTTTTGGATGCCTGTGAGGCGAGCACATAAAAATAGGGAAAAAATCCGGTAACCATGATCTCTTTCAGATCCCCGGTTTCAGTACGGCCATATATGTGAATAATAGGCCCGTCCGCAGCAGTTGAGTACTCCACCTGATTGATGCCAAGACGGATTCTCTCCTCAGGAGAGACATACTGTATGGTTTCAGGATTCATGCGTGATCCTCCGACAGAGATCTGATACAAATGATGCGGCCTGGTGAAAATGATCCCATTCCCAGCAGTCAAGATCCCATTCATGAATGGAAAGGATGCCTTCTCTTCCGATTGTTACGGGAACACCAAGTGAGCACCCGAAAACCCCGTATTCCCCATCAAGAACTGCTGAACATATCAGTTCTTTTTGTGCATCAGATAGTACTGATGCAATCAGGTTCCAAATATGATAGACCGGTGCATATTCTGTGGCACCTTTTCCTTTGATGATCTCCATGCTGGCATTTCGCAGTTTTGAGAGAATCTCTTCCCGTGTATTGAAGTCAACATCATGGCCGGTCTTACTAAAGAGAGGGACCTGATGTTCACCATGTTCGCCGAGGATGAATCCGTCACCTCGGATGGATCTGTTTGCCAGTTCATATTGAAATCGTGCACTGTCGAGTTGACCACCAAACCCGATGATCCGCTTTCTTGCTATCCCCGTAATTTTCCAGAGATAATAGGTCAGGATATCGGCAGGGTTTGTAACAACAACAATAATTCCTTTATAGTGCGGAATCAGCGCGGCAAGTTCTGATGCAACCGGGACATTACAGTCAAGGAGCGCTGCTCTTGTTTTTATGTTCTGGTTTCGTGGCAGGCCTGCAGTATAGAGGATAATGTCACATGCTCTTATGTCGCGTGGATTGACTGAAACCGTTACGGGACATCGCATGTGTTCGATATCAAGTCGCTGCGCTTCAAGGAGTGCCTCATTGCAATCATACAATACCAGATGATGTACAAGACCACTGGATACGGCACGGGCCGCAACTCCACCTCCAATGCGCCCGGTACCGAATACTGCAAGGCTGGTCATCCCATACTCGTAGGAACGAAGAATAGATAATTACCATCATCACCATCTCTCTCATCATGATTCAGCTGAGTCAGGAACCTGTTCAGATAGCAGGTGTGCCTGTCAGAAATCACCTGATTCTTGCAGCGGGTGTCCTTGGAACCTGTGCCTCTTCGTTATTGCGTATGCTCCGACAGGGTGCGGGAGCGGTTGTGACCAAATCAATTGGTCCTGAGCCACGGTATGGGCATGCAGGGCCGTGCGTTGTTGTGCTGGAAGACGGGGTTATGAATGCGATGGGTCTACCTAATCCCTCCAAAAAGTTTGTCAATGAATTGGCTTTACTCGATGGTGAACCGGTCATCGTAAGCATATTTGGTGGAAACCCAGACGAGTTTCATGAGGTTGCCGGGTGGTTTGCAGATAAAGCACAGGCATTTGAACTGAATGTAAGTTGCCCGCATGCAGCTGGTTTCGGGGCCCAGATCGGAACCAATCCTGATCTGGTTCATGCATGTACTGAAGCAGTAAAAGAATGGAAAAGACCGGTCTGGGTGAAACTGACTCCGAATGTCACTGACATTACCGCTATTGGAAGAGCTGCAGAATCGGGAGGGGCTGATGCGATCGTGGCTATCAATACCGTTCGTGCCATGCGAATATCCACCGGCCTGAAAAGACCGGTTCTTGGGAATACCTATGGGGGGCTATCAGGACGAGCAATATTTCCAATAGCTGTCCG
>ERZ795046.2635-NODE-2635-length-15340-cov-3.990383_pt1 | contig 15340 bp, 12 predicted proteins | sample MGYA00375130_ERZ795046 | MGnify/ENA primary metagenome ERZ795046 (study PRJEB30175, sample SAMN05720202) | activated sludge metagenome | isolation source: anaerobic digester from wastewater treatment plant | place: Japan | collected 2015-05-15 ...
AAATTGCTCGTACCCCCGGGGGGATTTGAGAAAAATTGCGACTTATCCACATTTTATCAACAGTTTATAAACAACTTATCAACAGCGCAAGCTATTCCGTATCTCCACAAAAATTTATATACTCGCATTCCGAACATCTATCGTAGTTTACCGCTTCGGGGAATTTTTCGTAATTAATCATTTCAAAAATCTTATTTTTTAAACTTAAATATTGGCTTTCCACTTCTTCGTCGAATATTATTTTTTTTATTTTTTCGGTATTTATAAAAACCAAAAAACCGTAATCCGATTTTTTATTAAATACTTTTTTTATCAATCTGGAATAAGAATAAAGCTGCAATACATACCCCTCTATGAAACTTATCTCAGTCATCTTAAAATCCACAGGAATAAAATCTTCCTCCCCTTTCAAAATCATATCCACCTCTCCGCTTAACATTTCTTCTTTGGAATAAAGTTTTATTCCAAACTCCTTTTTAAAATTTTCAATCCCGTATTTTTTTAAACTTCTTCTTTTTTCTATTCTTGAAAAAATCAAATGTATATCGCTTCCTGCAAGCATCTTAACGGTAGGGTCCACTTCCAACTTATAAACATATTTATAATATATTTGTCTCGGACAATATAAATAATTTTTAAAATCAACGGGATTTAATATCACTCATCCTCCGTCAATTTATAATTTAACGGCAAACTCCATAAGTTTTCTATTTTTTCTTCTTCTTTTTCTTCTATTTCCGGTTCGGGAGATATTTTTCCTATAACCAAAGCGTTTTCAAAACATTTTTCGCAAACAGGCTGAATCAAGACTGAAGCGTTTTCTTCCTCTCCTATTTCTTTTAGTATCTTAAGATAAAGCTCTTCTCTTTTGTTTTTCGTAAGCCTTCCCATAAACCCGCTATATTGTATCCTGTTTAAGCCGTAGTCTTTGCACCTCTCTCCCACTCTATTTCTTATCCTGTCGTTAGATATGTCGAAAAATACAAAAACCGTTATTTCCATAACCTTACCATTTAAACGAAAAAGGCTTATACTCTTTTCCTTCCCTAAAAAAACTTGCAGCATTTCTGGCTTGAATTTGTATTACCGATTTAATTTTAAATTTCTTTCCGCAATAGTTTTCATAACTTTCAAACCTTTCTATTATTTTTTGTGAAAAATCTTTCCTTGTAGAAACCGTTAAAAGCCCGTTTTCCGTTTCTACTTTTCCTCCTTTATTTAAATATGAAACTACCGTTCTGTCCACAACAGGAGCCCTAAACTCTTCCACCATATCCAAAACCAAAGACGGCCTTCCCGGCTCGTCCACATGCAAAAATCCGGCAAACGGCTCTAACCCCGCGTTCATAACCGCACCCCATACTATGGAATAAAGCATCCCGTAGCCGTAATTCAAAAGCGAATTAACGGGGGTAACCGTGCCTCTTTTTTCTCTCCCCGAAAAACCGAACTTGGCCGGGATTATAAACTTAAAACAATCCCAATACTCTTTACCGCATAAAGCTTCGTAAGAAAAAATTTCTTTTCTCGCCAGGTCTATTTCGGAATAAAAAACTTTTTCTATCTTTTCAATGTTTTCCTTGATTTTTAAAACCGAAAGGTCTATTCTTTCCAAAATTTCTTTATCAGACGAATTTTTAACGAAATATTTTAAAAGCGAAACCTGGTTTTTAATTTTACCTAAAACCGTGTTTTTTGCAAAAACTACTCCTCTCTCGTCGGAATAAGCCTTTATCTGCTCTCTTCTCGTTTTAACTACAGCGTTTAGATTTGGAGAAGATATTACGGCGTAAGGTTTTCCGTTAAAAGAATTAAAACTTATTATAACCCCTCTTTTGGCGCATTCTTCTATCAAATCCGAACTTAAAGACACTCCCCGAGACTGTATGTTTATATGCGAAATTCTAAAAAAAGGGATTTCGCAGTAAATCTTATCCCCCTCTTTAACCGAAAGCCTTTCGCTTTTCTTAGATAGTTTTACGTCGTACCCAGCGACTATTATTTCTCCGTAAGATTCGGATTTTACGAAAAAAACATTCGGAGTAAGCTTCCAAGGGACATTGTCTTTTGAACTAAAAACCGAATCCCAATTTATCAGATTCTCTTCCAAAGATTGATCAAAAAGCCCCGACTGGAAAAAAGAAGTATTGGCTTCCAAATTTTCCATAAAAATATTATCGCCGATAAAAATTAAATATTTATTTCATTTTTTTAAAATATGTTTTAAAAAAGAAGAGCAAAACTATTTTATTTTATCAATTTCATATTCCGCTTTGTCTCCGGGAGACATATTCAAAAGCCTTTTGACCTTATTAACGTTTTCTCTATTTATAAAAACCGTTAAATTTTGTATTTTATCTTTTACAAATATTTTAAACTTTGCCTTGTTTCCGCCGACAATTTTATCGAAAACCACGGTTATCACTCCGTCTTTTTCAAATCTATTGCCTTTACTTACGGCTTCGAATACCATTTTTTCCACATAAACCGAGGTGGAAAGTTTAAAAATAAAAGAGAAAAAACCACCGCTTACGGGATACCTCAACAAATCGTAAAAATTGGAAGCGTAGTTAGTATTGCACAAATCTTTCATAAAATCCATCATAACCACATTGCATTTTTCGTACATTCTTTTCTCATAAGAACTTCTAATTTTTTTTATCAAACCGTATATAACCGAACCGAAGTTATTAAGCATTACCGAATCTTTAGAAACATTAAAAATGTTTTTTATATTGTCCGGCATGTTTTTAACGTGTTTTTTAGCTACTTCGTAGTCTGACCTTAGTATGGATTCTATTTGATAAACGTAAGGCAAATAAGGATTCATATCTATTTCTATCGGTATCGATTGTAATCTTAAAGCCGGGTCTTTCTGCCTATCTTGGTCCTCGTGTTTATAATATGCCGGAACTCCGTATAGATTGCTTAAAAGATAGCTTGTAGCTACTTCAAACTTAAACCCGCCGGTAAAAACCATAATAGCGTCTTTGCTTCTAATCATCAAAGAAGATATCTTTGAGATTATCTCAGTCATTTCCATAGATTGAGACAACCCCCCCTGTTCAAATTTCAAATCCACTATATGAATAATCGTAGGCATCTGTTTTTTCTCTTCCAAAAAAGCGGATATTTTATAGGCTTGATTAACGGATTTGTCGGTAGCGACAAGATGGCATATTGCGTCTTCTATTTGCAAATTTGGTATGTTTAGCAAAGTGTTGAGTTCAGCGGAGTTTTGTTTCGCTTCAAAATCGCTGGATATGTTTTTATCCCCCAAAGAAGTTCCGACTGTAATCAAATAACTTCTATTCTCTCCGGAGTAATAAACCTTAACTTCGCCGTTTTTCTTGTAAAAAACATACTCGTCCCCATTGTATCTCGGTATTATAACCGAACCGTCCCTATTTATTTCCCTCTCTATATTTTCCGCGGCATCTTTATTGCCGTGAACCAAAACGATTTTTGAAGGATTTATTTTTTTTACAAGTTCCACAATCCCTTTGGGAGAAGAATGAGCCGAAAAATCTACCGACTCCAATTCGCAGGAATAATTTTTAAACCAGCTTCCCCAACTTCTTTCTCTATAAGCGTAATCGCTTGGAAAGATAATAATTGAATTTTTGTCTCGTTTTATCTCCTCGGCTATTTTCCCAGCCAAACTTTCTTTTGTAAAAAAACCGCTTGTAGCCACGGTTATAGACCCTTTTTCGGGGAAAGAATTATGTTTTAATATTATGTAGTTAGGTTTTTTTTCATAATTTTTAAAATAATAAGCCGTCAATCTTTGAGAAAGCCCCGGCGAAATATAAACCTTTACTCCTTTGTCTATAACCCCTTTTTCTTTTAATTTTTCTATTGAAAGCAAAATCTCCTGAGTTCTTCCCAAAGCAAATGCCGGTATCAAAACCCTTCCGCCGGCTCTAATCGATCTTTTTATCAAATCCCCCAAGTAATTTATCTTATCTTCAATAGACAATATCTCGTCCCTTTTCGAGCCGTTTGTCGTTTCTGTTAACAAAACATCGACATTTAAATCTGGTATGTTTATTCCTTTATGGAAGTTGGTTTTGGAATCGTTAAAATCTCCGGTATAAAAAAAACTCATTTTTCCGTCTGTTATATAAACGCAAGCGGAACCGTGGACATGCGAAGCGTCGAATAAAACTAATTTTATACCCTCTTTAAGTTCAAACTCTTTTCCGTATTCAAGTTTAACTATTCTGTTTACTGAATTTTTCACATTTTCCTCGGAATAAAGACTTTTAACCGTTTTGGAAAAAATCGGATTTTTTTCCTTTTCCTCTTTTACAGCCATTATCTTGCCGCTGTCCATCAAAACATGAGCGGCTATCTCCGCGGTTTCCGGAGTAGTTATTATTTCCCCGTTTTTTTTCAAAAAATATCTTTGAGCGAAGGGAAGCCCGCCTATATGGTCGTTATGGGCGTGAGATATTACGATGTAATCTACCTTTGAATCGGCTTTTGTAAAATCCGGAAGCCCTTCGAATGTGGGGCCGTCTCCTTTTGTTCCGCAGTCTAAAAGAAGAGAAACCTTGTTATCCCAGTTGATATAATAAGAGTTCGCTCCTACCTCCAAAGCTCCGCCGAGTGGTATAAATTGAATTTTAGGTATCATAAAACCTCCTCATATAATTTTTGGGATTACTATTTTATTTTAAACTAACTTTAACAAACTTTATTTTAAGTTTTTTTATCTCTTCTTCGGTTAAAACCTTACCTTCCGCAAGCCTATCGGCTATTATCTGAGCGACAACAAAACTCTCCCCTTTTTTAAACACCAATTTTTCTCTAACCGCATCTATTTTTACGCCAAATATTTCGGAAAGGACCGAAGCGTATGAAGGATGGCCTATTTTAAAAACGATTTGGTCTTCGGATACAAGTTTTTTTAGATAATCTATTGAAACCTCTTCAAACTCCGCCTTTGCGGGATAATCTTCCACCATCGAAAGCGAAAAAGAAGAAAGAAGGATCATAAAAGTTGCCTTTTTATTTCTTCCAAAACATCTTCTAAATTATTTAATAAATCTTCTTTATAAAAACAAGCTATTCTAAAAAATTTTGCCTTCTTACTCATATCTTCCATTTTTTTACTATCGGTCGGTTTTGGAGAAAAAGTAAACAAAAAAGATTTTGGATTTAAACCGAAATCTCTTATTAAAGAAGAAGATTTATATAAAGTTTCTTGGAAAAGATCGTATTCTTTTTCTTCTTTTAACGAAGTTTTGCATTCTATTATACCTAATTTATTGTTAACTACGAACATAACGTCAAATTCATTTTCAACATTATCTTCCCTTCCTTGCCTATTTACCGAAATAGAAATATATTTTTCTTCCAAATTAAATTTATTTTTTATTTTATAATAGACCCACTCTTCAAACCATTCTCCGGTAATATATCTAGATTCATATTTTGACAAGATATCTTCTTTTTCGGTTTTTATATTTAAATCTTTAATTATTTTTCTCAATTCCTCGTTAATTTTCAGGTTTTTATCCCTACCTTTATTATTTCTTATTATTTGTATTATTTGATTAAGTTTTTCTTGAGAATATAGTTCTAAAAATCTATTTGCTTCCTCTTCGGATTTTAACGGTTTACCGTAATTAAAATAATCTTCGTTAGTTTTCTTATAATAAGAGTTTAAATATTCTTCTAAAGTTAATAAAAATTTTACCTCAATTTCTTTTGGTTCCGTTTCGGGATATATTTTTATAAACCTATTTGAGTTTATGGGAAGATAGTATATCTTAGCTCCTTTTCTTCTTCCAAAATAATAAGAAGCAAGAGACATAATCTTATTTCCGCCGGTAATGTTTATTATTAGCTCGTCTTTATCCGTTATCTTAACCTTGTTTGTAAGATTAGATATTATGCCGTCAAAACTTTCTTCATTTACAACTATTTTTTCCACATTTGTAAGGTTAAGTGTATTGATTATTTTATCAGACTGCCCTTTATCTTTTTTTTCCATCGCATTAGTTGTGACAAATATATTTATATCGGGATTTATTTCCTTTATAAACAAAACATTCGGTATCTGCTGGTCGCTTATAAGACTTATTAGGATTTTCATGGATGCCTCCCCCTGTAATTGTTATTTCTTCTATTATTTCTGTTACCATAAGTTTCAATAACAAGATTATTATTATTTATGTTTTGTCTAATGTATTTTATAAATTCACTTAAAAATTCTTCACAATTTGTTCTTATTTCTCTATTGTTAGGTTGATTTTGATTTAGAAAATTTTTTGGAAAAATGGAAATATTTAATTTCCATCCCTGTGCATTATTAATAGGCTCCAGATGAAATAAAATCGGAGATGCATATCTTTCATAATTTTTTAGATTCTCACATATTTTTATATCTTGTGCCGGTCTATCAAATTTATGAGGCAAACCTAAATATCCTTTATGAGGATCATGAGCTTTCGATTGAGCGAAAGCCAAATACACCTTAGCCAATTTTTGAAGATGATTTTCGTTTTGGTTTATAGTTATGTCTATCGAATCATGGTGAAACAAATTATTTATCGTGATTTTTTGATCATCAAAGAAATTACGAGCTAATTCAGTAGCTCTTGTTTTTATTAAATCTTCGTTAATTTCCAATTTAGTATTACCCTCTTCTAAGTTTAGCACATCTAAACATCTAACTGAACCAAAACCTTTTCTTGATTTTGCACCTAAACCGCCAAAGTTAGTTAAAAGATAAAGCGCAAATAAAACTTGTTCATAAACTTTAGAAGCATTTAATCTGTTTTCATATCTTCCAGTATTTTCATTTTTTACGTAAGAATCTCTGCATACTATTGAAATGTTAAATTCGATTCCGCTATTAACCATCCATCTATCACGATTATCGCCCATTTTCCACATTCCAAAAGATATATATTTCATCTCTTGGTTTCTATTCTCTTGGGTTCTATAAGGAATAATCTTTTTTTTACCCTCCTCTATGTTTGAAACTTCTATTCTAACAGGACTTGAGTTTTCCGTAGAACCCCAAACAAGTTTTTCAAGTTGCCAGAGTCGTGAAGTATCGAGAGTTTTTTCATAAATTTTTCTCCACCACCATCTTAATTGACCTTTCAAAGTATTAACAAATATATCGCAATCTTCTTTTTCTTGAAATGCTCCCGCCAAAAATGCAGGGGTTATGAATTGTAAAGTCGTCTCAAGTTTATATTTTTTTAAAGATTCGGGAATATCCGGGACTACATGTCCATTATCTTTTACTTCCGCCATTGTTCCAAACCCTGCGGCGGTTTTTGCACCAAGTCCGAGATGAGCCAAAGCGCCGGATAAAATTTCAAATGTTTTTGAAACAAGTTCTTTGTTTTTTAACCTTCTTTTTGATCCATTTTCTATTGCTACTTCAATATTAGTTTCTTCTTCTAATTTATCTTTTAAATCTTGCCTTAATGAAAGTATAAAATTAAATTTCGCTCCGGGTTTTACGGAAAGAAAATATGTGGGGTTGGGGTTTTCCCAATCGCCCGGTTCTTTTTGGCCATTACCGTTATAGTATTCTTGATGATGGCAATTATTAATTTCGACATTTAATTTATAAGAATCATCTAAAACCGGAAATGCATCATGAAATACTACTTTACCGGCTCTGAGTTTTTCCTTATCTTTTTCAGTATTTTCATTTCCAAAAATTTCAATAATTAACTTTTCATCTACTCTAAGTATGTCTCTCGCATATGCTCTTGCAAGACCTTTTATTCCAGAACCGGGGATATATACAAAACCATATATCGGATGAAAGCAAATACCGGTATTTTCCAAAACCGTTGCTCTTGATAGGTGTATGGTGAAAGGAGTAAGACATTCAAAAGTTTTAATCTCAGTACCCGGCAATTTTTTTAATGAATTTATCAATGAGTCGATATTTTTTTGATAATTTGTCAAAGTAGTAACATTCTTCAAAACATTCTTTACTTCCGATTGCTCGAGATAACCCGTGTATTTATCGAGATAAAGCGAAGGATTTATCGTATTTTGGTTTTGATTTAAAACCGTCTTTACATTAGGCAATAATTTGGCTTTCATATCTTACTCCTTTTATCAAATTTAATTTTCGGTATCCGCAAATCTATTAAACCACTCAAGCCATCTCATCGCTTTTACAGTATGATACCTAAGTTTTGTAGCGTCGGAAAGAAGTTCCGAATTTATTTTGTTTTCTATTTCAGTTTCTGGTATATTACTACCGACTAACCATTCCAACAAAACTTTAACAAAAACTCCATGGTCTTTTAATTTAAACATAAGAGCATTGGGCAAGCCCGAATGTATTATCATCATAGGAAGTTTTTTTGCATAACTAAAAATTTTTTCTTTATCCGTATTGTTTCTTAAAGTATTATAAGCATCATAAGCGCTTTTAGCGCACTGTTGGTCTATTGTTTGAGACATAATCCCTCCTTATATTAAATGGACTTCGCAAAAACCTTTGCCGATTGTCTCGTCCCCGCCAAACTGAACGGGATTTGGTATCTGTAAAGCAGAAACTATTTGCTCCGCCGTAGTGTTATCTTTTTCTTTTCTTGAGTTTTCAAAAATAACCGTAGAATAAAAAAGAGTTTCGGACGGCAAGAACTCTTCATAAAACAAAGCTCCGTCTTTCGCATTTTTTGTCTCTGGCACTAAGGCTATTCTTGCGTTTACTTCGGTCGCATATCTCACAAAATGAGCAAAGTCATTGTCCGAGATTATGGCAAACCTCTGAACAAATGCGGTTTGATCGTTTTGATCGTTAAAAAACTTTATACCGAAATCTAAAATAGCTCTATCTATTGTTTGGCCTATAACTACAAAATCATACTCTTCAAGAACAACCTTATTTAGACCACTCACAACAAGATAGTTTTGAGATGAGCATATAATTTCCTGGTCTTGAACGCTTGGGATATTTGCTATACTAATCAATCCTTCGTTTTTTAATCTTCTTATAACCTCGGGACAGGTTACCCAAGCAAAAACCCCTTTTAACGATCTCACAGGGAAAGCGAATATCCTCGCATCCGAAAAACTTGCGGAAGAGGCATATTTTCCTTGTTCACCTTCCTTGTTTTCAGGTCCAAAAATTACTTCTTTATTTATACCACTAACAGTCGAAACCTGTCTTAATACGCCTTTTATAGACGAACCTGGAATTGTAGGATATCCCGTATGCCTTTCTCTTTGAACCGGCATATCTATAACTCCTATTCCCGTTCCGGAACCCGGGTGAAGCGAAGTCAACGCTCTTATAGTAAGTGTTTTTTTAACCATCTTATCCTCCTTGTTATTTTTATTTACCATATCCCTATCAAAACCCTGCCAAAACCTATTTGGCCTTGATTGTTTTTTGAAACAGATTCAAAGTTAAGTTTCAAAATCTCATCGACTTTTGAAACATCTTTAAGTTCATAATAGAAAACGGAACCCGCAGTATAATACTTTTTTATAGGTTTTGGCTTATTTTCGGCTATATCCCAACCACCTATGCTTTCGGTCTTGTATGCAGCCGTTATAAACTGCGCTTTGCCGTTTAATTTCTCTTTTAAAACTGAAGGTTCTATGCCGTCTTCCATTTCAAGCAGAGTTGTTAGTACTATTTTAAATTTTTTATTTGTACAGATCGCTTCTTTTATATTATATTTAAAATTAATATCTTCCTTTTTTTCAAAATAAACCTGTCTTTTTTCTCCGCCCAGGCAATAGTCGCCATTACTGCTGGAAAGTTCAACTCCGTCATATAAAACGGCAAAACCGCAGTCTTTTTGAAATCTTAAAAAATTTACGGAATATAATCTTCCTTTTTTTATATTATATGTTCCATTATTTATCTCTATACCAACTCTCGGCTCGGATTCCACAAAATCTTTTTTCTCTTTTATGTCCTCTTTTGAAATCATCTTACCGCAAAGATAATCTTTAAACTTTTCCCAAGAGATAAATCCCGAGACATTTTCGGCAAATTTTATGTCTTTTGGTATAAAAGGAAATGTTTTTAGCTCTATGTTTGCTGAATAAGAAAATCTATCCGAATAATCTTGAGGAATAAGGGTTCCGACTTTTTCACCTCTTTTTTCTTTTACCAAATCAAGCGGTGCCGGTAAATAATATTCGTTTTCCTTTTTTAAAAAAATAGCTTTTATTTGAAGCTTTCCATAATCGCTGTTTTTATTTCCTATTTGATTTTTAACTTTTTCCCAAGTTCTTGTTTCATCTCCAGACCAGTTATCTATGAATATCTTGCTTCTTATAAAGCCGGCAAAAACCGAAGGTTTAGGCGGAAATATAGAATCTGCGGCATGAGAAGAGCCGGCTGTAAAAGGTTTTCCGTCTCTAAATAGCAAAGGATCTTTTGGTATTATTTCAAGAATTGGCATTTGCTTCCTCCCTTATGTTTAATTTATCGGATTTAATGTTTCTCGAATAAAAAGATATGAAGCTCAAAAAGTTTCTAAGGTTTTCAAGTTTAGCTCTATTAACATTTTCTTCATACTCTTTATCCGTCATATTTCTATCTCTATTTACTTTTATTTGAGAAGATGTTTCATATAAAATGTTAAAGGACTCTAACAACCGATTAATCTTTTTTTCTTTTTCTTCTTTTTTACAGTGTATGTGTCTCTTAGCAAGATATTTTGCTCTTGTCATTATTATCTCTTTTCTCAATGGCTCGTTAAAACCAAAATATGTTTCAAGCTCAGCATAGAGCTGAGTTATAAACTGATTGGATAAAATGCCGGAAACTATCATGTTTATGATTTCAGATAAAGTTTTATGTTCGATTGTTTGATTATTTATTTTTTCTTCTTTTCTTAATAACTCCCATTTCGCACCAAATAAAGAATGCTCGCCGGACCTTTTAAGCAAAGCTATTCCAAATCCATCTCTTCCCACTACATTTTTGGCAAATTTTTCAGCTTGTCTTGCGTGATTTAGTGAATCTTTGAGCGAGTTATGATAATGGGCTATACTAATTCCTGCGCTTCCCGTAGCGTTTTTTCCCATAGAAAAATATATGGTTTTCTCTTTTCTTTGGCTTTGATCATTTATAATAGTATTGTAATCAAACTTTACCATTTTCGCGGTTTGTTTTTTCTCAATTACCCCAACTTTAGAAAAACATTCTCTTATTTCTCTTGCTATATCCATTATCTCAGATAACGGCGCCATTATAACCGCGTCGTCTCCGCCAGCATAAACCAATTTTCCTATGTGATTTACTTCGGAGACAACTCTTGCCACATCCAAAGAAAACCTTAAAAGTATGGAACTTATGGCAGATTGTGTCGAAGGCATTAAAGGGAGCTTGCAATTTTTTATATTTTTCCAAGTATCATCATTGAGTTGATTTTCTGCATTAGGATGCAACACGCTTTTTATTGTCGGATATCCTTCGTGAGTTCCGCTTATCCATTCCCCCATTTTATCGCCATCGAAATATAAAAAACCTAAATAAGGAGAAGGCTTTGAAATTCCCAACTCCTTCGCCTTTTTTAACAATTCTTTTAATTTATTCTCTATTTCTTTCTTTTTACCTTCAAGTTCTTCATTTTTTAAATTGTCGTATGTCTCCTCAAAAAACAAAGAACCTTCTATTTCGGCAAAAGTAGATATACCATTATCTTTACATATTCCGTGAACTTTGGGTAGAGTAGAAGAAATACGATAAGATTTAGGTATTAAACCAGAAAACTCATTGACTATGTTTTTTAAACTATTGTCGGTTTTACATTTTTCGGCTATCTTATACTTAAAATCGGCTACGGCTATCTCCGTAACTGAAGGAAAATCCTTATTTAAATTTATACCCAAAATATCTTCCGGCGATTTATTTATCGCTCTTTTAGTCAAACATACGGAACATAGCATTTCATTATCTTTTACCGTATTAAATCCGGCTTTCTCATTTATTTTGCTAGACAATTTTTCCCAATAATTTCTTATTTTATTATGATCTTCACAAACTACTCCATCAGTTCCATTACTATGAACTACTTCTCGCTCGCCGCAAAGGGTACATTTATAACCCTTTTCCTCGGATTGTTTGGCGTTTCTTATAGCCTTTCTTGCTCCCATTATCTTTTCTATTAAAGTTACATATAGCATATAATAACTTCCTTGATTAGGCTTATATACTTTTTTAGCCTCTTCAAAAAAAGTTTTGAAATTATCCGGAATTTCAAAATTTGAAGAAAAGTTTGAATAAAATTTATAAAACTCACTATTATTATCTTTTTGTAATTCTTCTACGAATTTTTCTTCTTCTTCCTTAATATATTTAGGTAAGTCCAAAACAACCCAATAAACCTCCAAAAACGAATCCTGTTTTTCAAGCAAATTAAATTCATTTTCCAAACCAAGTTTCTTTGCGCAGTTTAATTTTACTTCTTTCCATTTTTTTCTTATTTTTTCTTCGGCTTTTTTCGCCAAATCTTGAGCATGTTCTTTAGGACATATTACAAGCCATCTGTTTGGAAGAGAGGGAGACGACAAATCTCCTCTATGAGGTTTGTCCGTAAATTCATTCCCAAAGGTTTTTCTAAGCGAATCGTCCATTATCGGCTGTTCTTTTAAATCCGGAAATATTATTGAATCGGGCCCAAGCTCATAAGTAAATGTTTTCATGCCTTCAAAAGAAAGATACGAAAGCAAGTAGCTTCCGGCCCAATAATCCGCTGTGCTTCTTGCTGTGTTTATAAAATCCTGAACGGGACCTATGGTCATCAATACCAAAGAGTTTTCCCCTTTACCGTACAAAGAACCGGCGATAGCGGATACCATTCTGTTATGATGCCAAATAGAGTGATTTGGCATTCTTGTTTCGGCCGGAAGCAAATCCCATAACGCTCCCATACCGTCGCCCTGTTTTTTTAACCAAGAATTAAAATTTCTCCATAAAAGAAAAAAAGCTCTTTTGTAATTAATCTTTCCATTTTCTTTGGATGTTTTCACAATTTCATTTATAGCGGCATTTATACTATCGTCCAATTTTTTTATGTCAAATCTTTTTAAAGAACCCAAATCAAATTTCCCTTTATTATCTTTTTCTTTTTCATCAGCTTCCAAAGGATGTTTTAAAACGGGAGATTTGTCCCAATCAACCTCTATTTTCTTTTCAGCATCATTTCTAAGATTTGAAAATCTATCTTCCGCCGATGATATATGGTCGGCATCTTTTGCTATTTTCCAAAGTTCTTTATCTTTATCATTGTTATTAACATCAATATTGAGACTTTTCAGTATTTCTTTAACAAAATCCTCATGTCCTTTACTACCGGAAATCAAAAAGGCTTTGTTAGGCGGGTCGTGCAAAAAAGACATTATTTTAAGCTTCCAGAAATTTTCGTCGTTATCGTATATTTTTAAATTTTCATTTCCTTGAGACATATCTTCCCTCCGTCATTTTTATTTGCTTAATTTTCCAGTTCAAAATCGTTTTTATTTCGCCCATGCCCCATACAGAGTTTTTGCCGACATTTACTATCTCGGCTATCTTAAGCCAAGGGGCGAATAACTCCGCTCTTTCGGCGGTTTGAAAATCGTATAAGGCATATCCCACTATTCCGGACATATCCTGCAAAATATGGGTTCTTGAAGACCTTCTTTTTACTTCCATCTTTTTCCACTCGGATTTTAAAGTTTTTACTTCCCGAGCTTCCAATTCCAAAAGTTTGAAATCCTCGGTTAATTCGATTCCGTTATGGAAATAGGCTATAGCGGAAACTCGGTCTCTTATTCTTAAAAATATCTGATAGAACTCTGGCTCATTTACTATTTGAGAATCGTATTTTATTACGGTCGGAGTTTTAAGCTCTATTTTCGCTACTTTGGATTCTATTTGAAAACTCTCGGGTATTGAAAAAGGTTTAGCTTCTTTTAAAACGTTTTCCTTGTCGTATATTACTTCCCTGTTTCCAAGCCAATCTTCGGAAAAAACGCTTCTTACCGTAAATTTGCCTCTTAAAGGGCCTATCCCTTCCTCGCCTACCGCCTTTACGGCGGTTATAAAATGGGCGTAATAATCGCATGCCCAGCCGAAAAGATTAAACCCTATGTTAAAACTCTCACCGGGGTATATCTCGGTTCTCTCGTCCGAGACATTGGTAAGAACAAAAGGGCGAGGGATGTCTTTCATCCCCGAAGGAGTGCCTTCGGCGTAATGAGGCTCGAAAACTTGTCCGTATAAACATTTGGGATCTACGCATCTTTCTACACATATCGGGGTGGAACGGCAGTTTAGCTCTTTAAACTTAAGCCCGAAAGCTCCCCTAAATATGTTTCCCTTAAGGCCTTTGGGTATCAGTATCTTTTCAAGAGAAGTCAGCGAAAAGATTATTTTTAAAAATTTAAGTTTCGATTGCTCCACCTACTCCCCTTTAAAGAATTTTTTAATTCTTTAATCGAAAAATCCATAAAAGAAATATAACAAAAAAATTAACCTAAGTCAAATTTTTTATTATTAACTTGCCTCGTTCGGTAATTCCTATTCTATAATCTTTTCCGTTTTCGGATTCGGAATAAACCATTCCGTATAAGTATAATCTTTCCAACTCCTCCGAATATTCTTCTTTTATCTTGTTAACCTCTACTACCGAAGAAACGGTTTTTTTATCGTTAAGAATTTCTAAAAGTTCCTTTTCTTTTCCTTTCGGGATGTAAATCATCGGGGGAAGGAAAAGAACTTTTTCAAACTCCTCGTTTTTATAATAAACCTCGGATTCGGTCAAAAAACCGGCTACGGCGCAAACTATTACATGGGCTTTTAGCCCGCCGGTCGGGTTAAAAAAAACTCTATAACCATCCGCTTTTTTTCTTCTGGCAAGCCTTATCAAAGAATCGAGCAAGTCGGATGTTTCGCTTACGAATTTTTCGGAGGCTTCTTTTTCGGTTTTGGAGTATGCTTCTCTGAAGTATCCGCTTACCTCCGTCCCGCTTAGCAAAGAAAAACCGAGTTTTTCCAAATAATCGGTTATTATTTTCCTGCATATTTCGTTGGCGGAAGTTTTGGTCCCAAACAAATATATCTCTATGTTTTTTTTGTTTTTTTCGTTTTCATAAACCTCTAAAAAAGTTGAAAGCTCCGCGCAGGCTTTCTTCGGATCTTTATTAAAAAAATCCAAAAGTTTTTTAAAGTTTTCGGTTTTTCCGAACTCTTCCCAATATTTTTCGTCGGATATTTTACGCTCTTCTATTATTTTTTCTCTTTGAGCGTTTGTAATCAAACTAACCCCGCAGGATATTATGTGGAATTGTTTCATGCATCCTCCCTTTAAACTATTATATAAAAATTTTATTTTTCCAAACA
>ERZ795046.2644-NODE-2644-length-15301-cov-3.883707_pt1 | contig 15301 bp, 15 predicted proteins | sample MGYA00375130_ERZ795046 | MGnify/ENA primary metagenome ERZ795046 (study PRJEB30175, sample SAMN05720202) | activated sludge metagenome | isolation source: anaerobic digester from wastewater treatment plant | place: Japan | collected 2015-05-15 ...
TGGAACTCTTGAAGATATGACCATAGGCCTCGTATTCATCCCGAAGCAGGGAGGTGTTTATCAGATTGCCGTTATGGGCTACCGCCACTTGTCCGCGAGAATATTCGCTTAAAAACGGCTGGGCGTTGGCGATATTGGCAGATCCGGATGTAGAATACCGAACATGCCCGATAGCAATCGGATTATCCAGCCGCTCAAGAATGCCCCGGCCCTCCCGGAAGACACGGCTGACCTGCCCCATCCCCGTATAGCAATGGATAAGTTCGCCATCGCTGCTGGCTATGCCGGCGGATTCCTGTCCGCGATGCTGTAAACTGTGAAGAGCAAAATATGTTTTATGAACGGCGTCCGGGTCGCCAAAAATACCGAAAATGCCGCACGCTTCTTTTTTATCTGCCATTGAGTCCTCGTAAAATCGATGAAAAACAACTTAAAAATAAAAGTTAACCGATATGCTGCGATAAGTCAATGATTTTACTTTTTGTTCAGCGGCAGATTCGTTGCAAGACTGCAGGGACAAAAAAATGAACCGAGTATGCGCAGTTTGTCAATCTGCTCTATCGGCATGTTGCAGGGCAGAAGCGACAATGTAAGATAGGATAGATATTCTCTCTCCCATATCCACATCTAATTCAATATTTCAGCGTCTCAGGGAAGATGAAGAGTTCAATGGGATGTCAGGGATTTCGATATACAATTTATATCCTTTCTGCATTATAATAACCAAATACAAGTAAATCAGAAATAAGGAGCAGTATTATCCAAATCCAGTAGTGTCAATCCAGTCGGAATCAATAACGAAAGGACAATGTATGAGAAAGATTGTAATTGCAGCGGGGATTGCGGCGGGTATGGTGTGTTTTATGTTGGCTGCTGGACCCGAAGTACAACCAGTCCGGCCGGGCGGGGAAGGTGCCGGGGCAGATTTGGAACGCTGGCTGAATGATTTGGAGCAGTCCCGGCGAGATAATAATCTGGAAAAGATAGATCAGCTGATCAGTCTGGCCCGACAAAACCGGCAGATATTCAGGCCGGCTATACAAGCGACTGGGCCAGACAGACAGCCGGGAGCGGGACGGAGAATCAGCCAAAATCAGCAAGATATTCAATTTCAAAAAGACCCTTTGGCCAAGAATGAAAACGAAAAGACAATCCTTGCTGTTCTGGAAGATATTCTCCAAAATCAACGGGCTATGAATGTCCCTCAAAGCGATGGACGCCTTCTTCGCCTGCTTGCAGAATTTGCCAATGCCAAAAATATTGTGGAAATCGGGACCTCTACCGGCTATTCGGCTGTCTGGTTTGGAATGGCGCTGCAGAAAACCGGCGGGAAATTAACGACCTTTGAAATAGACCAGCGCCGGGCAGCTGCGGCACGAGCCAATTTTAAGCGAGCCGGGCTTGATGATTGTATTACTGTTATCGAGGGAGACGCCCACAAAACGGTGCAAATGCTAAAAGAGCCGATAGATATAATTTTTTTGGATGCAGATAAGGACGGATACATCGACTATCTGAATCAGTTACTGCCTTTGGTGCGTCCTGGCGGGCTTGTTATTGCTCACAATATCACACCGGGCATGGCCGATATGCGGTTTATTGATGCCGTCACGGGAAATCCGGAATTGGAAACAATTGTGCGGTCCGGGGTGTCATTAACGCTTAAGAAAAGATAAACTCCTGCGGTTCATCGAATAGTAAGCAGGCAGTCTGGAAAACAAGCATGCAAGCTGCTCCCCAGAGGATTTTATCTTTATTTGATGCAGTCTGTATCGCAGCAGGCATCATTATTGGAGCGGGTATTTATCAGATAACCCCGGCTGTTGCACGCGGGGCCGGCACGGTTGCACAGCTGATGAGTTTATGGATTATCGGGGGGCTGCTGTCCTTATGCGGGGCACTAAGTTATGCGGAACTGGCGGCTGCCTATCCGAACAGCACCGGCGGTGATTTTGTCTATTTAACAAAGGCATACGGCCGACCGGCTGGTTTTTTATTCGGATGGTCGCAGCTGGTTATTGTCCGCCCCGGCGACATAGCCGTGATGGCTTTTGCCTTTGCGACATACGGACGGCAGATTTGGGAACCGGCGGCGGTTGATCCCCAGATAAGCCAGCGGCTTTACGCCGCAGGGGCAGTTGTTGTATTGACGCTGATGAATATGCTCGGAGTCCGGCAGGGTAAATGGACGCAAAATCTGCTGACGGCCGTAAAAGCTGTAGGATTGATAGGAATCGCCGCTGCCGGATTAGCAGTGAACCGGCCTGTCGAGCCGGCAAGGCCGCTTGAGCCGATTCCGGCTGGTTTGGCGCTGATTTTTGTTCTGTTTACCTATGGCGGATGGAACGAGGTGGCATATGTGGCAGCAGAGGTCAAGAATCCCGGCAAAAATATTGTCCGAGCATTGGCAGTCGGGATGGCGGCCGTGATGATTCTGTATCTGCTGGTTAATGGGGCATTTGTGTATGGATTGACTTTTGGGGGGCTGGCTGCATCGGAAGCGCCGGCCAGTGATATGCTTGCCTGTTTGCTTCCAAGTGGAGGCCGGCAGCTGATTAGTGCCCTGATATGTGTTTCGGCACTTGGCGCTGTAAACGGTCTGATATTTACGGGTGCCCGGATTTCATACGCCATGGGAAGTGAGTATCGATTGTTCCGCCTGCTGGGCAATTGGAATCAGCATACAGGAGGACCTGTTTGGGCATTGGCAGTGCAGGGATCGATAGCCGTGTGCCTCATAGTGGTATTCGGCGGCTACATGGATGCGATTTTGTACACAGCTGCGGCGGTCTATGCTTTCTACATGGCTACAGCATTTTCAGTGATTGTACTCCGATACAGGCAGCCGCAGGTACCCCGTCCGTACCAAGTCTCATTCTATCCCCTGCCGCCCCTGATTTTTTGTATTGTTTGTGCCTTTCTGATTTACAATTCTGTTTCTTACGCTTGGGCATTTAGGCCAGCCAGTCTGCTGGTGCTGGCAACTGCTGCAGGCTTAGGGCTTGCTGTTTATATTGCTGTTGAGCGATATAATTATAATTGTTAATATAAGTTAAGAAATCGACACGCTGTATAAACATCCCCCGCGTCATAAATGTATTTTTAAAAAAGTCAGTCAGTATACAGAAAAAATTTTTTATGCTATTGACTTCTTTAAACATATGTTTATAAATGTCCAAATATGTCCATTAAGAGAGACAAATTTCTATGCAATTGACAGTACGAGATGTGGCCCGCTTATTTGCGGTAAGTGAAAAAACAGTATATCGCTGGCTTGATCAGAAGACATTGCCGGTCTATCGTGTCAACAATATGTACCGATTTAACCGCGCAGAACTGCTCGAATGGGCGATGGCCAACCGAATAAACGTCTCTGCAGAATTGTTCAGCGAGCCGGAATCTGCGGATTCTCCTTTGCAGGGGCTTGGACAGGCGCTGCGGGCAGGGGGCATATACTATCGGGTCGGCGGGACAGACAAGGCATCGGCACTGCGGTCGGTTGTTGAATTGATTCATCTGCCGCCGGAAGTGGACAGACAGTTTCTGCTCAATGTATTGCTTGCCCGTGAGGAAATGGCCTCGACCGGCATAGGCGATGGAATTGCGATTCCCCATGTCCGCAATCCGATTGTACTCCATGTGCCTCAGCCGACGGTTTCTCTGTGTTTTCTCGAGAAGCCGATTGATTTTAAGGCCATTGACGGCCGGCCAGTCTATTGCCTCTTTACAATTGTAAGCCCTACTGTTCGGGCACACCTGCACCTTTTGTCGCGTCTGAGTTATGCCCTGCGGGATGCAGCTCTTAAGCATGCTATTGAGATACAGGCAAGCCGCGATGAGATTTTTTCACATATCGGGCGTATTGAAGCGGACCTTGATGCCCCCCAGTCGCCGCTGCCAGACCAACAGAAGGAGAAGAAGTAAATGGCTTTCATATTATATGGGATTGGTTTAATTGCGGCATCGGGTTTTCTCTGTCTATTTATCCGCAATGGGAGAATCTGTACCCGAATCGGCGCTGCAGGTGTCCTCGCCGGTTCGTTGCTGGGGCTGTATGGTGCAGGGTATGTCCTGCTGAGCGGTACAATTCTGTCGCTGGATTTGCCTTGGCAAGTACCATATGGGGCATTCCATATCGAACTGGATAGACTTTCATCTCTGTTTTTAATGCCCCTTTTTGTAGTCTGTTCGGTTGCCGCGGTGTACGGCTGCGGCTATATGGCGGCCTATAAGGACCGCCGTCTGGGGGTACCGGCGTTTTTCTTTAACTTGCTGACGGCTGCTATGGCAATGGTTGTACTGGCGCGCAACAGCATTTTATTTCTCGTGTCTTGGGAAGTAATGACGCTGGCGTCCTATTTTCTGGTTACATTTGAGGATGAACACCGGTCTGTTCGACAGGCCGGCTGGGTTTATCTGATTGCTGCTCATATCGGAACAGCATTTCTGCTGGCCTTTTTTGTACTGCTTGGCAAATACAATAACAATTGGGATTTTGCTGGGGTGGATGTTGGAGATAGACAGGCCGCTATTCTCTTTCTGCTGGCCTTGGTTGGTTTTGGCACAAAAGCGGGCTTGATGCCTCTGCATGTATGGCTGCCGGAAGCCCATCCGGCCGCGCCCAGTCCTGTTTCAGCGGTTATGTCTGGGGTTATGCTCAAGATGGGCATTTACGGTATTGTAAGAACAATTTCAGTACTCCCTGATGTTCAGATTGAATGGGGCTGGCTGTTGACGGGTCTGGGAATCCTCTCTGGAGTTCTGGGCATTCTGTTTGCGGCGGCTCAGCACGATATCAAACGGATGCTGGCGTATTCAAGCATAGAAAATATCGGCATTATTTTAATCGGCTTGGGGTTGGGAATTGTCGGTATGGCAGGGCAGTCGCCGGCACTGACGGTTTTGGGATTCAGCGCAGCACTGCTGCATACCGTCAATCATGCCCTTTTTAAGAGCCTGCTGTTTATGGGAGCCGGCAGCGTTGTTCATGCAACCGGTACCCGTTTGATCGATGTGCTGGGCGGCCTGATTAAAAAGATGCCGTTTACAGCGGCTGGATTTGCCTTGGGTGCGGCAGCCATCTGCGCCTTGCCACCGCTGAACGGATTTATCAGCGAGTTCCTTTTATATTATGGCTCATTTAAGGCCGTCCTTTCGGAAAGAATTGAAATCGTCGTGCCGGCAGCGGCAGCAATTGCCGCTTTGGCAGCCATCGGCGGTTTTGCTTTAGCGGCATTTGCCAAAGTCTTTGGAATTGTATTTTTAGGTCTGCCGCGTTCGCAGCGGGCTCAGGTGGCCCATGAATCGCCGCTGTCAATGACAGCCCCGATGGGAGTACTCGCATTGCTCTGTGTGATGGCCAGTGCAGCCGCTCCATGGCTGTTTTCATCCATTGCCTGTGTCGTCAGCAGCGCGGGTTTTTCAAAGGCAGCAGATGACCCGATTCCCGCCGCCCGCCCAATGTTGTATAGTATTGCTGCAGCGTCCATACTGCTGCTGATGCTGGCGGCTGGGGCAGCGCTTTTGCGGTGGAAAATTCTGCGCGGCCGGACAACGGCAGAAGAGCAGACTTGGGGCTGCGGCTTTGCGGCCCCGACATCGCGGATGCAGTATACAGGTTCCTCATTTGCTCAGCCGATTGTGGATATGTTCAGAGCTGTTCTCGGCAGCCGGCGCAAGGTTGTGCGTATTACAGAGTTTTTTCCGCGGCAGGCGGAATTTGAAACCCATACACCCGATGTCAGCAGCGAGTATCTGTACCGACCCATTTTTAAATGGGTGGATTGGTTTATTGGTAAAATGCGCTGGGTGCAGTATGGTATCGTGCAGGTGTATGTACTGTATATTGCACTTACGCTGATGATTCTTCTGATTTGGAAGCTCCGATGATGCAGACTGCATTGATAATTCAGCCGCTTCTTGCGATCACTCTTGCTCCTTTGCTGCTGGGTATAATCAACCGCGTCAAGGCGTTTTTTGCCGGCCGGCGCGGGCAGCCTTTGTTCCAGCTGTATTATGACCTGTGGCGGCTGCTCCATAAAGGAGCGGTGTACAGCACCGCTGCCTCGTGGATTTTCCGCGCGGCGCCGGTAGTCAGTCTGGCAGCGTTTTTGACGGCTGCCTGCATCATTCCGCTGGGGGGCGTGCGGAGTCTGTTTAGTTTCAGCGGCGATTTGATTTTGGCTGCTTATTTATTCGGCTTGGCGCGTTTCTTTGTTGTTCTGGGGGCCTTGGATACCGGCTCCAGTTTTGAGGGAATGGGAGCCAGCCGCGAAGTGCATTTTTCGGCGCTGGCAGAACCGGCTTTATTCATAGCGCTGATGGCTCTGGCACGCCAGACATCAAGCCTCTCTCTGTCGGGCATCTTTTCATCCATTACGCCGGAGTTCTGGACGGCTCATTCGGCAACGTTGCTGCTGGTTTCTGCTGCACTGGCCATAGTGCTGCTGGCTGAAAATGCCCGCATCCCGGTAGATGACCCCAACACGCACCTGGAATTGACAATGATACATGAGGTAATGGTCTTGGATAACAGCGGACCGGATTTTGCATTTATTCTTTACGGTTCTGCCCTGAAGCTGTGGCTTTATGCAGCGCTGCTGACGGGTGCGATTCTTCCCCTTGGCACACTGCCGCCGCTGGCCGCTGCGGCTGTTTCGGCAGCCGCAATTTTTCTGACGGCAGTTTTCATTGGTATTGTTGAATCCAGTATGGCACGGCTGCGTCTGCTGCGTGTGCCGCATCTGCTTTTTACCGCAGCTGCTCTGGCAATACTGGCACTGGTGTTTGCATTGAGGAGCTAAGCCGTGTGGACTGATATCAGCATGGTGATTCTGATTTTGACCAATATGGCGGTGCTGGGAACCAGCCGGCTGCGTGCCTGCATCCGGATTGTGGCTGTACAGGGCGTTGCGCTGGGGATTCTGCCTCTGCTGATTCACCGCTTTGAGCCGGGTTTACTGGTGTTTGCATTCTTGAGCATCATTCTCAAAGGCATCATTTTTCCGATGATGCTCGGGCGTACCCTGCGGCAGCTGAATGTCTGGCGCGAGGATGCCCCGTATGTCGGCTATGGGCTTTCTCTTTTGGTGGGCCCTCTCCTGCTGGCTTTTTCAAGCTGGATTAGTCCCCGCTTGCCTCTGCCGTACAGCGTGCATTCCCCGATGCTCATTCCGGTTGCTTTGTTTACCCTGATGAACGGGCTGTATGTCATCGTCAGCCGGAAAAATGCCCTCACGCAGGTGCTGGGCTATCTGGTTCTGGAAAACGGCATTTATGCCTTCGGGATGGCGGTGGCGTATCATCAGCCGCTGCTGATTGAACTGGGGATACTGCTGGATGTATTTGTCGGTGTTTTTGTGATGGGAATTGCTATTTTTCATATCAGCCGGCAGTTTGACCATATCGATACGGATCAATTAACGATGCTGAGGGATCACTGATGCTTTGGATGCTGATATTTGTCCCGCTGGCAGCGGCTGTGGCCAGCTTTCTCATTCGGTCCGACGCTCTTCGCCGGATGCTGCTGATTGCTGCAGCGCTGTGCCATACGGCAGCGGCGGCTTGCTGGGTTTATCCGACCGGGCCGATTCTGGGCGGGTGGTTTGACATAGACCCCATTGCCCAGTATTTTTTAACTCTGACCAGTGTGCTCTTTCTGGCAGGGGCGTTTTATGCCGTCGGCTATTTGAAGGCCGAGCAAACCGGCCGGAAAAAGGATTTTATGGAAGATGCGTTTTTCATAAACGCCCCGCAGGCCGTATTTATCGGCTGCCTTCTGCTGTTTTTAACAACGATGACAATGGTTCTTGCAAGTCAGCATTTCGGCCTGTTATGGGTAGCTATGGAAGCAACTACGCTGGTTTCGGCTCCGCTGATCTATTTTCATCGCCACCACCGTTCGCTGGAAGCGACTTGGAAATATCTGCTGATTTGCTCTGTCGGCATAGCGCTGGCGCTGCTGGGCAACTTTTTTCTGGCGATTGCGGCTTCGGGAACGCAGACCGAATCGATTAGTCTCCTGCGGAATGCCTTGATTGCCAACGGTTCGAAACTGTCAACCCCGTGGATTCAGGCCGCATTTATCTTCTTTCTGGTCGGCTATGGAACCAAAATGGGACTGGCCCCGCTGCATACGTGGCTGCCCGATGCTCACTCCGAAGCGCCGTCAGTTGTTTCATCACTGCTGTCGGGGGCGCTGCTCAATTGTGCGTTTGTCGGGATTTTACGGGCTTTTGAGGTAGCCTGTGCTGCCGGCCAGACGGCCTTTGCACAGGACTTGCTGGTGCTGTTTGGGCTTGTGTCGATAGCATTTGCTGCGGTGTTCATTATCGGGCAGGCCGATTACAAGCGGCTGCTGGCCTATTCCAGCGTCGAGCATATGGGGATTCTGGCGCTGGGTACAGGATTAGGTCAAGCTGCGGTTTCCGGAGCCATGCTGCATGCAGTCAATCATTCGCTGACCAAGGCGGTCCTCTTTATGACGGCCGGCAATATTTTGGCTGTTTATAAGACCAAAACTGCAAGCCGGGTGAGAGGATTGTTTTCTGTGATGCCCGTATCGGGCCTGCTGTGGGTGGCGGGTTTGCTGGCAATTACCGGTTTTCCTCCCTTTGGGACTTTTCTAAGCGAGTTTACTATACTACAATCGGCTGTCGAGCAGGGATATTATGGAACCGCTGCTGCTTTTCTGATACTGCTGGGTTTTATTTTTATTGGATTTTCGGCAATTGCCTTGCGGATGACACAGGGGCAAAAACCCGAATCGGTTCAGCCTGCCTGCGAGCGGCCGCCGGCGGTTGTGCCCCCGCTGGTGTTGATAACGGCGGTGCTGCTTCTGGGTGTTTATGTGCCTGAGCCGGTGAATGATATGCTCCATCGGGCCGCCGTTCTGTTAGGGGGGCGATAATGGATACACAGATGCTTTCCTTATACAATTGTAAAACTGCCGATATCGATGCAGTGCCGGTTTTGCCGATAGAGGAATTTCGGGACTTTATTATCCGCCGCGTCGGCGAAAATATGCGTATCGCTTTATTGTTCGGCATGCCGGATGCGAAAGAGGCAGTGAAACTGATTGCAATTCTGGCTGATGACCGCCGGGGGCTGCTGCATTTGGCATCTGCCCTTGTCAAAGACAGTTATCCTGCACTGACGCCTGACTGCCCGCAAGCCCACTGGTTTGAGCGGGAAATTGCCGAGCAGTTTGGTGTGCGCCCGCAAGGACACCCTTGGCTGAAGCCGATTCGCTATCATAAGTCTTACACCGGACGAGATGCCTGGGCCCGACCGGCGGATGCACCGATTCTTCCTTGCGTAACAGATTTTTTCCGTGTCGAAGGCAGCGAGATTCACGAAGTGGCCGTCGGACCGGTTCATGCGGGCATTATCGAGCCGGGGCATTTCCGTTTTCAGTGCAACGGCGAAAATGTTCTGCATTTAGAAATCGCATTGGGATACCAGCACCGCGGCATTGAATCCCGCCTGATCGGTGCCCCGGACAAACGGTCAATTCATTATATGCAGACGGCGGCGGGAGATACAACCATCGGCCATACCTTGACGTATTGCCATGTGATCGAAGCGCTGAGCTGCTGTTCGGTGCCGATTCGGGCTCATGTGCTTCGCGGTATAGCACTGGAACTGGAACGGCTGGCCAATCACACCGGCGATTTGGGAGCATTGGCAGGGGATGTCGGGTATCTGCCTACGGCTTCCTTCTGCGGGCGAATCCGGGGAGATTTTCTCAATCTGACTGCGCTGCTGTGCGGAAACCGTTTCGGCCGGAATTTTGTATGTCCCGGCGGAGTTGGTTTTGATTTGGAACAGCGGCATATTGACGACCTGCGAAGCCGTTTGACCGCTACTGTTAAGGATACGGCCTGAGCAGTCGATTGTCTCTGGTCAACACCGTCGGTATTGAGCCGATTTGATGGAACCGGTACTCTGCCGCGCCAAACAGCTGTGGAATTGGGGCTGGTAGGTCCGGCAGCCCGCGCCTGCGGACTGGATCGGGATTGCCGGTATAATTTCGCCAGCGGCATTTACCAGTTTCACCAGATGCCGGTAGCGGCATGGAATACCGGTGATGTCTTTGCACGGGCCTACGTCCGCTGGCTGGAAATCCAGCACAGTGCCGCTTTTATTCTGAATCAGCTGGACACGATGCCTGCCGGATCAGTACATCAGTCTCTTGCTGACAGAATGCCCAACAAAATCGCCGTAGCGTTGACCGAAGGATGGCGGGGGGAAATCTGCCATGCAGCTGTAACCGACAGCACGGGGAAATTTGTTCGGTACAAAATAGCGGACCCGTCTTTTCATAATTGGATGGGTCTGGCTGTGGCGATGCGCGGCCAGCAGATTTCGGATTTCCCGCTGTGCAACAAGAGCTTCAACCTTTCTTACTGCGGACATGACCTGTGAGGACAGTATGATTCATTCGCTCATTGCTCGAATCAAACAGGGTTACCGAACCTATCCGTTTCCGGATAAGCCCCCGGTTCTGCCGGAGCGGTTTTGCGGAAGACCCCGCCTGCATCCCAATCTCTGCAATCAGTGCGGTGCTTGTCAGAAGACCTGTCCTGTGAATGCGATTGATTGTGTAAATGACCGGATTCGCATCGATCTGGGCAAGTGCCTTTTTTGCGGGGATTGCGCCAAAGCATGCACCCGCAGCGCCATTGTGTTTACCGGCGATTACCGGCTTGCGGTCAATCGACGAGAGGATTTATTGGTTTCAGATATTGAGCCGAAACTGGCGGAAGCGATGAATCAGCAATGCCGGCGAATCTTCGGTCGGTCTCTCAAGCTCCGTCAGGTCAGTGCCGGCGGATGCAATGCCTGTGAGGCCGATACCAATGTGCTTACAACGCTGGTCTTTGATTTGGGACGATTCGGGATACAGTTTGTCGCCTCGCCGCGCCATGCCGATGGAATTCTTGTTACCGGGCCGGTTACGCAGAATATGCGCTATGCATTGGAAGAAACTTATGCCGCAGTGCCTTCGCCGAAGTTTGTAATTGCAGTCGGCAGCTGCGCTATAGCCGGAGGCCCTTACAGCGGCCATTCTGAAATTTGCGGCGGTGTGGATGCTCTTATTCCTGTGGATTTATATATCCCCGGCTGTCCGCCTCATCCTTATACAATTCTGGATGGTTTGATTACATTTCTGGGCCGCCGTCAACCGCAAAACGGCAAGGACTAATGCATTGTTGAAAATGCCAAATCGGCCATGTTAAATCCCTCGGGCTGCCCTGAACTCAATTAGTTCTTGCTGTAAAACATCCATAAAACCTGCAATTGAGAGTTGACAGAGGGGGCAGGACTACTATAATCACGCTTATGCGTTTGGTTGAACAGAGAGAAACTTTAGCACAGGAGGTATTGCAATGCGGACAATTCTGAAAGGTGCGGCGGTTTTGCTGGTGGTATCTGTTTTTTTGACAGCTGGATGCGCGGGTCCTTCGGCTAAAACGGCGGCGGCCAAATTGGATATTACAAAAGCCGATTTCGGTACAACCAGCGATGGCAAGAAAGTTGATATCTACACCTTGACAAATACCAACGGGATGGAGGTCAAGATTACAAATTATGGAGGAACTGTAGTCTCGCTTCGTGTTCCGGATCGCAGCGGCAAACTGGATGATATTGTGCTGGGATTTGATAATATCAAGGATTACGAACAAAAAAGCCCTTATTTTGGCTGCATTATCGGACGTTACGGCAACCGCATCGGCAAAGGCCAGTTTACGCTGGACGGCGTGAAATATCAGCTTGCAACCAATGACGGCGAAAATCATCTCCACGGCGGCCTGAAGGGCTTCGATAAAGTTGTCTGGGAAGCCCAGCCAATTAAGAATGCCAAGAGTGTAGGGCTGAAGCTTCATTACCTCAGCAAGGATATGGAAGAGGGCTATCCGGGCAATCTGGATGTAACAGTGACCTATACCCTGACCAATAAAAATGAACTGAAAATTGATTATGTAGCAACAACCGACAAGGCAACTGTCTGCAATCTGACCAATCACAGCTATTTTAACCTTGCAGGGCAGGGCAAGGGTGACATACTCGGTCATGAATTGATGCTCAATGCCGACAATTACACTCCTGTTGACAAAGGTCTGATTACAACCGGCCAGATTGTTTCGGTCAAGGGAACGCCTATGGACTTTACCAAGCCGACACGGATTGGTGCTGGCATTAATGCTGATGACCAGCAGATTAAGTACGGCGGCGGCTACGACCACAATTGGGTGCTGAATAAAAAAGGCAGCAAGATGACGCTGGCCGCCCGTGTATATGAGCCGTCAACAGGCCGCTTAATGGAGATTTACACCAACGAACCGGGTATTCAGTTCTATTCGGGCAACTTCTTGGATGGCACGCTGACAGGCAAGGAAGGCCGCGTTTATAAGCATCGCTATGCTTTCTGTTTAGAAACGCAGCACTATCCGGATTCTCCCAATAAAGCCCAGTTCCCATCGGTTGTGCTGCGGCCGGGAGAAGTTTACAAGACCTCTACTGTCCATAAGTTTTCAACAAAATAATATTACAACCGGATATCAGCTTTCAAACTGACATCACAGCGGCTGAAAAGGCCTTTTGCAGATAAGTGAGCTCTGCAGAAACAATGGATTCATTGTTTCTGCAGAGTTTTTTTGCATCCAGAGAGGGCTGTTGACTGATCTGCCGGATTAAAGCCCAAAATACCAGAAAAAAGCAAAGAATCAAAAAAACCTGTATTATTGAGGGATATCTGAAGTCTTGAACTTAGCTTATATAAAGTTTTTCTTGACAATAGCCTTTGTAAAGATATATATATGCCTGCAAGAATGTTTTGGCGGGTGTAGTTCAGTGGTAGAACGTCAGCTTCCCAAGCTGGACACGCGTGTTCGATTCACGTCACCCGCAGTGGTTTTTACTACCAAAAACAACGTTTTTTCACTACTTTTCAACTCCATAAATTCCCCAGCGTCACACCAGCGTCCAGTGTAAAGCTTCAGATGGAAATGAACAAATCCTTTAAAAGTGTTATTCTTTTGTGGACATTTTTGAAAGGGATTTGTTGTGAAAAAGGAACGCAGACGATTTGATGCAACAGAAAAGGTAAAAATCATTCGGGAACATCTTCTTGACAAGCGGCCTTTGTCAGAGGTGTGTGAGCAGTACGGCATTGCCCCGACCCAGTTTTACCAGTGGCAGAAGCTGTTTTTTGAAAACGGAGCCGCGGCATTTGAGCCTAAAAAGGCCGGCCGGGAGTATGAACTTGAGAACAAAGTCAAGCAGCTCGACAAAAAGCTGATCAAAAAGGATGAAGTCATCGCCGAATTGGTCGAGCATAACATCGACTTAAAAAAAAGCATGGCCAGGTCTAAAAGATGGATGGGCAGAGCCGGATGTCCGGGACGAAGTGGTGGATTATGTACGTAAATGGTCGGATAAGACGGAAATTGCAGCAACGGCTATGGTGAACTGGATCGGTATAACTCGCAGTAAGTTTTACGACTGGCAGAGCCGCTATGGCAGGGTCAATGAGCACAACGGGTGGATCCCCCGTGACTTCTGGCTCACCAACGCCGAAAAACAGGCAATCATCGCCTATTATGCGGATCATCCGCTGGAAGGCTATCGGCGGTTGACCTATATGATGATGGACGATGACATTGTCGCGGTCAGCCCGACCAGTGTCTATCGTGTGTTGTCAACGGCGGGTCTGCTGCAACGCTTCAACGGCAATCCATCGAAAAAAGGGGATGGCTTCGATCAGCCCCTGAAACCGCATGAACACTGGCATATCGACATTTCGTACATCAACATCTGCGGGACATTTTACTACCTGTGTTCCATTCTGGACGGCTTTAGCCGATACATCGTGCATTGGGATATCCGGGAGTCCATGACGGAAGCGGAGGTTGAACTGATTCTCCAGCATGCCCGTGAGAAATTCCCTGATGCTCGACCGCGGATTATCTCGGACAACGGCCCCGGGCTGAAGCGATTCTTGCCGCCCGAGAAGCCAAACTCGATGCTGCACGCCAGGCACGTAAAGCCATGAGGAAGGCATCGTAATGAAAAGACATTTGACAGACATTGCGAAAATCCTGATAATGCGGCTGGCTGGGGAAACGGACGCCGGCTCTGCAGAGGTGCAACCTGCCGGGGATAGCCAGACCAAGGCGATGAATTGTCGCAGGGGTGGCAGTTATACACCTGCCGCCCCATTTGTGAGGCGTTCAGCAGACAATTCAGAGCCTTCTGATGCCTTAAAAAACCTCTTGCCGAAGGCAAGTTTAAGAGTTAATCGTGAAAGGCATTTGTCCAATTCACGCTGAACCAATACAGGGACATTTACCGAAGTGATTCAGCGGTATATGAACTGGAATGAAAAAGCCAAAAGGTGCAGAAATACTAAAGAAGATCTGCTGAGTATTGGTTCTATTAGGTGGTATCTGGCTTATTTATACCGCTCCTTAATGGAGGATGCGGTTGGGTTAAGCTGAATAAACAGGAGAGATTTTATGGATAGAAGAAACTTTTTAGCACAAAGTATCGTAGCAGGCGGAACTGTGGCTCTCGGATCCGTAACTCAGACGGAAACCAAATCCGAAGAGAAAAAATCAAAATTATAGGCGTCAGTTGCAGTCCACGTAAAGGTAAAACGACAGCCGCTGCGGTACAAGCGGCTCTGGATGCGGCAAGGGATACCGACAGCCGGATAGAAACAGAACTTATTGATCTCGGTGGCATGAAAATTGCCGGCTGGTCCGGCGGGGCCAAACCGGACTCCCCTCAAATCCCCTTCGATGACTATGAAGTGGAAGTGGAACCGAGCTTTACGGCTCCGAATCTGGGCGGGCTGATTATCGGTTCGCCTGTGTATTTCCGCAGTATGAGTGCCCTGTGCAAGGCTTTTCTTGAACGTCTTTATACTATGCGGACTCCTACGATGAGGTTGGCAGACAAGCCGGTTGGCGCACTGGCTGTTGGCTCCTTCCGTAATGGAGGACAGGAACTTGTCATTGAACAGATTATCACAGCCATGCTTTGCTATGAACCGCTTATTGTCGGCGGTAAACCTAATGCTCATCAAGGTGCAACGCTTTGGAATAATTATAATGACGACATTACCAAGGATGAATTCGGCATTAAAACCGCAAAGCAATTAGGTATTCGGGTAGCTGAAGCTGCTTTGAAAATCAAAAGAGTATAGCCCTTATCAAGTTGGGATTCATAATTTGGGATGGTCAAGGAACATCGTATCCCCCTCAAGAGGATTCGTTGCATGACAGACAGGACCTAT
>ERZ795046.2661-NODE-2661-length-15233-cov-4.025432_pt1 | contig 15233 bp, 10 predicted proteins | sample MGYA00375130_ERZ795046 | MGnify/ENA primary metagenome ERZ795046 (study PRJEB30175, sample SAMN05720202) | activated sludge metagenome | isolation source: anaerobic digester from wastewater treatment plant | place: Japan | collected 2015-05-15 ...
CAATGACATATTTTTTATCTAACGACATTAACTTTGATGACATTTTTTATTATCTAATGCGGGATGTTGACAAGCTTTTAAAATATTTAATATAATTTACTTACCGGTAGGTAAGTTATGAAAAAAGCAAAAATAACCAGAGAAATAATAACTCAGAAAGCGATAGAGCTTTTCGCTCAAAACGGGATAGACAACGTTTCCATGAACGAAATAGCCAAAGAACTCGGAGTAACAAAGCCAGTAATATATTACTATTTTAAAAATAAAGACGAAATGATAAAGTATGCTTTTTCGATGAGAGTAAACGAAATGGACGGCATTTATAAAGATATCCAAAACTCGGGAGATGTTAAAGAGTTTATCAAAAGTTTAATAGATAAACACATCTCTTTTTTTTCCAAAAATTCTTCCAATATCAAGTGTTTTTTTAAGATAATAGATTCAGACAAGAGAAAATATATGATTAAAATGGCAAACGACCTGGTCGATAAAAATAGAAAATATGTATACGATAAAATAGAAGAAATGAAAAAAATGGACGAGAAGATTTCAAAAACCGATACCATGGTTATTTCGGATTTTATTTTTTCTATGATTAGCTATCTTATTATGGAGAAAAAGATGGATAGAAAAATAGACGTTAAAAGGATATATAAAGTGGTGGATATATTTTTGAAAGGTCTTTCGATTTTTTTATTTTTGTTTGTTTCTCCTTCGTTTTCTAACTCTCTCGAAGTTACTGCGGATAATATAGTCGATATGGCGTTTGAAAAAAACATATCTCTTCAAAACGCTTACACTCTGGAAAGCGTTTATAAAGAAAAAATAAACGAGTATTACGGTTCTGTCTATCCTCAAATATCGCTATCCGCTTCTTATACCAAGAACATAGAAAAACCACTGGCTTTTTTCGGCGGAAGGAAAACGGAAGTGGGAATGGAAAACAGTTATTCTCTCGCTTTAAATTTAAATCAGGTTTTATGGGCCGGAGGCAAGGTCGATACCGCGATTAAAATGGCCGAGATTTACGCGGATATTTCGAAAGAAAATACGAGATTATCTCAAAATTTCGTTAAAAGATCGGTGAAGCAGATTTTTTATTCGGTTTTATACGCAAAGGAACTTGTTAAAATACAAAACGATATGCTGAATATATCTAAAGAGCATTTAAAAACGACCGAAGAAAAATTCAAACAGGGTCTGGCCAGCGATTTGAACGTATTGAGGCAGAAGGTCGAGGTTTCCAATAACGAACCCGCCCTTATAAAAGCGGATAATCTTTATAAAACAGGTTTGTTGAATTTGAAAAACCTTTTGGGGCTCGAACTTGACGATTCGATAAATGTTTCTGGGAAGTTCGATTATAAATTTTCGGATTACGATTTTAACGAATTGTATAGATCCGCTCTCGTAAACAGGCCGGATTATAAACTTGCGATTTTGAACAAAAAGGTGAGCGAAAAGCAACTCAAATTGGAAAAAGCCGGGCATTGGCCGACTCTTTCGCTTTTTGCCTCAAGACAGTTTTCGGGTCAGAGCGAAACCTCACGTTTTCCGAGCGAAAACTCAAGAGGCTGGAGCATGGCCGCTGGAATTAGTTTTTCGATGCCCGTTTTTAACGGATTTTCTACGGTATCCAAAATAAAACAGGCCGAGTATAATCTCGAGATATCGGAGCGTAACATAGAAGACTTGAGAAGAAAAATAAAGATAGAGTTAATGCAGGCTCTTTTCAATATAGAAGAGTCGAAAAAAAGAATAGAAAGCCAAAAAGTCGGGGTGGAAAACGCCGCTAAAGTTTTAAAGTCGACCGAAGAAAGGTTTAATAACGGTCTTAGCAGCCAGCTGGAACTAAACGATGCGACTCTTGTTTATAACACGGCCCGGCTTTCTTACATATCCGCGGTTTACGATTATATAACCGCCGTCGTAAATCTTGATTATGTCGTCGGAATTTAACCGGAGGAGTTTATGAAAAGAATAATGATATCTATTATTTTCTTGTCTATGTCGGTTTCATGCGTTAAGAAAACTCAAGAGGCAAACGGCAACGTTTTTTACGTTCAAACTCAAAAGGTTATGAGAAAAGACCTAAAAGAAGAGATTGTGCTCGCGGGCAACATAAAAGGAAAAGATGAGGCCGTCATATATCCGAGGGTCGGGGGAAAACTGATAAAAAATTTGGTTAAAGAAGGGGATTTCGTAAAAAAAGACGAAACGATATCTTTGATAAAAAAAGACGAGGTGGGAGTGGTTTACGAGCCGGCTCCGGTTCCTTCGACGCTTGACGGATATGTTGGCAGGGTTTATCAGGATGTGGGGGCGGATGTAAATCAGATGACCCCGATAGCTCTTGTGGTGGATCAAAGCGCCGTAAGAGTTCAGGCGGATGTGCCCGAAAAATATCTTTCGGATTTAAAAATCGGACAGGATATTTATTTTAAAGTTGACGCTTATAAGGATAAGATATTCAGGTCGAAGATAAATAAAATAAGTCCCGTGGTAGATAAAATGACAAGAACATTTGCGATAGAATCTATGGTCGATAATAAAGATAATTTGCTTAAATCCGGAATGACAGCCGAGGTTCATATAATACTTAAAGAGGCTCCAAGGGCGCTCTCGGTTCCAATTTCCGCATTGGTCGAAAAAAACGGAAAATATTACGTTTATATCGCCGACAGAGTCAACAATACGGCTATAGAGAAAGAAATTAAAATCGGCCTTAAAAATACCGATTGCGTAGAAGTGAAAAATCTGGCGGAGGGAAGCGAGATAATAACGGTAGGACTTTACGGAATAAAAAACGATTCTAAAATAAAAATTCTAAACGATTGAGCCGTTTGATCATTAAGGAGAAATTATGAAACTTTCCGAATTTTCTATAAAAAGACCGGTATTTACTACAATGATGGGCGTGGCCATAATAACGTTGGGCATATTTTCTTATATAAGAATAGGGGTGGATCTGTTTCCCAATGTGGAGTTTCCTTTTGTTACCATAAAAACCACGTTGAGAGGAGCAAGTCCGGAAGAGATGGAGTCTTCCGTTACCAAGCTGATAGAAGAGGCGGTTAATACGGTTAGCGGAATAGAAGACTTAAACTCTACCAGTTACGAAGGCATGAGCCTTGTAATGATACAATTCGATCTGGATAAAGACCCGGATGTGGCGGCTCAAGAAGTGAGAGATAAGGTTAATACCATATTATCGCAACTGCCTCAGGGGACCGATACTCCGGTGGTAAGCAAGGTCGATTTCGGGGCGATGCCGGTAATAAACGTGGCTATTTCTTCGGATAGAGACATAGTAAATCTTACCGAAACGGTCAAAAAAAAGGTTAAGGAATCCATTGAAACGGTAAACGGGGTCGGCTCGGTTGACATTGTAGGCGGAAGGGAAAGAGAAGTACATATAATTTTAAACCCGTTGAAAATGCAGTCTTACGGAATAAGCGTAAAACAGGTAACCGACGCCATAAAACAACAAAATGTCGAAATTCCCGGCGGAAATGTCGAGCAAAAAGATATGGATTTTGTTTTAAGGACCATGGGTAGAATAAAAAAAGTAAGCGAGTTTAACGATATATTGATAACTTCTTATAACGGAACGCTTATAAAACTGAGCGATATAGCCAGGGTGGAAGATACCGGCGAAGATATTCAAAGCATATCCTATTTGAACGGCAAACCGGCTGTTACTCTGGTTATAAAAAAACAGTCGGGAACGAATACCGTTAAGGTTATAGAAAACGTAAAGGAAAAACTAAAAGAAATACAAAAAACTCTTCCTCCCGATATGACCCTGGATATAATCGGAGATCAAAGCGTTTTCATAAAAGGTTCGTTAAACGCGATTAAAGAACATCTGGTATTGGGCGCCATCCTCGCGTCTCTTGTCATACTCCTTTTTATAGGGGATTTAAGAAGCACTATAATAGCGGCCATAGCCATACCAGTATCGGTAATAGGAAGTTTCTCTTTAATGGAGACGAGCGGTTTTACTTTAAATAACGTAACTCTTTTAGCTTTGGTGGTTGGGGTGGGACTGGTTATAGACGACGCGATAGTCATGATAGAAAACATACACAGGCACTTAGAACACGAAAACGTATCCTCAAAAGACGCGGCGATAACGGGCTCAAGGGAAATAGGTTTTGCGGTCCTTGCTATATCCATTTCGCTTCTCGCCATATTCGTTCCGTTAGCTTATATGTATGGAATGGTCGGAAGATTTATGAAAAGTTTCGGGCTCACCCTGGCTTACGCGGTGGGGATATCCACATTTGTGGCTTTGACTATTACTCCGAGTTATTCCGGTTTGATATTAAAAAAATTAAAGAAAACAAAGTTCACGGAATTTGCCGATAAGATCAACGGTTTTATAGGTAATTGGTATATAAAAATTCTTGAATTTGCTCTTTCTCATGTTAAACTTATGGTTATAAGTTCCGTCGTTCTTATGATATCGACGGTTTTTCTTTTGAAATTTATAGGAAAAGATTTTCTGCCGGTAGACGATACGTCGATGTTTCAGGTTAACGTTACCGCAAAAGAAGGAACGAATATAGAAATGATGAAAAAGATTTTGTCTCAGATAGAAAAGGAAGTAAAAGCCGAGATCCCTTATATAACCAAAACTCTGGTTAATATAGGTTCTTCTCAGTCCGGAGTGGCAAATAAGAACGAAGGATATTTGTTTTTCGAAATAGTCGGAGTGCATGAAAGAAAAGAAACGCTGGCGGATGTTATGGCCAAGGTCAGAAAAATGCTTTCCAAATACGAGGGTTTGAGAACCTCGGTAATAGTCGGAGGACAGGGAAGCATATCGGGAATGAAAAATTACGATATGGAGTATGTCATAACCGGCCCGGATCTTAACGAGCTTCAGGTCTATTCCAAAAGCGTAATAGAGGAATTAAAAAAAGTGGAAGGAGCGGTGGATATAGATACGAGTTTCTCAAACGCAAAACCTGAATATAGGGTAATAATAGACAGAGACAGAGCTCATAAATTGGGCGTAAAGATAGAAGATATAGCCAATACCATGAGGAGTTTCGTCTCCGGTCAGGAAAGCGTTACGAAATACAAAGAAGGCGACGAGCTTTACGAGGTGAAGGTGAGAGCGGATAGAGAGTGGAGAAGTTCTGATAATATAATAAAATCTTTAATAGTTCCTTCCTCCGTCAATAAAGTGGTAAGGCTGGATAGCGTCGCGGATGTCGAGTCCGGATACGGTCCGACCCAGATAGATAGATTTAACAGGCAGAGGAAAATATCCATTTACGCAAATATACAGGGCAAAGCTTCTTTAAATCAGTTGCTCGACATAGCGGATAAAACTTTTAAAAAAATAAATACTAATCCCCAATACTCTTCTCAGCCCGTGGGTAAGGCCAAGGAGTTTGGAAAAATGTTGAAAAGCTTTTTAATGGCTTTCATATTCGCCTTTTTGTTTGTCTATATAGTTCTTGCGGCTCAATTTGAAAGCTTTACTTATCCTATATCCATAATAATAATTCTGCCTTTAACGATTCCATTTGCGTTGATTTCTTTGTATATTACCGGAGCTAAACTGACAATATTCGCTCTTATGGGAATGTTTATGCTTTTCGGAATAGTCAAAAAAAATTCCATACTTCAAGTCGACTATACCAATACCTTAAGAGCTCAGGGTTACGAAAGATATAAAGCCATGATAGAGGCCAACAGGACCAGGCTCAGGCCAATACTTATGACGACGGTAACGCTTGTTTTTGCGATGATTCCTACGGCTCTTGGAACCGGTCCAGGAGCAAATATGAGAAGGTCTTTGGCCGGAGTCATAATAGGCGGACAGGTTTTGTCTCTGCTTATCACTCTTCTCATGACCCCGGTAACATATCTTTTGATGGATAACCTTCAGGAGTGGTTTAAAAAGAAGTTTAATCTTGAGAAATAACCGATATTGACATGTCAATAGTTTGGGTATTGACAAAATAGCGAAAACTGCTATAATATAAATGTAACAGCTTTGTAAGGCAAGCGTAATATATTTGTAACGCAAATATAGTACGATAATAGCAAACCCGTCGTAAGACGGGGGCGCAAAGCTAAAGACCCCGGAGTATACCGGGGGGTCAGGCTGCCGAAACTATGAAAAGAGAATTTATAAATATAATTAGACCGTTATATATACAGAGCATAATTTCTGTATTTATAGCGGTTTTTTCGTTTTATACCGATTTGTTTTCTCAAGCCGGAGGTCAGCCCGGAGCGTTTTTGTCGTATGGAGTAGGAGCCAGAGCCTTAGGAATGGGGGGAGCTTTTTTTGCGATAAGCGACGACGCCACGGCAAGCTACTGGAATCCCGCCGCTTTAACGCTTGTTGAAAGGAAAGAATTTGCTTTTATGCAGGCTCAGATGTTTGAACAGACCACTTTAAATTTTATAGGCTACGTTCAGCCGACCGCTTCCAAAGGAACATTCGGTATTTTTATGAATCAAATGAATTCCGGCGGATTTGAAAAAGTTTCAATAACCGTAGATCCTAATACAGATGAGATAGTCAAATTGGATAGTTTGGGAAGTTTTAGCGTAAGCGAAAGAGCCATAGGACTGAGCTGGGGAAGGGCAGTATCTTCGAAACTCGCTTTCGGAATAGGCATAAAAAATATTTCGAGAAGCATAGACGTATCCAAAGATTCTTTTAATACGATAGATCTCGCCATGAACTATAACGTTTCAAAAACATACAGATTCGCTTTCGGAGTCCAAAACATTTTTTCAATGAAAAGCGGAGATACCGACGACGAGTTCCCTTTGGTTTTTAAAATAGGTCAGTCCTTTTCCCTTTTTAAAGGCAGTTTAATATTCGATTTGGACGTAAGTAAGACCCAGGGCGGCGGGCAGAATCTCAGATTCGGCGGCGAGTACTGGCCGCTTTACTGGGCGGCTTTCAGATTCGGGATAATGGCCACGCCTCAAATTCAAGAGGCGAGTTTCGGGATAGGTCTTAAATACAGGGGAATAAATTTAGATATCGCTCAGGGCATTCATTCTTTAGGAAGTACGACCAAATTTTCGGTCGGTATGAGGTTCGGTGATTCCACAAAGGCCAAACACGACAGTGAAATAAGAAACATTGTAAGACAGGCTTTGCAATATTTTAAATCGGGATATTTTTCAAAAGCCGTGGAAAAATTAAAAGCGGCCATGGACGCGGACCCCGGAAATCAGGAAGTTAGGAATATGCTGGATAAACTTCAGGCCGCCATAACCTATGTCCCCAACGCCACCGGAAACGACGAGATACAAACTCTGGTAAGAAGAGGTATAGTGGCATATGTGGACGGGAAAGATTTAAGAACCGCGGTAAACGTTTTAAGGCACGCTTACAATAAAAATCCGAAAGACGATAAGTTATTGTCTCTTTTAAATATGATAGAAAGAGAGGCCGGAGTAAGCGAGCTTACCAGAAGACCGGAAGGACCTGAGATGTTTACTTTGATAGATCAAAAGATTTACGACGCAAGACAGGCCATATACGAAGGCAAATACGACGTGGCGCTTAGAAGAGCTCAGGATATATTGGATCTTGAACCAAATAACGAGACCGCTCTCGAAATAATGGGTAGCGCATTCTTCTTAATGGATCAAAAATCGAAAGCGAAAGCCATTTGGGAAAAAGTCGTCGAAATAAATCCCAATAATACCACGGTTAAACAATTCTTAGACCAGATAAGATAATATTAAATTGATACGATTTTAAATATTTATGAAATCTTTTTGTAATTATTATAAGGTAAAATTATATTATGAGGCTTAAAAAAGCTTTAAATTTTTTGTTTGCATTAGTATTAATATCTTCGTTTTTATATTCTCAAGAAAAATCTTCTTCCAAAGACATAAACGTAATACTTATAGAAAAACAAAACGAGTTTAGAAAGGAAATAGAAGATAAAATAAAAAACAATATTTTAGATCCTGTTTTGGGAAAAGATAAGGCATTCGCCTTTGCGGACATATTGTTCGACATAATTACCAGAAAACAAGATCAGACAAAAGAAGGCGTCGGAGTTTTGCAACAGTATAAAGAAAAAGGAGCGGCCCAGTCTCAGGCCGATACCGACTTTATTCTCCCTGGAATTCCAAAACCGAAATCAATACTTGGAGATAATAATAAAAGACCCGAGGCCGCGCATGGAACTCAAACCCAGCAAACAAAAGCCATAGAAGAAACCAAATTTTCGGTAGAGCCAGAAATAACCAGATTCCAGGTGACCGTTTTACACGATGAAAGTTTGCCTCAGGATCTTTTGATGATAGCAAGACAAAGAATAGACGACCTTTTGCTCCCTTATAAAATAAAAGGCAAAGACTCTCCGATAGTAATATTCAAACCGACAAAATTTAAAGCTACAAACATATGGGACGACTTGAAAAAACCAATGGTTTATCTTCCTTTGTTATACGCTTTGCTTTTTCTGTTGCTTCTTTTTTATCTTTTCGGCCCTTTGTGGTCTTTTTTAAGAAAATATATAAAAGCTCTTATGGAAAAACCGGGTGCGGAGGTTAACATAGAGGATAAGCGAGAAGAGGGGGGAGGAAAAGGCGAAGGAGAAGGAGAGGAAGAGCAGGAAGGACATCAACAGATAGATATGAATTTTACTCAAAAAGAGGAAGAACCGCCCCCGCCGCCCGAGGAGGATGAGTCTATGAAAAAACTTGAGCCCTTTACTTATATAAACGAAGAAAATTTAAAAAGACTCGTTTATCTTTTCTTATTAAGGAAAGAAGACCCGTGGATAATAGCGATAGTTTTGAGTTATTTAAAACCCGAGCTTTCGAAGCAGGCTTTTGCGATGTTGCCGGTAGAGTTGCAATCGAAAGTGGCGTTGGAATCGCTAAAAGTCAAACAGGCTACCAGAGAGCAGATAGAAGCCATAGATAAGGATATAAAAGAAAATGTGGAATTCGTTATGGGGGGGGTTGAGCAGTTAATGAAGATATTGGAAGAGGCGGATGCTCAGACAAGAAAAAACGTTTTGGAATATTTGAAAACTCAAAAGCCGGATATATACGAAAAAATAAAAACGATAATGCTTACTTTCGAGGACCTGGTTTCTTTTTCGGATAAGGATATACAGACAATAATAAGAAACATATCCAACGAGGACCTCGCGAAAGCCTTAAAAGGAGCCGCTCCGGAAATAGTGGATAAATTTTTTAACAATATGTCCGCGGGCGCAAAGGCCACAATAAGAGAAATAATGGAATATATGGGAGAGCAGAACCAGCAGCAGATAGACGACGCCCAGATGAAGGTTTTGGATACCGCTAAAACTCTGGAAGCGGAGGGAAAGATATCCAGTTATAGAAGAAGCGATGCGGGGGGAGTTTATATATTGGACTCATCGGACGTTTCCCAAAGCTCTTTAAGAGAAAGCAAAATGGGAAAAGCGGCTCAGTCTCAAAATTTAAACGCGTCTGCCGAAGACTATTTCAATTCGGCGGTGGAGCTTTATAACTCGGGCAATTACGAAGAAGCTGCGTCTTATTTTAAATATATAACGGATTCCGATCCGAATAACGCATCGGCATGGCAGTACCTGGGTTCTTCTTATTACTCATTGGGCAATTATCAGGAGGCTGTATCCGCTTATGAAAATTACGTAAATATTACTGGAGACGAAGAGTTTAGGTCCTGGCTTGAGGATTTAAAAAGGCAATTAGGAATGTAACATTTTTTTAATTTTATTGAAATACGAGTATTTTAAAATATAAATATATGGCAGAGAATAAAAAAATACCTCCGATACCGCCGCTGGGCTTCCCTTCAAAGCCCGCTAATAAGCCGGCCGGATCCGTTCCTCAAATACCGAGTCCCATAACCCCCAGGGTTTCTCCTCCTTCTTTTCAAAAACCGCAGGCTCAGGAAGATAGAGGAAAAGAAGAAAGAGAAAAACTTGAAAAAAAGATAGCGGAACTTGAAAAAAGTTTAAGCGAAGAAAGAGAAAAAGTCCTGGCCTTAACCATAAAAAATCAACAGGAAGAGGTTTTGGCGGCCAAACTTGAAAATTCCATAAGAGACGTGGAAGAGAAAATAAAAAGAACTCAGCAGGAAAAAGCTTTAGAAGAAGAGAAAAATCAGTTGAAAGCGAAAATAAAGGAGCTTGAAACAAGATTGATTCAGGAGAGAGAAACATGGATGCAAACCCTTAAGTCTCAAATAAAAGACAAAGAGAAAGAGTCCAAAGACATAGAAGAACATTTCATATTGAGATTTCAAGAGTTTGAAAGAAAGTTTTTGGACGAAAAGGCTCAGTGGCAGAAGGCGATTTTTTCAAAAGACGAGGAGATTAAAAATATTAAGCTGCTGCTCGAACAAAAAACGAGAATCGAAGAAGATTATAAAAGGCTTTTGATGGAAAGAGAGGGGGATAAAAAAGAAATAGAAAGGCTTAAAGAAAGCTTGAATTCTTTAGAGAAGGAAAGGATTTCCTTGGATTCCTACATAAAACTCATACCCGAAAAAGAAAAAGAAATAATAATGTTGAAAAACGAGATATCCAATTTAAAAATTCTATTTGAAAACGAAGTCGGCAAATTTAAAAATAAGGAAGAGGCTTTGAATAAAGAGATTTTGGAGCTGAAAAATAAACTTTCCCAGGTAAGCGAAAAAAATCTGATAGAAAGACAAAAAGAAATAGAGAAGATAAAATTCGATTACGAAAAACTGCTTAAAGAAAAAGAGCTTTTAATATCCGATATAAATTTGGCAAAGACCGCGTTGGCTCAGGAAAACTTTAAATTAAAAAATAGCGTTTCGGAAGCGGAAAAAGAGTTGTTTTTCCATAAAGAAAAAAATAAAAACTTGGAGCTCGAGAAGAAAGAGTTGGCTTCGGAGCTTGCGAAATTAATAGAGGCGAATAAGGTCCTTATGAGCCAAAACGCGGAGCTTAAAGCCGAAAACGAAAATATGCATTCCAATTTGAAAAACGAGATAAATAAAATAGAAATGAAATATTCGGATAAAATAAGAAACCTGGAATTTGAAAACTCCAATTTAACTCAGGATATTAAGAGAAAAGAAAACGAATATAACGCTCTTTTAAACAGATATAAAAGCGAGACGGAATCTTTGTCGGAACAACTAAAAAAAATCGAGTCTTTTAGAAGGCAGGCGGAAAAAGATTACTCCGAAGCCTTAAACGAAAATAGAGAGCTTATCAAAGAATTGAATAAAATTAAATACGAAAACGAAAAAATCAATTCGGAGCTTACTATAGCCAAAGAAAAATTGGCGGATGTGGAAAGGGAGTTAAAACAAAAGGAAGATATAATAAAAAACGTTAAAAAAACTTATAACGACAGGTTTGAAAAAGTAAGCGAATCCATAAAGAAAATAGCGGCCACCAAGGTTTTTATAGAATCCGAAAACAAAAGGCTTCAAAGCGAGAAAATGGAGCTTTCCAAAAAATTGGCCGGTTTGATGCAGGATATTAAAAAGTTAGAGATGGAAAATGCGGCCGTAAGATCCGCTTACGAAGAGGAAATAGAGAACTATAAAAAAATAATAGAAAACATAAAAAATTCCAATAACGAAAATATAATTTCGGAGTATGAAAATAAGATAAACTCTCTGGTAGCCAGATATGAGACGGAGATAGGAAATTACAAAAAAGAAATCGAAAATATCAGGGCGAAATACGATGAAGATATTAAAAAGATATCGGCGGAGTACGAAGAAAAGATAAAACATATATCTTCAAACGAGATGAAAAATGTAGAGGCCGATTACGAGAAAAAAATAGCGGATATAAAAGCGGAGTATGAGGCAAGGATTTCTCAAATCGTGGAATCGGGCAAAAAAGAGTATGAAGATATAAAATCGAAGTTTGACGAAAGTCAGAAAAAAATAGACGAATTAAATGATATAATAAAAAATCGAGGGGAAGAGACGGGTAATATCGAAAAAATTAAATCGGAATATGAAGAAGAATTGAAAAAGAAGGATATGGAAATAAGCGATTTGAAATCCGAGATATCCAAAAAACAAGAAGAATTGGAGTCGTCTAAAAACAATTCCCCGGATTTTTCAACCGAGATGGAAAATAAGGCGAAAGAAATCGAATTTAGTTATGAGAATAAAATTAAAGAAATGGAGGCAAAATATATCTCTCAAATAGAAGCGCTTTCCAACGAATTGAAGGAAGAAAGAAGCAAGATATCTTTGCTGGAAGAAGAGATAAAAAAACTAAAAACGCAATCCGAAAATATCCCTCAAGATCCTTCCAAATTAAACGGGGAGCTTTTAAAATATAAACAGTTTCTCGAAAAATACAAATCCGAATACGAAAAACTTAAAAACGCTTATTTTATGATCAAAGCCAAAGAGGAAGCCTCGGAAAAAAGAATAAACGAATTGAATTCCAATCTCAACGCCTTAAACTCCGATTACAACGAACTTCTCGGAGAATTGCATAAACATGTTATGAATATCGAAGAAAAAGATAAAAAGATAGAAGAACTTAAACAACTTGTCGAAGAAATAAAGAAACAACAGAAATAATCTTTTTTGATATAATTATACTTAGATGATATTATTGCATAAACTTAACAATTGCGAGATATTGATAAACGCCGAGCTTATAGAAAGCGTCGAGTCTTCTCCGGATACCGTAATAAATCTTGTTACCGGTAACAGGTTTATAGTAAGAGAATCTAAAGAAGATGTGGAAATGAAAGTGATAGAATATAAAAAAAGGTTTATTCGGAAAGAAGAATTTTGAATCCCATAGAGGGATTTGAAAAAAAATGAGGTGAGAAATGGATATAGCCACCTTTAGCGGTATAATAGTTTTCGCCGGCTTTGTGGTCGGAGCGGTTTATTTGCAAGAAGGAATCAACGGTTTTAAGCCGTTTATGAACGTCGAAGCGCTTTTGGTAGTTATGGGCGGTACATTTTGCGCTTTGCTTGTCAATTTCCCGCTATCCAAAGTGATAGGAATGGGTAAGGTTTTAAAAAAGGTAATGGCGTCTAAAGGAGAAGACACGTCTAAACTCGTTTCCACTTTCGTTTCTCTTTCTCAGAAAGCCAAAAAAGAAGGTTTTTTGGCTCTTGAAGCCGACGTTAAGAACATAGAAGACGATTTTATGAAAAGAGCCATACAGCTGGTGATAGACGGCGCGGACCACGATTTTATAAAAAACATGTTGGAGACCGAAATAGATTTCATACGCGAAAGGCATAAGGTAGGAAGAGAGATATTTAACGCTTTGGGAACGTACGCTCCGGCTTTCGGAATAATAGGTACCGTTTTAGGTATGATTCTTATGTTGTCTACGATAGACGATGTGGCTCAGGTGCCCAGAAGAATGGCTCTCGCTTTAGCCGCCGCTTTTTACGGCCTTGGTTCCGGTTACTGGCTTTTTCTGCCTATGGCCGGTAAATTAAAGCTAAGATCGGAGGAAGAGATTTTTATAAAAGAGATAATTATAAGAGGTGTTTTGTTGCTTCAAAGCGGCGCCACGCCTTCGGTTGTGGAAGCCAATTTAAAGGCATATCTTGAACCTTCCAAAAGACAATCCGTTAAGAAAGAAGAGGGGGAAGGAGAAAATAGATAATGGCGGTAAAACTTAAAAATATGATACCGGAGGACGACCCTCGTGTCGCTCCAATAGGCCATCCGGCGCCTCCCTGGATGGTTAATTACGCCGACCTTATGACCGAGATGGTTTGTTTTTTTATAATACTCTACGCTTTAAGCGCGGCTTTAAACAAAAATGTTCAAAATGCCGCTCAACAGATTAAAGAGATGATGGAAAAGGGGGAGATGGCGGGTCAGGTCGAGATAAATAAAGAGGGGTTAAAGATAACTCTGGAAGAACAGGGGAACTTGCCTTTTTTTGAAAGCGGCAAGGCGACTTTAACCGAAGAGATGACCGGCAATATAGATAAAATAGTTCCGACTTTAAAAAAGCTTTCTCAAGATTATGAAATAATAGTCGAAGGCCATACGGATAACGTTCCGATATTTACCCAGCAGTTCGCATCCAATTGGGAACTTTCAACGGCAAGAGCCACTTCGGTTGTAAAATATTTGATAGATAAAGGGATATCTCCAAAAAAAATATCCGCGATAGGTTACGGGGAGTTCAGGCCGGTCGTTCCAAACGACACTCCGCAAAACAGACAAAAAAATAGGAGAGTAGTTTTTTTTGTAAAAACTTTTGCAGGGAAGGTGAAGGATGAAAAAAAATAAAATAATTTTTTTGCTTTTTTTCCTTAGCGGATGTTTTTCTTCTTCAAATATAAAAGTTGTGGATTTTACAGACGGCAGAGTTTCGGATCTGGCGTTAACTAAAAAGGTTATAGGCAAGAAAAATTTCCTATTTTTTACGACTACCAAATTGGGAATATTCTTGGAAGGTTCCATAGCGGGGGTTGTTACCGATTATTACGGAAATCCAATAGAGGGGGTTACCGTAAAAGCGGTAAGCGATGTGGTAAAAAAGGAAGATGAAAATATAATAGAAGAAAACGCCAATTCCATGATAAGCTTAAACTTTACTCCGGGAGTAAGCGACACTATGGGAATTTATAAAATAAGGTTTTCCCTTCCCGTAATAGATAACGAGGTGGACGTAAGAGGAAGACTTGTCTATAACCCCGGGTGGGAGCAGCAGAAAAACAATTTAGGCAAGACTTACGAGCCACAGATAAAGGAATCCCCGTTTAGACTTTATTACAATTTAGAAAACGGTTTTTTGGCTTTTGCGGAAGGAGTAAGGTCGGTGGTGGTGGCTCCCGTCGGAGAGGGAATAGGAAAGATGAAAACTCTTCCTGGTCAAAAGCCTCCTCAGACGAAAGAGGAAAAACCGGCGACCAATAACGAGGACGACATATTTAAAGCCTTCGGCTTTTAGAGATTTGTGTTCAAAGTTCAATGTTTAATGTTCAATGTTGCATGTTTAAAGTTTCACGAGAGGAAAGAAATTAAATTCATTTAAATAGCAAATCATCTAATCTTCAAATCATCCGGTCATCTATTAATCCAATCATCCAATTCTTTTATACTCTCTAAAGCTTCTAACTCCTCTAAACCCTCTATATTTGAAAATTCTTGATAATTCCGTAATAATAATTTTTAAACTATTTTGAATTATTTAACTTAACACTTCAAACTTTGAACATTAAACTTTTAAGATTGGGGTCATGTCAATAGATGTGTGTAAATTTGATTAAAAGA
>ERZ795046.2663-NODE-2663-length-15230-cov-5.160066_pt1 | contig 15230 bp, 8 predicted proteins | sample MGYA00375130_ERZ795046 | MGnify/ENA primary metagenome ERZ795046 (study PRJEB30175, sample SAMN05720202) | activated sludge metagenome | isolation source: anaerobic digester from wastewater treatment plant | place: Japan | collected 2015-05-15 ...
GTGAATGTTGTGAATGCCCACCGTCTTTTCGGTTCCGTCCTTGAGGACGATAGTGAACCGTCCGTTACGCCCCAGGGGTTGGTATTCCTGCGAGATCTGGTAATTCTTGGGCAGGTCGGGATAGTAGTAGTTCTTGCGGTCGAAGATGGTGACCTCGGGGATCTCGCAGTCCAGCGCCAGAGCCACTTTGAGAGCCATCTCGAAAGCGGCCCGGTTGAGCACAGGCAACGTGCCGGGAAGACCCAGGCAGACGGGATTGACATACTCGTTGGGTTCGCCACCGAACTCGGCGCGGGTCCCGGTGAACACCTTGGAGCGGGTGGCCAGCTCGACATGGGTTTCAAATCCGATTACGGGTTCGTATTTCATCGATCTTCACCAGGCCGTTCGATTTTTGGGGAAGAGCACAGTCGATAGGGGGGATTGTAGCAACAAGCCGGCCAGGCTCGAAGCCGGAACCGCAACCGCAAGGCTTCAGCGTTTGTTGCCGAAACCGGCCTCCGCAAGTATGATGTTTTGAATCCTCCAGCACTGGGAGCCTTTCTCGGCCAACGTCGCGTCAAGGCCGGGTGGATCGAGCGCAAGAAGGCAGGGCAGGCTCAAATCGCCACGCCGCTCAGAATATGATGCGGTATATTCCCCTCTCCCCCCGGGAGAGGGCCAGGGTGAGGGAAAGCCTTTCGCTTCTTCTTGCGTCTGATAAACAAACGCTTGTAGCCATGCGTTTCTCCAATTGGAGTCCCCTTCAGGAGACGGCTTTAAAGTAGTCCAGGGGGTCAACCCTGAGCTGACAGAATGCCAACACCGAGGACCAAAAGGATGTCTCAACCGTTTTACCTCACCACCGCGATTTCCTATGTCAATGCCAAACCCCACGTGGGGCATGCGTATGAATTCATCGTTTCGGACGCGATCTGCCGGTACCGCCGCATGCAGGGGCGTCCGGTTTTCTTCCTCTCCGGGGTGGATGAGCACAGCGCCACCGTCGAAAAGGCGGCCGAGGAAGCGGGACAGCATCCCCGGGACTATTGCGACTACATGGCCGAGGTGTTCCTTAACCTGCACCGCCTGACGGGCAGCAGCTTGTCCGATTTTATCCGCACCAGCGAACCGCGCCATCACGACACGACCAAGGAACTGCTGCGCCGCGCCTATGCCAAGGGCGATATCTACAAGGGGCATTACGAGGGCTGGTATTGCTTCTCCTGCGAGGCCTTTTACCTCGCGGACGACCTGCTGGATGGCGAACTGTGCCCTGTTCATAAAAAGAAAGCGGAATGGCGGCAGGAGGAGAATTATTTCTTCCGCCTGAGCCGGTATGCGGAGGCCATCAAGCGCCATTTCGAGGAACATCCGGACTTCAATGTCCCTGTGATGTACCGCAACGAAATGCTGGCCCTGCTCGACCGCGGCCTGCAGGACATCTCCATCTCGCGTTCGACCACCCGCTGGGGCATTACGCTGCCGTGGGACGAATCCCATGTGTCGTACGTATGGTTTGACGCGCTGTCGAATTATCTCACCGGCGTGGGCTTTTTGAAGGACGAAGCATTGTTCAATACTTATTGGCCGGCGGACGTGCACGTGATCGGAAAGGACATCAACCGTTTCCATTCGGTCCTGTGGCCGGCGATGCTGATGTCGTGCGACATCGCCTTGCCCAAGATGGTCCTCGTGCATGGCTTCGTTTATCATAAGGGCGAAAAGATGTCCAAGACGATCGGCAACATTGTCGATCCCGTGTCGCTCATCGAGCAATACGGGCGCGATCCGTTGCGGTATTTTCTCCTCCGCGAAATCGCCTTCGGCCAAGACGGCAATTATTCCGAGGATGCCTTGATCAACCGCTACAACGCCGATCTGGCTAATGATCTGGGCAATCTCTTCTCCCGCGTGCTGGCCATGATCAAAAAATACCGCGAGCAGAGAGTCCCCCGCACCGCGGGGATAGACGGCGCGTTTCAAGAGGTAATCAGCAAAATCCGGCGTGCTTATGTGGAATCCATGGAACAATACGCGCCGCACTTGGCGCTCGGCGCGGTGTGGGACCTGGTCTCCAAGGCCAATGATTACGTACAAAAACAGGAACCCTGGGCATTGGCCAAGGATCCCAACAAGAAAGACGATCTCGACCGCGTTTTACTCAACCTGGCCGAAGCCCTGCGCGCCGTGGCGGTCATGATTCACCCCTTTATGCCGGGAACCTCCGAGGAGATGCTCAAACGCCTTGGCTTCCCCCTCGACGGCGGCTTTCCCTTATTAAAGGACCTTGAACACGCCGGCCTTTGCGCGGGAAATACTATCGACGTAGGCGCAAGCCTTTTCCCCCGCATCGACAAGACGAAATGAGCCATTTGGAAATGAGCCATTTGTTGTGCAGGCATCTTCCCTGCATCCGGCACGGCAGACCTGGGTGCCTCCCCTGATTTATCCACGCGCTTCCCGGCACTGTATCAACCTAAGAGTCTTCTTCAGGGGAGGGCCTCAAAGCAGCCCAGGGTGAGGGTAGCCCTGAAAGAGTAAACATCATCCGTACTACAACATCGAGTCAATCGTTGCATCGGTTTTTTCTATCCAAACACCTAACCCCTCACATCCAATCCCCCCGTCCCCCCGCTGGCGGGCCATTCTTCCACGCTCAACGTTTCCGGCACCACACCCGCCACGACCCCCGCCGATAACACCTGCAATCCTTGCTCCTGCAGACGATGGGTCAGATCCGGCAGAAAAGGATTCAAAAACTGCTGGATGTCCGGCCGTGCCACCACCAGTGATACGCTGATCCGCGGCGCGTCCCATTGAATCGCGATGAGCAGCGGGCCGAGTTGGGAAAGTTCCAGCCGCAAATCCAGGCTGCCGGCCCGGCTGTTGGCTTTCCGCGGAGTATAACGGGCTTGCAGTTCGCGAATGGTTTCTCCGTCCCGGTACGGAATCTGCAAATAGACGGGATACGCGGCCGGGTCGCTCTGGGGCAGATTTTGCAATGCGGCTTGGGCAAAGGTTTCATGCAAGATTTTTACTTGATTCAACAGCGTGGTGAATTCATCCGCCTGGGGGGTTTTTTCCAACATCGGCTGGAACGCGAGCAACTGCGCCAACAGCCGGACTACCGATTCCTGAAAGGAACGGTTCTCCTGCCCGGAATCGCGCTGAATCAATGCTTCCGGCGAGGCTGCCGCGTTTTGAAACAGGATTTCCAACTCATACACTAATTCTTCCGGAGTGAAATCCGGCAGAGAAGGAAGAACGTTGACGAGATCATCGAACGTGGCGCGCAGCGCTTCACGCTGCTCCACGCTGATCCTCAGACCACCGTCTTCTTCCCAGGAGTCCAAAAATCCGTGTAATTGGGTCAATACCCCGCTCAGCTGTGCGCTCAGCCGGGGTTTGGGGATCATAATCTGAGCGATCCATTGGAGCAGCATCGGGCTAAGGGGCAACCCCCGGCTGAACAAAAACGCCAAGGCGGAAACTTGGCTTTCGGAGACATTCGGCAGGAATTTCATCACCTCGCGCAGGATGGGTTGCTCAAGCGGAATGCCCGCTTGGATGAACGCCCGCGCCAGGGCGGGAGCGCTTTTGTCCGTGATCCCCAGGTTGGATAAGAGTGAAGCAGGGCTGCCGGAAGGTAAGGTCCGCGGGGCGCTTTTCATTGGAGGAATGACTTCCAACGAGATCTGCTCCCCCGCCATCCGCGCCAGCACGCTTTGACCTGGCTGGAGCGTTCTTCCTTTCAGATTCAGCGGGTATGCTTGGCCTTGAAACGCGATTACTACCTTGCCTCCGGGCTGATGAGACAACACCGTCCCCGCCACCGGACCGCTTTGGAGTAACGCGGCCAATCCCGTGGACCGGGCCGTTTGGGCCGGGATGCGGATATGAGACACGATGGGATCAAGCATGCCGCCATTGTAGCATATTCATGCGTGCAATAATGATACCGCTTCAGGGATTGCAGCTATATACCTGAATGCGGCAATGTCTCACTACACTATTCGGGATAGGAGAGTTGATGGGAACGCAAAACGATGCCCTCTCCGTCTGGGAAAGGGCCAGGGGATAGAAATCGCGGAGGGGCAATAGGCTGCTTTTCCCTGCGATCGAGTAAATTGGCGCGATTCAGATGGCTCGCATCAACGAATGCTGCCCCATCGTGAAAGGAAAATAGGCGGAGGCCGATTGACCATCGCGGCCTTGAAATTATCCACTGTTCCTCACTGATCGGGAATCTTCGCTGGTAAGCTACCTGGTATCCATTTGTATAACGATCGCTTGATAGATCTTCAACTCGGGGATTGCGAACATCACGGTTTGGTCCTTTACTTCCCACGCAACCGGCTGAATCTCATCCACTGGACTGCACGATTTCACGGAGTGGACTTGCCTGTCCGGCGGCAAAGGCACTGAAATCCGCACAAACTTTTGCGGTATCGGTTCGCTGGACCGGGTCGAGACGTCCCAGATCGGATCATCCGTTTCTTGGACTACCTTGTCCAGCCGAATGGGAACGCGGTAGTTCACGGCGTGAAGCACCAATTTTTCTGGATTGTTTTCCGAAGGCGAAATCCGGTAGGGATGGATATACACGCCGGCGTCCGTATTGGGAGGAGACCAGCGCAAACGGGTCTGGAAGGACTTTTCCAGCCGGGATACGAATCCGGTTCCCAGATCTACATGATGTTTTACATCCTGTTCCCGCGCCACGTTGAGAAAATCGCTGGATAGCAGAAATGCCCCGGCGCGCTCTTCCATGAGAACCCACGCGTCCGAGTGCCGCAAGGGAACTTCCTCTGGCCTGAGATCCAAAATATGGCCTTGCCCGTGGGATATCAAAGGCCGGTTATTTCCATTTTTAAGGTAATGTGACAACGGATGCCAGCCGCGTTTCCGGGCATAGGGATCTTCCGTGCCAAAGGGTTCGATGACCACCAAACGGCCGCCTTGCTCCACGTAGGCCAACAAGGCATGGATGTGCGAATCGGCCAGGTATCGGAGCTGGGGTGCGAAGATTACCTCATAATGAGATACAGTGGCCAAGCCTTCTTCGGTGATGATGTCGAACGGAACTTGGTTTTCGGATAATATATGAATTATGCGGCGTGTCATGGCCACGTGTTCCGGGTATTCATAGAACACCTGGCCGCTCCAGAACAGCAATCCCACGCGGGCATACGACGCTCCGTTCTCCCACCAATGGGAATATTCGGCAAAAAAACGCTTCCACCGCGCGCGTGAATCCGGCGCGTTGAGTCCCGCCTGGATGAACGCGCCCCCCCCGCCCGCGGCCGCTTCGGCATGGGAGAGATCCGCCGCGGTCTCATCCACGGTTTTGTATAACAGGGTACCGGCTTTCGTGCCTGCGCCTGCCGCCCAGCGGAAGGCGAAAATGTTGGAAATGATCACGCCACTCTCCAAGGAACCGGGCTGCGGCATCTCTTCAAACATTTGCATATCGGCCATCGGAGCGAAATGTGTAAGGTCAATGCCATCCACGCGCCGCTTGTTGAGTCCATCCACGGTTTGCATCGATCCCAGGTTAGCGACCGTGTAAAATGTACCGGCGCGGTTGCTCTTCAGTAATTCCGATTGCCCTACTTGTTTCAACCGCGCCAAGGTGCCCGCCATGCTGCGGCACCAAAACCGTTGGGTCTCCATCCACAGCCAGAGATCGCGCGGTTGGCCCAGGCATCTTCGCGGGATATCGGAAGATCCGAACCGCTCCCTTAGTTTTTCGGCCAATTCGCGGCTGCGCAGGTACTCGCGGAAATAGTAGCGCAATACCGTTTGTGTAAACTGGTTTTGCCGGGAGGCAGGCCATTCTCCCAGTTGATCTGTTTGAAAACGATCCATCAAGACCTGATGCAATTCACCCTCGGGCGGAAATTCACCGAGCGAGCCTTGCATATAGCAACGCAGTAAGCGCCAATCTTCTTCCAAGGGAATCCCGGCTGGATCCTGGCCGTTCAATCTAGTTTTGATTACTGCATGGCGTGCCCGGTCCTGTAAGTAAGGTTGGAAATTTTCCAATATATACTTTTCGAAATCCCGGTAAATCACCGAGAGGTTGATTTCCCGGTGATCGCTGGTTCCATACGCCTCTTGCAAACCCGGCCGCCCGTATTTGCGCAAAAGGTAAATATCAAATTTTTCCTGGCAATGCGGGCAATAGCAGTATTGGGTGTTTACATCAAAGAACATGCCGTCGTATCCCACGGAAGCCAATTGCCGGGTGACCAGATCGAGATAGTCCGACCAGCCTGGATGGTTGACACAAGGATCGTAGTGCAGCACATCTTCCGGTCCACCCCCTAAGGGCCGGGGGCCGGGGACTTGGGACCACAAGCTGGGATCCGCGGCCGGCTTGGGGCCGAGGCCGAAAATCCGATAGTCGTCCCACTGGTCATAGAAGCGGAAAAATCCAGTCCGCTTCTCAGGATGCCCGAAAAACGCCATGGTATAGACATAGGGGATTAGCCGGCCGGTTCCGGCGGCGCGCATTTTGGCAATGAGGCGATGAATCCGATCGATTTCCCGCGGAATATCCGAGGGGGGAAGTATAGAGTCGGTGAACAATTCATGTCCGTAGGTGGGCCCCAGCGCGCCCTTGAAAGGAATCTGGTATCCGAGATGGTACAAATCGGGAGGGCTTTTCGCCAACTCCTTCAGGAACGATTCTTCTTCCGGATTCACGATGTATCCGATGCAATATGTGAAAGGGACGGACGTCCGCGCGGGGACCATATAATCCGGAACCACAGACGCCGGTTCGGACGCGAATAATGGCATCGCACATCCCACGAGCAGAAGCAACAACGGCACGATGGTCATCATAATTGGCCTCCCATCCGCATACAAAATTGCCGGGAATTTCGTATCACCCCGCCCGCGGGTACAGTTATCAAGACTGGTGGAAGGAATACCCATCATAACGAATTCCCCCCGAATGCGCCACGTTCTTGCTGCACGCGCATGGTATGGAACGCTCTCAGGCGGACAGGCTCTTTAGTGTTTCACCGGTTTGTAAGTTATCACCTTGGCGCCGGGGCGGTCTTCGATCTCGATTGACAATCCTTTTTCCATCAATTCTTCTCCGGTATGAATGATCGGTTTTTTTACATCGAAATCGGTGATTTCATAATTCACGTCCCCCTCCAAGCCCTTCAAACGGAAAGTCATCGTGCTCTCCTCGCATCGCGGGCGGCGGAAAGCTTCCACGAGACCTTCACCCGGTTCGGGCTGGTGGAATTGCCAGGCAATCCATTGATCTTCGCGGATATTGTAGGGCATGAGAGGGTAATAATCGCCATAATAGCAAGGCGCGATTTGCCGCCATTCTTCCGTCAATCGGCGGAGCCGGTCATAGTCCAGATCCTTCCGCCGCATGTCATAGCCCAGGACAACACCCATCGCGTGGCCGCTGCGGAAGGCGTAGGGGTCGATCGTGTCAACCGGCAGCGTGTTCGAGGCGAAATAGGGAATCCACTGGAACAGGCTGGCGTGGAATGCCTGTTTGACGGTCAGATTGGCATAGTTGTAGTCGGTGGGGTGCAAAGCCACGGCCCGGCGCATGGTCTCCAAATCGTTCCGCCGCCCGCCGGAGGCACAACTGTCGATGTACAGATTGGGATGGCGTTCCCGCAAGGCATCCCAGTAGGCCAGGTAGTTTTGGATGTGCAAGTTCTCTGTGATCCCTTGGCGGTTGGGCCGGTCGTTCTTACGCCAATAATTCAACGGATCCATGTTGAAATCCTGGCGGTAGAAATGGATCCCTTGCTCGCGGAGCGTGCGGTCCACATGATCCGTCAGCCATTGCTTAACCTCCGGTATTCCGAGATTCAGTAACGTGTCGCCTAACAGCCAGGCCGGGTGATTCTTCGCGATCCAGGTGCCCGGAGCGACCCGTTCCGGCTCGAACCAGACGAGGGTTTTGATTCCATGCCGGAGAGCGTGATCGCTCACGGCGCGCAGGCCTTTCGGAAATCGTTTCGGATCGGGTTCCCACGTGCCGGTTTGAGGCCAATTGTCGCAGGGGTACCAGCCCGCGTCCATCCACCAATAGTCGAGTTGCACGCGTTCTTCTCCATACCGGTCGATGAAAGCGATTTGATCTTGATCCGTGGCGTTGACCATCTCGTTGAACCACAACGAGGTATTGCCGAATAGGAATGGCGAGGGCAACCGTCCTTCCGCGCGGGGAACGTTATGCGCCCACATCCATTTCCGCCACAGGTTCTGCGCCCGCTCCGTGTCTTCCCCTTTCCAGAACATCATGGCGATGAGCGGTGTCCGGACCTGTTCGCCAGGTTGAAGCGCCAGACGCGTCAATTCCTGACCGGCCGTAATTCGCAAACTGTTCGACGCGTCCCGGACAAAAGCGGTGGCCCATTGCCCCGGCCAGCCGACGGCCAGAAGAATCCCGCCGCCGGGTGTCACCAGGTTGTAGTAGGGAAAAGCGCCGTTGCTGCCCCGCCCGCCGTTGGGGGTGAAACGCTGGCTGGCGAGGGAACCAAGGGGCAATTCAAAAGGCTGGTACAGGTCCTGGTTGAAGGTATCACCGTTCCAATGGAGAAGCGTAAATTCGCCCTCCGGTCCGCCTTGGAATTGGGTGTCCAGCCCTTGGATGTTCTCCAGTAGGGGTGTGTCCCACGGGCCGTTGTTTTTGAAATACACGGTCCATTCGATGGCGGGAAAATCCGCGTAATCCACGGCCACACACTGGATTTCCAAGGCCTTCTTCGGATCGGTCCAGGTAAACGTGTGCCGGGTGCGCGCGTCGTCCAGGCGCTCGATACGGGCGGTTTCCGTCCAGGCTGCCAGCCATTCGTCGGAGGATTTGCCATCATAGGTGAATGAAAACGGCAACCGGGGTTGGGCGCCCAGCCAGTGTTCTTGCACCCATTGATCTTTCAATTGGATCTCATCCAGCGTGACTTCCACGGACCACCCGGCGGGGGGAAAAAGACACAGCCCCAGCAGGAAAAAGTTCACGGGCAAGCCTAAGCAGGTTTTGGTTGGGTTATGGGACATCTCAGGGCTCCTTGGGCGAATTGAAATCATCATTTTGGACAGGATGGCATCGCAATCTTTGAGCGCCTACGGCGCGGCATGATTATAGCCCAGGGCGTCAGCCCAGGGAAATGTAAGCCCACAGAAAATAGCAATGAATCTCCCTCTCCTCCCGCGAGAGGATAAGGGTGAAGGAAGCCTTGAAAGTGTGAAAGGTATCTTTTCTCTGGAATCGAGTATATATTTGCCCCTTCAAAACCCTCTGCGGTAGGGGAAATATCCACTAAATTGATGGGAGAAACTCATGAAAAAAATAATCCTTCTATGCTGCATGATTTCGTTGGCGCTGTTAGCAGGAATGCCTTCCTGGGCACCGGCTGCGGACTTGAACAATGGCTTCGCATTCACGGATAAAGTGGTTCTCGCTTATTACTATATCTGGTTCAGCGAAGACAACTGGTTGAAATCTGAAAACGATGGCGGCCGCAAGGAAGGGCTGGATGGCCTGCATCCGCTCGTGGGCGCTTATAACTCCTGGGATCCCGCCATTATCGAGAAGCACATGCAACAGATGAACCGCGCCTTGATCGACGCCCTGGCGGTATCCTGGTGGTATGACCCCAAGCCGAACCGTTTCAACAGCACACTGGACACCATTTATGAAAAAGCTGTCGCGCACAACCTGAAGATCACCATCGATTACGAACACGGAGGCGCGCCATTGGATACAGTGTATCATGACTTGTTTTATTTCTTGAACCGGTACAAAGATCATCCGGCCATGCTGAAGGTGGAAGGCCAGCCGGTCGTCATGGTTTGGACCGCTTGGGGACATACGCCGGCCGAATGGCAGGAGGTATTCGACAAATTGGAGCAAGCCGGAATCCGCGCGTTTCCCATCATGTCCGGCAGCTATCAGAACGGCAAGGGAAAGGAATACCTGGGGCCGTTCCGCGCGCTGGAAGAGTATACGCTGGTAGATATCGAGGATTGCCAATTGGCGGAATTCATGCAGACCATGCGCGGCCATATCGATGACTATAACCGGACCCAAGGCTTCCAAAACGGCAAACCCGCCCAACACCACGCCACGATTTCACCTGGGTATGATGAAACCCGGAACGAGAGCCGCAAGAGCCGCAACGGTGGCTTCAAAGGCGCGGGGTGGAAAGACCGGACCAAGTTCGGCGTGAACTACCCGGACGATCCGGAAGGCGCTTACTACCGGGGCACGTTCGAAGCGGCGATGCGTTCCAATCCGGATTGGCTGCACATATCCACCTTCAACGAACTAGCCGAGTTCAGCCACATCGAAGCGACATTCGAGCATGGCTATACCTATATTGACCTGACAGCGGAATTCGTCCGGAAATTCAAGGGACGGTGATTTGAAATACAACCGGGCCGGTGTCCAGGCGGGTTGCACCACCTTCCGCCCGCAGGGCGAAGACACGGAACCAGTAGGAGACACCGTCTTGCGGACCGTTCCGCCAAGCGGGATTAAGAGAGAAGGTGTCGTTGGCATCAAACCGGAAATAGTGCAGATCATGCGCGCCCGTCTGGCCCAGATACGTGAAATTCTGACCATCCGGACTGGCATAGATATGCGCGTTGAGGAAGAGGCCTTCCCCCGGATTCCACTTCAAGGCCAAAGCCCGCTCCGCTTCCGGATCGGTGTCCACGCCGCCGCTCAGGTCCGTCTGGTGATACAAATCGTCCGTCACTCGGAGCGTTCCGGCCGGCAGATCGTCCGGATTGGCGATTTGCTTTAGTGGGATGGCCGCGCCGCCCGCCAGATTGTAGCCCATCGGCCCCGCCTGGCTGAGAACGAGCAGGCTGAGTTGGCCTGTTTCGCTGGGATACAATCCCCAAACCCGGAATTGATATTGCGCGTTGACATCCGGATTCCGCCAGGTGAACATCCGCGCCGCGCCCTCGCCGGTGCGGCCCAGATAAAAGAATCCGCCATGCCCTTTCTGGACATAAATATGCCAATCGGTGATGGGCAGGTCTCCCGTGTATTCCCAGCGGAGGGTCAAACGGCGGTAGTCCAGATCGTCGAAATCGGTCCGGCCGGTCAACGGTTCCGCACTCCATTCGTCATCATACACTTCGACCGGCGCGGACATCGCGGGCGGGGAGGCCAGCGCATAGGCCACCGGACCCGTATCCATGCGGACCGATCCCCCCTCGGCCTTTAAGGCAAACACGCGGAACCAGTAGGTCACCCCCTCCTGCGGACCATTTTGCCACGAGGGGTGGAGCGAGAAGGTGCCGTTGGCGTCAAAGCGGAAATAAGCCAGGTCCGCGGCGCCGGTCTGGCCCAGGTACGAGTAATTCACCCCGTCGGTGCTGATGTACACATGCGTGTTCAGAAATGCGCCGGTGCCGGGATGGAATTTAAGGGCCAACGCGCGGGCCAGGGGGAAGTCGGTGTCGGTTCCGCCGCTGAGGTCCCGGGTGTGGAACAAGTCGTCTACCACGATGGCCGTCCCCGGTGCCAAGTCGGTGGGATTGCTGATATTCTTGAGCTGGATGGCGGCGCCGCCGGCCAGGTTGTAGCCCATCGGTCCTGGCTGGCTGAGAACAACCAGGCGGGTTTGGCCCGCTTCATTTGGGTACAATCCCCAAACCCGGAACTGATATTGCGCGTTGACATCCGGATTGAGCCAAGTCCACCGGCGGCTGTCCCCCGAACCCGTGCGCCCCAGGTAGAAATACCCCCCGTCTCCTTTCCGGACATACACATGCCAATCGGTAATCGGTGCAGGGCCGGCATAGTTCCAACGCACCACCAATTGCCGGTCCTCGAGCGCATCGAAATCAGTCAACCCGGTCAAGGGATTGGTGCTGAACAGATCGTCGAACACCTCCACGGAGTTTTCCGGGAGAGTAATGACAACCGGGGTGAGGCTGGGAGTAGGCGTGACCGTAGGGGTGGAAAGGGCGGTGGGTGTGGGAATGGCTGGGACAGTCGCGGTGGGCGCCGCCGTACGCGTTGGTGTGGCTGCCGGGGTGGAAGTCGCAATGGGCGTCCCGGGCGTGGTAGTGGCGGTGGGTACAGGTATGGCAACCTCCAATGTAAAACTCAGCATGACCGGTGCGGTGTTGGATGAATTGAACTGCATCGTGATTTGGATGAAATTGAATTCCCCAATTTCGAATATGTATACGCCTTCCAACAAGCCTGGAACTTCCTTGCTGGATTTGAATTCCCCTGCCGCGCTAGGATCGGAGATAGTTACCTCAGGGGAGTAAACCACGCCCTGAGACGGGTCGGTGATGGATAGTTGAATTTGCAGGATTTGTCCGGCCGCTAAGCCTTTGTAAATTTTCCCATCCTCCAGACGGCCCAGGGACTGGCCATCGACGAACAATTCCCCTTGGATATCCAGCTCGGGGGGGTGGGAGATCACCTCGATGATAAATTCTTGAGTGGCGGTTTGGGCGGGAGAGGACGAATCAGTCAACTGCAAGGGGAAGGGGAATTGCCCGGATTCCCTGGGGATTCCCGATAGAACACCTGACGATGGATCTAAAATCAGCCCGGCCGGCAGAACGCCGGAAACCACGGCCCAGGAATAAGGAACGATGCCACCCGCCCCTTCCACCTTCGCTTCATAGGGCGCGAATTGCAGGCCACTTGGAAACGTGGAGGAAACGATCATGAATCCTTCCAGGATCGTGATGGTGTATTCTTGTTCGTCGAATAATCCCGCAGCGTCGTTCACGCGGAGGGTAAATGTAAATGTCCCGATTGGCACCGGTGTCCCTGATATCGTCCCCAAGGTGGAGGATAGGATCAGCCCCGAGGGCAATTCGCCGGAAACCACGGAAAATAGAAATGGCCGCGCGCCTTCCGATACCTGGATTGCGGCCCAATACTCTTTCCCCGCCTCCGCCGCGGGGAGAGCCGCCGTATCGATTTGGGGAGGAAGGGTATTGATAGTGAACCGGTTTGAATAACCTGTATGCGTGGCGGCATAACCAAGGCCTGGGAGGATTAGCAATATCAGAAATGGAAGTGAATGTTTCATGATGTGGACTCCTTGATTACTTGCGTTTGCAGATTCCAGGCAGCCATAGGTGTGATATTCTTTTTGTTTCATGCGGATGCGTTTCTGGATTCAAAATCCGAAATCCTATGATTCGCTTAGTTCAGGAATCAACACAACGCGTAAACCAATGTAATCGTCCGCCTCGCCGGCTTTGTACCAGTAGCGGCAAGCGGAACGGCAGTCTTCCTTGAGGTCGCCCCAGCCACCGCCGCGCAGGACACGGTCAGTGCCCGAAGCGGCGCCCACCGGATCAACCTGTTGATTTGTGCTGTACGCCCCATACCAATCTTGGCACCACTCCCACACATTGCCGCTCATATCGTGCAAACCCCAGGCATTCGGCAATTTCATTCCAACATCCTGGGTTTGATAACTTGAATTCTCTTGATACCACGCGTAGTTCCCGATCTGGCTGTAATCCAGATCATCGCCCCAATAGTACCGGGTTGAGGTTCCCGCCCGGCAGGCATATTCCCATTCCGCCTCGGTGGGTAAGCGGAACGTTCCTTGACCTAGTTGGTTCAGTTTCTGGATGAAGGCTTGGGCATCGTTCCAGGAAACGCGCTCCACCGGATGATTATTGCCCCCAAAGTACGATGGATTATTTCCCATCACCGCCTGCCATTGTGCCTGGGTGATTTCATATTTCCCCATGTAGAAAGGCCGAGTCAGAGTGACTTGGCGCTGAGGACCCTCATCATCCCAGCGGTCTGGCTCATCGACCGGCGATCCCATCCGATAAGTTCCGGCTGGAATCCACACCATCTCCAACGGTTTGGCGCCGGCGGGAAGATTGGGCAGGTTGATTACGATGAGTCCTCCCGCATCGGGAACCTCGTCATCGGCCGTGACCGCCGCGCGGTATTGGTCGCCATACACCCCGGGAAGATCCTGGCCCGCGTTCCAAACGATGTGTTTGCGGATTCCCGGTGTCACAAGGCCTACATCACCCGATAACGAGGTGGGGATGATAGTGTACGAAGCGCCGTTGTTATCGGATATCGCGATGGTGATTTTAAGTTTTGGGCTGTCCGGATCGCTTACATCATAATATATGTCCACCAGGCGTGAGCCATCGGTCCTCTGCGAAGCCTGGACGTTCAAGACCTCCGGGGGTTCGGCTTGGGCCGCCTCCACCCCCAAGCATGTTATCCATAACCAAGATACTGCTTTGAGGAAGATCGATCGAGACATAGGATAATCCTTCCATTCGGATATGTTCTCCCGCAACCTGAACAGCAACCGGTATAAAGGGAGAATATACCCACCGCTTCACTCGGGCTTGATTCCCGGCATTGGCTTTCGTTTTCCCAGCCGCTGCCCGGAATTGAATTCTGGAACGATGAGGTCATTTTAATCCATAGGGTTCATTTATAATATGGATCCCCCCCAGTGTAGAAGGCCGGCTGTGCCGCGTTCCGCTCCCCGCGTTCTCCGATGGCAAAGAAGTTGTCAATTCAGCCTCCTCGCGATTCTGTGGGGATAGCGGACAGATTTGTTGGTTAGTGAAATTGCACTTTCCCTCCCGATGAATCAGGATGATGAAATCATTATCGTTGTGGAATCCCTGCGAGCGGATTGAGTAAGACTTTAATCCAATGTTTGTTTTTACCTTGCCATCCATTATTATGAAAATATAACGGTTTGTTCGAATGCGCGGGCAAGATAAATTTTGCTCTTTCAGGACTTTTCTCATTCTGACCTCCTCCCAATGGAAGAGGGTATGTATTCGTGTTTTCATAAATCCTCATAGCACGAATCGTGCCGTAAGAAAATTCTGCACTCAAGTAAGCGGTTCCCATTCCGGAGGAACCTCAAAAAGAGAGAAGCACTGATGTTGAATCTTCCTGGCCGGTTGGCCGGTAGCCAAGTAATATATCGTATAGAGCACGAGAAGACCTTTGTGCCTGCTTTTGCGCCAAAATCGTTTTCGTGAGAAGGGCCGCGCGGAGTGGCGCGCGGGAATGGAGCGCATGGTTGTCGGCCAATTTTCCCAAGGACGTGTTTATCTGGTTGGCGCGGGACCGGGAGATCCCGGCCTGCTCACCGTGCGCGGCTCGGAGCTCCTGCGCCAGGCGGAGGTGATTGTATACGATCACTTGGTCTCCCGCGAAAGATCGGAAGAGCACACGTCTGAACTCCAGTCACGAACGCTTAGCTCGTATG
>ERZ795046.2680-NODE-2680-length-15123-cov-17.343709_pt1 | contig 15123 bp, 20 predicted proteins | sample MGYA00375130_ERZ795046 | MGnify/ENA primary metagenome ERZ795046 (study PRJEB30175, sample SAMN05720202) | activated sludge metagenome | isolation source: anaerobic digester from wastewater treatment plant | place: Japan | collected 2015-05-15 ...
TTCTATCAAAAAAATCCTTCAATCCACCTGCCATATAGCTGAAATAATCAGGGCTACCTATTACAATGCCATCACATTCAATGAGGTCTTTTTCTGTGGCTTCTGTGCCGATTTTCACGATTACATTGGCTTCTTGCTGGCGACATCCTTCTGCTACTTCTTCTGCTGCGACCTTTGTATTTCCGCCAAGCGAGTAATATACAATAAGAATTTTAACCATCTTTTTAACGATTCCGCAGTTTTACTTTGAAATCATTTCTTCCAGATCTTGTGACTTCGACATGCCCTTCTCTGGCGAGCCATCCTAAACTCATAAGAGCAAGATCCTTTGGTTTGTCAATGGCTTTTACCATTTTGAGAAACGAAACCTCGCCATATTTGTCAAGATAGTTCCATATGTCTCCTGCTGTGAATCCAATTTCTGTTATCATCTTGCCCCCTGGTTTTCTGAAAGAGTGTCTCTATTAACATTATACCCTGATTCGTGTTTTTTGTGAAGACTTCCACATAATGGACATCTTGAAATGTCAGAACCCGAACTATCCACATAAATATGGAAACACATAGGACATTGCCATAGATAATTTTCTTTTCTTATAGGGGAAGCTGGTTTTTTTCTTGTTTCAGTGAAGAGCCACAGGAAAAGAATCAAAAGACTTAAAAACAAGTATCCGGTGATTGCAAGAGTGAGTTCTATTTTTATCATTGTAATCTAAATTTCATTGTTACTATTGCCCAAACATCAATATCTTTATCAATTTCTGTAAACTTCCATTTTTTTAATGCCTCTTCAGCGATGGCATCAAGTTTTCTATATCCAGTTGTTTCAATAATTTCTGTTGAAAAAACATGACCATGCTTGTTTACCCATATTTTTATCTTCACATTTGCTTCTATATTTTGTTTTTCAGCCCATGCAGGATATTCAGGTATGACTTTTGAAACGATGGCTCTATTTCCGCCAGGACCTGTGATTTCAAAGTTTTCTCCTGTAATTTTTCCTTGAAATGCCTGAGGGCTTTGTTCCGAATTTATAGTGACTGGGGTGTAGGTTCCTGTTGCTATGATTCTGGGAATTGGAAGTTCCCACTGGACATTTTCCTGTTTTTCAATGGTCATCAAAGGTGTTTTGGGTATGCCTATTGTAATGTCTTTTTCAAGACGGCCAACTTCAATTTTTGGTATAGTAATTTTTTGATCTGGGATTTGTTTTGTAGCAGGCAATTGCGGACTAACTCTTACTTTTGGCATATTTGTTGTTGTTGATTGAGGTTGTTGATAAAGAAAAACTATTTGATACTTTGGCCTTTTAGCCTTTGGTGGAAGAACAAAGCTAAAGATTGGTAGTATCATTATATGTGCGGCAAGGCACAATATGAATATTTTTAAAAGATTTCTATCATTAGATTGCATCATTGTTCTGAAACAGGTATTGTGGCTATGGCAATTTTTGATATGCCGGATGTTCTTACAATGTCCATCACATTGACAATTTTTCCATGAGGGGTTCTTACATCTCCTTTGATCACAACAATGAGATGCTCTTTGCCTCTATAAGAACTCAGTAAAATTGCAAGTTGTTCTGGTGAAACCTGTTTTTCTCCCAGAAAAATGATACCCTCTGCTGAAACATTGATAAAAATTTCTTTTTCTTCTATTTTATCTGTTGAAACAGCTGAAGGTAGATTTATTTTTATCCCTGGTTGCATAATGAAACTGGAAGTTAACATAAAATAAATCAATTGCTGTAGCACAACATCAATCAATGGCGCCATGTTAATCTGGCCTTTGAAGATTTCATAGCGTCTTGGAAATCTCACTTAATCTCCTCCTCTTCAGAATGTAAAAAAATCAAAATATCCATCATTCTTGATGTGGCGCGCTCCATATCATTGATCAGCCCATTTACACGAGAAACAAGATAGTTGTACCCGAGATATGCCGGTATGCTTACGACCAGACCAGCAACAGTTGTGATCAGTGCTTCCCAGATGCCTCTTGCAAGGTCTCCTGGATTTACCAGTCCTGCCTTGGCTTCAATCACCATAAATGCTTTTATCAAACCCGTGACAGTTCCAAGCAGTCCCAGAAGCGGCGCTATTGTCGCAATCGTGGCAAGAACCCCGAGATATTTTTCAAGATACGGAATGATGTGATTTGCTTCGTCCTGAATATTTTCCCTTATAATTTCCGGTGGTCTATCGGATTTTATCAGTGCTGTATGAACAAGCTGAGAAACCGGGCCTGGTGTTGATTCACATATTTCAATGGCTTCCCTAATTTTTCTCTTTTTCAATTTTTCTTCTATACGGCTGATGAATTTCTCAGCGTCTGTTTCAGACCTTTTTAATGCAATAAGCCGTTCAATAATCACAGCCAGAGTCAATGCTCCACAGATGATAATTGGTATCATTAGATAACCACCACGTACTGTAAATTGCCATAAGCTCATATTGGGCTCCCTGATAAACTATATAATAAATTTACCACCTTGTTTGAAATCCTGCAATGACATTAAATGGTCTTCCTTTATATCCCGGCGCTTCCCTGTATTGCGTACCAAAGATATTGTAAAACTGACAGAACAGTCTTGTACTGGTGTTTATTTCATAAGATAAAAGTACTGAAAACAAGGTATATCCATCGAGTTCAGTAGTATCAAAATACCTCCTACCTGTATAACTGACCATGACTTCTGGTGTAAATCTACCAGCATTAATACCGGCTTTGATATAACCTGTATTTTCTGGGAAACCGGATTTCTTTTTTTCTCGATTAAAAAGCGTGTAACCTACTTCAATGTGGAACATATCTGATTTCTTTGAGATCCCAATATCAAGTGTGTTGACAGTATTATTTTTCAAAACACATGGCTCATAGAGTTTGTCGTTATCAATATCCTTCCACTGATAAGAGATTTTTTCATAGTTAATTTCTCCTTTGATTTTCGTATCTATGTTTTTTGTTGAGTATGAAATTTCACAGTAAATGGAATAATTTTCTTCAGGTTCCAAAAAGGATTTTTTCATATCAAGATAGGACTCTTGCCCTATTTGTTTCCAGAGATTCGGAAAGTCAAAATTACTTACAATACCAGTACGAAATTTTATATCCTGTTTTTCGAAATTTGCTATTATAAAGGGTAATATCCTTGTCTGGTCTCCTATGGCTTTCAACGCAAGTTCTCCCTGGAAATTTTTATTTTTGTAGATGCCAGTAATTTTATAAATTTCATTTTCTTTACCAGCAAAGCTATCGTATCCAATTGCTCCGCCAACGGCAAAATTGTTCCAGAATTTTCTGACTTCAAATAATCCATTCGATTCTTCGACTCTTGACAACGTATTTCGAAACCCGCCAAGATTCCACTGAAACTCATCATTCTTAAAAGAAAAATTGATATCAGCAAGCACGGTGTGTTTTTTTCTGTCAGCATAAGGCAGTTCTTTCAGACAGTTCCAGTAATCAAAATCTACTGAAAATTTTTCAACAGGAAATACCTGAAAAGAACTTTCTATTACATTTTTTTTATCATGACTTCTAAAAGAATCGTCGTTCATCATAGATAATCGCATATTCCATTCTGGATAGGAAAACTGCAAACTTGAAAACAAAAATCCAAATTTTCCTCCAAATGTAGAAAACTCATTTAAAGCATGTTCGAGAACAATCTTTTCTTTTTTATGGTCAGGAACTTTCCTGATTTTCAGATATTGTTGAGGAACTTTCGGGATTTCCGGAAATTTTATTTGAATATCATGATGATATATAAAAATCGGTGTTTTGTAAATGTTTCTATCTTTTCCAGTAACAATGGTTTCTGGAATTTCAATATTCTGCGCTAATGCTGAAATTGTTGAAAAAAAAATGAAGAACAAGCCTGTACACAGGTATTTCATTTGCTTAACTGGTTATATTTTGATATAGAATCCCGTGCCTTTTGTGCCCATATACTTTTAGGAAAAGAGGCAAGAAGTTTAACGTAGTACATCTGTGCATCTTTTACATTTGATTTTGCCAGATTAATTTCAATAAGTAGATACAATGCTTCTGCAGCAAACACGCTTTTTTTGTCAATTTGTTTAAGCATCTGTTCACTCTGTTGATAATTTCCTGTCAGGTATAAAACCTTCGCATTTAAAAATAATGTTTCAGAATTCTTTTGGAAATCCAATTTTTTCAAATATCTGGCAGCTTCTTCTGTTGCTCCTGTATTCAGTATTTCATTAAGAAATATAATACCTTCTGTGAGAATGAAATTGTCTTCTGGATATTTTTCCCAGATTTTGTTAAAAATTTGTTTCGTCATTATCCTGTCGTTTTTTTCCTTATAGAAATTATAAAGAATTTTAAGAACTGAGAGAGAAAATGGATAATCAGGGTTTTGTTTCAGCAGTGATTCCCATATTTCTATAGCTTGTTCAGTTTGATTGTTGTTGTAAAACGCTGAACCAAGAGCATAGAGAACATCTTCATCATTTTTGAGTTCCAGATATTCAGAAAAAAACGTTATTGCTTTTGAGTAGTTACCCTGATTAAAATAAAGATGACCAAGTTCCAACTTTGTGGTCATGATTGTTTCTTTATCCTTTGCAGTTTCTATAATTTTGTTATACCATGAAATCGCTTCGTCCTTTTTATCTTCAAGCACAGCAATTTTACCAAGTTCCCAGCAGGAACGAGTCATAATTTCATCGTTTGCGGTTGTTTTCACAAGAGCAGTAAGGATTTTTTTCGCCTCCTTATATTTCATGTTTTTTTTGTGTATAAGAGCAGTGTGAAATTTCGCCCATTCTGCCTGACTTGATTTTGGAAATCTGATTATTACCTTGTCGTAGTATTTTTGACTTTCAGAGTAATTTTTTAAATTGAAAAAACAATCTCCAATTTTCAGAAGAATTTCTGGTTCGAGATTGCGGTTCCTAAAATAGGGTAGGGTAGAAAGAAATTCCTGTAAAGATTTTTCAAAATCATTTTCTTTGTAATAAATCAATGCCTGATAATATTGAATTTCTGAGACAATGGTGGTTTCTGGAAGTACTTGCTCCATTTGCTGTAGAATGGTTTTTGCCGATTCATCGTTGTTTGATTGTATCAGACGGCCTACTTCATCCAGCAACATATATCCGAGATTTTTTTCAATGTCAGTTTGTCTTCCATAATTTGCTATTCCCTGAGAATATGTTTTCCATGCCTCAGCAGGCATATTTAGAAGCATCTGTAGATTTATTGTATATTTCCAGGCATCTTTCATATACGGTGAATCAGGAAAGTCCTTTTTGAATTGTTCAAATTTAGCCAGTGATTCTTCATACTTTTTTAGTTTGAGAAGATTGATTCCATAAAGGAATAAGGCATAATCATTTTTTTTTGATTCAGGATTGCCAAAATATTTGTCAAGAAATTCTATCGATATTTCATAAAGGGATTCATTGAAGGCAATTACAGCACAGGTAAAAAAATCATCCTGGTCTGCAATACTTTGAGTGAAGCCACTAGTTGCCAGACAACAAAGCAGAGTCAGACAAATCCAGCTTTTTATTCTCACGATGTAAGGGAAAGGGGGGTGCATTGCACCCCCCTGGGTGATATTTGGCTTACAGTTTTACCACGTTTGTGGCCTGGAGCCCTTTCTTACCCTGAACTACCTCAAACTCAACGGTGGCACCTTCTTCAAGGGTCTTGTATCCATCGCCCACGATTGCCGTGTAATGGACAAAGACGTCCTCACCGTTTTCTCGTTCAACAAAGCCGTATCCCTTGGCATTGTTGAACCACTTCACCTTCCCTTTCTCCTTCGCCATGCTTTCCTCCTTTTATCTCCGCAAAATTCTTTAGCCGGTATTTCGGCTGTACGGAGATTTTATTCTGAATTATACGGTCTAAACACGATTAACCTATTTTGTTGAACTTGAGGATTTGCCTTGAGGATGAAACTCCAAGCTCATGGAACATCCTGATAGCGTTGCCAGACAAATCAACATCATTATACAAATAACCTTGATCAAACTTCTCTTCATAGCATATATATTATTAACACAATAAAAATCCGTGTCAAGTGCCCTGATTTTTAACCCTTCAGACCCATATATTTTTCCGGGTCTTTTTCAAACTTTGACTTACAGCGCGGAGAACAAAAATAAAATTGTTTCCCGTCTTTTTCCACAATATTTTTTGTTGGATGCTTTAACCATGCTCGGCATACTACATCTTTAATAATTTTTTTCATTTCTTGCTCCTTTTTTTATTATATCACCATTTTCAATAAATGCAAGTTATCGATTTTTTATTTCTGAAATTCGTTCAACAAGTGTTAGCATTTTATCAATTTCAATCTGATGGCTTCGTAGGCTAGGTTGAATTCCTGCTTTTTGAACAACAGAAGCTGCGATTTTTTTGTCAAGTTTAAATGAATTACTCACAACATTTAATATAGTTTTCCTTCTTTGCATGTACAGTTTGGGAAGAATCTTCCAGAATGCTTCTAAATTTTTTATGTCAATAGTGGGTTTTTCTCTGGACAATATTTTCATTACCACTGAATTGATTTCAGGTTCAGGATAGAAGACAGAACCCCTGACTTTATAGCAGATGGAACAATTTGTTAGAAGAGAAAATAGCACTGCCATAAGTCCAAAATTTTTGTCACCAGGTTTGGCGATGATTCTAATTGCAACCTCTTCTGGAATCATCACCACAGCAAGTTGCCAGTAATCTCTGATTTCCAGAAATTTGAAAAGAATTGGAGATGCCACATAGTAAGGAAGATTCCCAATGATTTTGATTTTGTTTTCAAACTTGCGAAAAAAGCCCTCGTCCAGTTCAAGAAAATCTTTTTCTTCAATAAAAACATTCGGAAGATTTGAAACCATGTTAAGGAGAATTTTAACCAGTTTTCTATCTTTTTCGAAGCCATAGACAAATTTTGCTTTTTCTGCAATCGTTCCAGTTAGTGCTCCCAATCCTGGACCTATTTCAACAACGATATCATTTTTTGTGATACCAGCAAATGAAATAATTTTATCACGAATATTTCTATCTATAAGAAAATTCTGCCCGAGTTGTTTTTTCGGAAAAATTTTGTGTGACGCAAGGATTTGCTGGAGTTGCTTAATTGTTAACAGTGTATCCATATTTTCTTTTTGCCATTAAAACTGCAATTTTTATTGCTTCTTTCATTGAAGAGGCATCGGCTATATTTTTCCAGGCAATGTCAAAGGCGGTCCCATGTCCAGGGCTGGTTCTTATCCATCCAGAATTATTGACAGTGATATTGACAAGTTTTTCAGAAAAAAAACTTTTTAAGACCACTAATGCCTGGTCGTGATACAGTGACACAATCAGGTCAAATAAATGGTCTTTAATAGCAAACTTAAAAATCGAGTCAGAAGGGAAAGGACCAGAAACAAGAAAACCATCTCTGGTTAGTTTTTCAATGGCTGGCGTAATAATAATTTTTTCTTCATCGCCAAAATTACCGGCTTCACCAGCATGGGGATTGAGTCCGCAAAATCCAATGCGAATATTTTTGATTCCAAAAAACTTTGATACAAAATTTGCTGTTGTGCGAGTAGATAAAAAAAGATGTTCCACGTTTAAATAGTTCCAGATGTTTTTGAGTGGAATATGGGTTGTCGCAAGAAGCACACGTAATGTATCAGCAATCATCAGCATATAGGTTTGTTCTCCAGAGAACGCAGACAGCGCTTCAGTATGTCCTGTGTAAGTGATTCCAGCAAGATGCCAGGACGCTTTTGAAATAGGTGCAGTAACAAGACAATCTCCGTCATTTTTTTGAAGCATATGCCATGCTGTTTGTAAATATTTAAAAGATGCTTCACCTGTAATCCTGTCATTTATTCCTACAGGGAAATCTGGACGTTTTATAATTTTTGTGTCAATGAAGCTGATGCGATCCTTATAAATTGTTTCATTCCGCCTGACAAGTTTTCTCTCCGGACAGAACTTTATTGCTTCCAGTAGAACTGATTCATCTCCCACCAGTATTGGAACAAAATCAAAATTTTCATCAAGAAGGTGGTTAACTGCTTTTATTGATATTTCAGGTCCGATTCCTGCTGGGTCGCCGATGGATATTAATACTCTTATCATTGTTCAGGAAACACTGAAAGTTTTTTGGCAATATCCTGGTCAAAAATTTTCACAGGGATTGTTTTGGTAAGCTGGTTGATGTATTCAGAATATTTTTTACTTGTTTTTTGCTGGTATAATTCCCTATACGCCATCCTGTATCGTTCTTCTGGAGAATTATCTCGTTTTCCTGCAAGCACATATACTATAAATTTATCTCCACTTTTTATTGCCACAGGTTTGCCCTGTCCGGCATTCTGGATTTGAGAAAGCACCGAAGGGTCAATACGGCTGGTTTCTATCCACCCAGTGGATTCCATTTCTGTCATTATCTCATTTTTCTCTTTAAGTTTTGTTATAAAATTTTCTGCCGATGAAACACTATCAAAACTTTTTTTCAAAAGAAGAACCTGCTGCTGTTGAGGCATTTCGGCCATTTTTTTCATTACTTCAAAAGGAGACACAGAGACACCACTTTGAATTTTAGCGACAAGCTTTTCTACCCTGATCTGGTCTGCAACAATTTCCTTATACTGATTGACAGTGAGACCGTTGTCTTTAATAAATTTCAAGAAATCAAGTCCCTTTTTCTGCCATTGCTCAAGGATTAAATTAAATCTTGCGTCAACTTCTTCTTCTGCCACCTGTATGTTTTCTTTTTTTGCCTGAACGATGAGCAAATTTTCCTCGATTAGCTGGGAAAGAGCTTCTAAATACGAAATACCTCGCACCTGAGCTCTTTCCACTACATCATTATTCCAGATAATTCTGTTTCCAACAAGAGCGATGCTTTTGTCTCCTGCTCCAAACGCAGCTTCGGTAAGGCAGCACAGCAGAAAAAAAATAAAATATTTTTTCATCAAAGATTTTTCAGTTTATCATTGAATCTGATAATTTTTGACTCATTTTTAATCTGGTTGACATATGTATTGAGCAGTTGACTTCTTTTTTGATTTATTAGAATTTGTCTAATTGTTGGAGTCGCTTCTTCAAGCGTCTGGAGGTGCGAAGGTTGTTTTTCTCCTATCTTGATAATGTGATATCCCTGGTCAGTTCTTATCACCTTTTCCAGAACCTGATTCGGTTTCATGGAAAAAAGAATTTCTTCAAGTTCTGGCATCAGTTGTCCCCTTGATATCATACCAAGGTCTCCGCCTTTGTCTTTTGATTGACTGATTGACTCAGTTTTCGCTATTTCAGAAAAATCTTCACCGCTGGATAATCTGTTCAGAATATTTCTTGCTTCTTCTTCTGTGGAGACAACGATTTCATAAAGATGAACTCGTTCTGGTATAAGGAAATCTTTCAGATTATTATTATAGTAGTTTTTTATTTCATCCTGTGAGATTTGTGCTTTGCTCAATACCTGGTCAGTGAGAAACTCTTTAATTAAAAGGTCTTTTTTATATTCTTCAACGGCTTTTTTGATTCTTTTTTTGTAATTGCCTTCAAATTTTTTTGCTTTCTGCATCAGCAATTTTTCTCCAATGAAATCTTCAAGGGCCTGCTGTGGAGCTTGTTTGACATATTCCTGATAGAACTCAGGATATGTCGATATTTTTTGTTTTAAGTCAGATAAAGTAATGATTTCTCCATTTACAATTGCCACTGCATTTTTTTTCAGATATGTTCTGTAACCATAGTATGCGCCAATTATTACGACCACAATCACTGCCACAACAGAGATCAATTTTTTCCTTTTCTTTCTGTCGACAAAGAAGCTTTTGATTTTTGGCAAATAATTCTTAAACCAATTTCTTATTTTTTCTTTAATTTTCACAATTGTCTCCTTTCCAGTATTTTATTTCGTGTTCTATCGTAAATCACACGATATCTGGTTTCTGCCTTAATTTCTTTTGCTGTTATTATACCATTGTTATCTAAATCAAGCACCTTTTGAGATACCACAATGATTTTGAAAACATTGGCTCTTACTGTGATGAGATTTGCTATTGTTGAAATAACCATTTCCTTTTCATCTTCTGTGTCTATCCATCGGTTTTTATTATCATCAATGAAATTGTTGCCATATTTTGTCATCTGTTTGTTCAAAGGGTCATTTAATTTGCCAACAATATCAGAAACATCTTTAAACGGTCGAGCCATCACAATTTCTCTTGCAATATCTGTGTCAACAAGCGGAAGACATTGAAGAACCAAAGAGTTCGCAGTATTGATATTAATTCTGCCATAAACAGGGTCCTCTGGTTTTTCAGCAACTGTAAAAACATCCAGGAGTTTCTTATCGTGTGTCTTCCATAAATTGAGGGTTTCCCACTGACTGCCTTTATGAATAAAAGAAAGTTCTGCTGGAGAAGAAAATGGATGGTTTTTCACCCTGAAGGAAGAATCCCAGTATAAAAATTGATTTGCCACATTGAATTCTCCGCCTGCCATTGGAACAAATGTAATATTCATTCTTCCTGGAGTTTGATTGTCTGTAAACCATTGTTCAATTCTCGGGTCATTTTTCTGCCTTGATTGTTTGCCTGGTTTATCTGCTCCATAATCTGTTTGTTCAATGAGATGATTTTGTTCATCCAGTAGATACATTTTTCCGTTTAAGGAAAGCGTGATTTTAAAAATTTTTGCAAGGATTGAAAAAACATTTGCAAGTTCATTGCAATCAAAGTTCATAAAAAGAATTGGCTCAAACTGGTCTGCGTTCATAGGTTGTTTCATCGGAATTAACAATGGAAGCACCAGGGGACCTGATTGCGTGTATATAATGACAATTTTCCATTTAATTGAATCTCCAATAAGATAGTAAGAGTGTGGTTTTATTACAGTTCCAGACGGGATTTTTATACTGTTTGGCATCACAGAACTCCAGAATTGGGTGATTTTTGAAATATCAGATGGATTTTTCCCATTTTGTATTTCATCCATGGTATCTGTTGAATTGGTATTCAAACTTCCTATGTCAACCGAAGGAAGAAGAACCATGCCTCCTTTGATTGTCCATCCACCAATATCAACGGGTTGGTCATATGGATTAAAAATTTCAATAAAGTTTGATCCGAGTTCTTCAAGAATAACAACAGGAATACCCCCTTTTAAGAATGTTTTATCAATTCTTAATTCAGGCATGGGTTCAACTTCATTGATATAAGGGGTTTTTTCAATCCCTATAAAGCGTCTTCCGTCTGTAGTTTTTATAACAGTCGGGATATTGTCCCTGTCTCGATAGTCAATAATGTTTAATGCAATTTGAGTTGCCTGGTCTTTTTCATAACCCAACTCTGTAAAAATAGAGACAATTTGAGATAGCGTTGCTTTATTGATATTGATGCGCAGGTAATTTTCTGCGTCAATGTTCAAATCATAACTGTAGGTGGTGATGTGTTGTTTAATGGAATTAAACAATGTATCTGTAATGCCTCTGACCATTTTCACGTCTTCAATAACGAAAAATGGTCTATCATCGCCAAAGGGTTTTACATGATTGAATTCGTCTGGCTCATCAATACCTTCATCGTTTTCATCAATGATACTGTCGCCATCATTATCAATACCGTCACTTGAAACTGTAGCATTATCATTGTCATCATCAATACCTTTTTTCCCGTTAGCGCCATCCTGACCTGCTCTGAACAAAACAATATCATTTGCAACAGCATCGCACATTCCAGGGAAAAAACGAATTTCAAAGGTTGTCCAGCCCTCATTAAAACCATGTTTACCGTTTTTTGAGATATTGCCAGTGTAATTGATATTAATGCAACCACTTTCATCTGTGACCAACACTGCATATCTTGCAACAGTTTTCTTTCTAAAATTTTGTACAGGAAAAAATTTGCTTTCTGGTATTCCATCCTGGTCTATGTCAATATCAGTGCCTGAAAATTTTGCATGCCATTGTTCATCGTAACCATCGTAGTTATTTGTGTCATTTTTTAATTCCCAGATTGCCTGCTCTATGCCAATTTTTGCCGCATGCATTGAATGGGTTTTTGAAAACAACAAGAATGACGATTTTTCCCATTGCCCGAATATGATGAGCAATCCTGTTGTTATTACAAATAGAACAAGGACAATTCCAATCGCAAAAATTAAGGCAACACCTTTATTTAGCCATCCAGATTTCTTCACTGAATCCCTTTTCAATGTTTTTCCCTTCAACATTTCCACCATAAAGAATAAAAAAAACCTTAATTTTTTGAGGTAGTTCTGGATTGATTCTTGTATCCCAGTTTTTCTGCCATGTTTTTCCATCCCAGTATGAAAATGACAATGTTTTCACATTTTCTACAAAAGGTTGACTGCCTGTAAAACTGTTTTCAAAAGCATATGTGGTTGTTTTTGCATCAATTCGTTCAAACGACATTTTGATTGTGTTGTTATCAAGATAAATTCCATATTTTCCCATATCAGAACCTTTGCCCTCAGTATATGGCGCAATAAATTTGATTGATGTTTCTGTGCCAATAAAATCAATTCTGAAAGGACCTGGAATGTCCTGTACGACGGATTCTTTGAGTTTATGCCTTAAAAACAGGGTAAAGTTTGATGCCTGTGCAGACATTGTTTTTTCTGCAGATTGTCTTGCGATTCTTACTGTGATGTTTGAAAAAATCATCAGTCCTGAAACAAAAACAATTGTTAAAATAACCATTGCAACAAGGACTTCAAGTAGGGAAAGCCCCCTGTTATCTTTGCTGCAATGCTGAAATAAACTCTTCAGAGTATTGTTTTCCTTCGACTTTTTTTGTAAGAATAATGTGAACTTCATAAAGGTTTTCTTTCACTTTTTTAAAATAAATGCGGTAGTAAATGTTTGAAAAACCAGCCATTTGACCTTCAAGTTTTGCTGGAACAACTGCTGTGCAATGACCGTATTGTTCCTGTATTTTATCAAACAAAATATCTGCAGCCATAGAAAAATCCTGAAAATTTGTTGCCCTTGAAAACAGTTTTTCAGTATTCTGTAATACCATCAGCACGCATGAAATACCAATGATAATAATGATCGCTGATACAATTGTGGATATAAGTGAAAATCCCTTTGTCATGGCTATTTGATTACTGCCTTTCCTGTTAAATTATAAAGGACAATTGTTTTTGTTTTTTTTGTTGTCGTATCTTCTAAAATGAGATGGCCTGCCTGTTTTGCAGTACCCTGGGGTAAAAATTCTGCTGGAGAAAAACCATCTGTTTTTTCTTTGATAATAATAAATTGCGGGAGTTTATAAATTTTTCCTATCAGTGAACCATCATTTGTGTACATTCCACAACTATTATTTTCAAAAACAACCTGGATTGTTTGATGTTGTGCCATTGCGTGCATGCGGGCATTATTAAGCATTTCGCAAACAAACTTTGCGGCATTGTCCAGGTTTTTTCTTGAGATTGCCTTATGGGGAAAAAAGACAGAGAAAAAGACAAGCATACTTATAATGGCGACGACTACTAATACTTCAATCAGTGTAATGCCTTTATTTCCAGTTTCCAATATCATCCTGTGTATCAGGTTTTCTGTCTGGTCCTTTTGATACAATGATAAAAGGAACATTGGTTTTTTCATGTTGAGGATATTGATAAGTCAGGGGATTTCGCCATACATCAACAATATTGTTGTTTTCATCAATATCTGATTCTTTAAATCTCATGTATGGACCTTTCCAGTTTTCATCATCAAGTGGTCCCATTAAAGCAAAAATGAGTATTTCAGTTGAACCAGTACTTATGGGATAATCACCCATATCTGTTTGATACATAAACAGTGCTGACTCAATTGAAGCAATCATGCTTTTTGTTTTCATGATGGCTGCTTTATTTCTTGCTTTGCTGATGGCTGGTAAACTTATGGCTGCGACCATTGAGATAATGACAAGGACAACAAGTATTTCTGTAAGAGTAAAACCTGTTTTTTTCATGGCACAATATTAAAAGGGTAGAATATTTTTTAATCTGATAAGAATTGTTGCAGTTGTGACAGGCCTTGATTTCAATGCTGGGTCAGTGGTTTTTCCTTTCAGTGTAATTTTTACTGCCACAGGGGTTTCTATCTGAAGATTATCAATTTGCTTCAATCCATTTTTTGTCAATGTGTAGTAGATAAAACCGCTTCCTGATTCAAGGACTATCGACTTACGTGGGTCAATAAGTTTCCACGCTCCTGAATCTCTTAAAGGGGTAACTGATGTGGTTGTTTTTGCCTGCCACAATGTTGTGTCTGTATCAGTTGTGGGAAGGTTTGATGGTATTTCAGCATTCATTCCAGGGGAAATTAAATAGAATATATATTCATTTTTTGTCCTGTCATAAAGACCAAGTTCATAAAAAGGGTATTGAGGGTTATTTTTTATGGCGTGAGCAAATTGAAGGCCAATGGTATCTCTTGAGCCATAGGTGATTTCAGTAATCATTGCATTAAGGGTATTTTGAACTTCATTCTGGTATGTGATGAGTTTACGAAGTTTTGCTGCCCTTGTATAAAGAAAGGCAGAAAGTCCCACAACAATCACTAAAAGGGCAAGTGCCACAAGTATTTCAAGTAGAGTAAATCCCTTTTCAATGTTCTTTTTTTCCATCAATATATCCCGTTTCTTGTAATAAAAACAGGCATGCTGAACAAAAGATAATTGTCCTTTGTCCTTCTTACTTCAATTTTGACTTTTCTCAATGCAACAAGGTCTGTTTCAGTATCGGTTGCGTCGCTTCCATCATATTTATACCAGACGCATCCCATATACACCTTAAATGATGGGTCTGGACTTGGTACCAGATATTGAGTATCTAATAAGGTATCTTCTTCATTCATTTTTTTTGGATAATCTGATTGTCTATCTGCATACACAGGCGGTAAATCAATTGTTTTTACTGATTCTAAATAGTATTGGGCAACTGTTGAAGCAAGAAGCATTTCATTTGCCTTCTGCATCACATTTAAGTTTCCAGCAATAATCAGTAGTCCTGTTCCAACAACAATTGTGAGCAAAAACATCGCAACAACAAGTTCAAGTATTGAAAATCCTTTTTTTACCATACAAGTTTCCAGTTAAATGGAAGATAAATTCTTCTTCCACCGAC
>ERZ795046.2691-NODE-2691-length-15089-cov-3.698151_pt1 | contig 15089 bp, 12 predicted proteins | sample MGYA00375130_ERZ795046 | MGnify/ENA primary metagenome ERZ795046 (study PRJEB30175, sample SAMN05720202) | activated sludge metagenome | isolation source: anaerobic digester from wastewater treatment plant | place: Japan | collected 2015-05-15 ...
ATCTCAAAGCCAGTCGAGACAAGTATTGGTTATCACATCATCAAAAGATTGAACAAAGAAGAGGAATTGCCTTACGATAGAGCGAAAAGAAAAATTCAAGCTGACATCACCAGAGATTCGAGATTTGCTTTAGCTCAAGCTACCTTAATTGAGAAAATTAAATCTGAAGCAAAGTTTAACTATAATCAAGAAGCTTTTAATAGAATAGCTAATACTATAGATTCAAATTTTTTCACTTATAAGTGGAAAGTTCCAGAGAACTTAGTAAAGGAAAAATTGGGATCATTGGGAAAATTTGATTTTACGACAGATCAATTCATGGATCATGTTAAATCAAACACGAGATTAAGACTTCAAGGAGCTGAAGAAAACAATGTTAAAAATACATTGAAGAATTTATTTGATGATTTTATCTCACAGAGATGCCTTCAATATGAAGAAGGAAGACTAGAGGATAAATATCCTGATTTTAAATCTTTGATGCGTGAATATCGTGAAGGCATTTTGCTTTTTGAAGCTACTAAAAATGTGGTATGGGATAAAGCCTCTGAAGATACAGTGGGATTGAAGCATTTCTTTGAAAAGAATAAAGGCAATTATCAGTGGGATCAAAGAGCAGTTATATTATCTGTAAATATTGATACAACCAATAAAGCCATTGCAGAAAAAATTTATAAGAAACATAAAAAGGCAAATATCGATAAACTCATTTCTAAATTCGATAAGAATAAATCCTTTTTATCTTATCAGAAAAATGTAGTCGAGAAAAAATCAACAGACTCTTACGTTGGTTTAAGTTTTATAAAAGGTTTTATGACTCCATTGGAGCAAGATAAAATTACAGAAAATTTTCACTATAGAAAAGTAGAATCAATACTTCCAGCTGGACAAAAATCATTGGATGATGCCAGAGGCTATATCATTGCTGACTATCAGGAGTATTTAGAATCTCTATGGATAGATGAACTTAAAGCAAAGTACAAAGTAGAGTTGGACGAAACGGTGTTTAAATCTTTAGTAAGAAAATAATAATCAGATGGATATCAAATATTGTGTTGGGATTTTGATATCCATTTGCATTTTTTCCTGTAAGAAATCAACGTCATATGCTAAAGAAGAAAAAGCTAATGATGACGTCAAATTGGCAACTTATAAATCAGCAACACTTTATAAATCAGATTTGGTAAAAAATTCAATATTGCTAAATTTTGATAGTGCATCAATCCCACATTCTGAAGTAGAGCGATGGATCATGGATCAAATATTGCTCAGTGAGGCAAAAGAAAAATTGAATAATATACAAGAAGTTGAATCACTAGTAGATGATTATAGAAATTCACTTTTGATTCATCATTATGAGAATAAAATTATAGCTGATAATCTAGATAGCATAATACGTGATGATGAATTGATAAAATATTATCAAAGCAATAAAGCTGAATATAAACTTGAAGACACCTACGTTAGATTACTTTTTTTAAAAGTTAATAAGCCAGTTAAAGAAGAAAAGAGCATTGTTGAATGGATGCAAAATATTAATGCAACCAATTTATACCATTTAAAAAAATATTGTGATAATAATGCGGAACAATGTTTTCTTAATCCTGACAGTTGGATAAAATGGAAGGACATCCAAAGCCATGTGCCTAGTAAATTCATAAATGCAAATAGCTTGTCTAATGGATTGGAACGAACATTTGCAGACTTTAAACAAAGCTTTTTTATAAAAATAATTGAAGTCATTAAACCAAATCAGGATCCTCCTATTTCATATATCAAAGAAAAAGCGACCAGAAGTATCCTCCATCAAAGAAAAAACCAAGTTCTAGATAATATTAAGAGGCAACTTTACGATAAAGAATTAAACAAAAAAAACATCAAGTTTTATCAAAATTAAGAAAATGAGATTTAAATCAGTAATTATATCATTTGTACTATTAACGATGGCATTGAATATTCAAGCTCAACAATCAAGCATTGTTGATGGAATTATCGCTAAAGTAGGTGGTGAGATTTTACTTTATTCAGAGTGGCAAGAACAAATAGCCTATATTAAGGAGAAACAAGCTTTTTTGACGGATGAAGACAAATGTGGGATCCTTCAAAATATGCTCGTTCAAAAGTTTTTAATTCATCAAGCTAAAGTTGACTCCTTAGAGGTAAAAGATGAGGAAGTAGATGTTCAATTAAATGCCAGAATAGACCAAATCCTAAATTATATGAATAATGATTTCAATAAGTTTGAGGAATACTACGGTCAACCCGTGTCTAAGGTAAAGGAAAGATTCAGAGAGGATATCAAGAATCAATTATATACTGAAAGGATGCAAGGCAAGATTACTGGAAATATCAATTTAACACCAAAGGAAGTAGAGCAATTTTTCAAATTAATTCCCAAGGATAGCCTTCCATATCTCAATGCCGAAGTAGAAATTGCTGAGCTAGTAGTTTATCCAAAAATAAATAGTGATCAAGAAAAAAATGCAAAAGAAAAATTGGAAAAGATTTTAGCAAAAATTAAATCTGGAGAAGATTTTTCAAAACTTGCAAAGCTACATTCAGATGACCCAGGTTCTGCAAAAAATGGTGGTGAGCTCGGTTGGATGAAAAGAGGAAACTTAGTCCCAGAGTTTGAAGCGACAGCATATAATTTAGAAAAGGACTCAGTATCAGAGATTATTGAGACAGAATATGGGTTTCACATCATTAAGTTAATCGGAAGAAGAGGAAATTCTATTTTGACAAAACATATTTTAATAAAGCCAAATTTTGAAACATCGGACTATGAGAAAGCTGAAAAATATTTAGATTCACTTCGCTCTAAAATCATAAAAGATACCGTTGTTTTTGAAGCAGCAGTTAGAGAATATTCCAGTAAGAAAGCAGAGTCATATCATAATGGAGGAAGGATACTCAATCCAAAAACTGGAACAAGTTATATCGAGATGGGAGACTTAGATCCAGATGTCTATTTTGCAATAGAAAGTATGAAATCTGGCGAGATCTCCAAAGTGATCAGCTCCACAGAACCTGATGGAAAAAAATATTTCAGAATTATCAAATTATTGTCTCGATCTAGTCCACACAAAGCCAATTTAAAACAAGATTATTCAAGAATTCAATTGGCAGCCCAAGAGCAAAAAAAGAATGCCATATTTCAAGAATGGATTGCAAAAAATTTGCCTAACGTATTCGTTGAAATCGATCCTAAGATGGACGCACTATGTCCAGGAATTGGAGATTTTAAAAATGCAAATACATTAGAAAATTAAATTAAACATATCCACTTATAGCGCAATTGAATTCTAGAAATATTTTTTCAGAATTAATCCTTTCATGGTCTAAAGAAAATCCAAGAAACTTACCTTGGGTAGGGATTAAAGATGTGTATAAAATATGGATTTCGGAAATAATGTTACAGCAGACTCAGGCTGCAACTGTTGTCCCCTATTATAAGAAATTTATAAAAAAGTATCCGACTATCAGACACTTGGCCAGTGCGGATGAGACTGAATTAATGAAAATGTGGGAAGGTCTGGGATATTACTCTAGAGCCAGAAATTTACTTCATTCAGCCAAGCAAATTGTCTCTGAATATAATAGCAAATTCCCCCAATCATCTACTGAATTATTGAAACTAAAAGGCATAGGTACGTACACTGCGTCTGCAATAGCCTCCTTTGCTTTCTCTGAAGATATTGCAGCTGTGGATGGCAATGTCATCAGAATTTTATCCAGGGCTTTTGGTTTGACTTTGGATTCAAATTCTCAATCAGGTAAAAAGGATTTTCAGCTTTTTGCAAACAATCTGCTCCCGAAAGCTCAGGCTGCAGAATTTAATCAAGCCATGATGGACTTAGGATCAGCCATCTGTAAAGCGAAAAACCCAGATTGCCTTCATTGCCCAATTTCTGGACTTTGTTACGCTAAAGAACATGAAAGAATCCAAGATTTTCCAGTAAAACAGCTAAAGAAAAGTTTAAAAAAACGATATTTTCACTATTTGATCATTCAAAATTCAAAATCAGAATATTGGATCCATATGAGACAAGAGAAGGATATATGGCGTGGGTTGCATGAGTTTTATTTAATAGAAAAAAATTCTAAAATAAGCCTAGAAAATCTCCATTCTCATATCAAAGCAGAATTAAAAATTAAGCAAAAACCTACTTTAGAATTCAAATTTTCACAAAAACTTACTCATCAACATATTTTTGCTTACTTTTATGCGATAAAAGGGCAAGATATCCCTTTAAAAGACGAATTTTTTTTGGTAAAAAAGGATCGCCTTAAGAAATTTGCATTCCCAAAGTCCATGTTAATGTATATTAATTCTTTAAGTTAAATATCAATTATGGTAAACAAAGTCATCCTTATTGGAAATCTAGGAAAAGATCCAGAAATACGCACTTTAGAAAGTGGGGTTACTCGTGCTTTATTCACACTTGCTACAAATGAGGTTTATAAAGATAAAAATGGAGAAATCCAGCAAAACACAGAATGGCATACAGTTGTTTTGTGGAGAAGTTTGGCAGAGCGTGCTAAGTATTTGAGAAAGGGAATGCTCGTTTATGTTGAAGGCAAGCTATCTCATAGGAAGTGGACCGACAAAGACGGGAAAGATCATTATAATACAGACATTGCTGCAGAAACAGTTCGAATTTTAGAAAAAAGAGAAAATAACTCTGGAAACAATCAAAACTATACTAATCACTCAAATAAAAATTCATCCAACGAAGGAAATTTTACTCCTGACGTTTCATCGGATGATCTACCGTTTTAACTAAATCTTTAATTTTGGAATCAGAGCCTCCGCTTAGTATATTTTTTGATCTTGCTACTTTCATGCCACTGTTCATTCTGGCAGACCTAAATAACATCTTGCTTTTATGTGTATTACTCATGCTTTCAGGGGTGTTCTCTGGATCTGAAGTAGCCTTATTCTCGCTGACATCTTCTGAGATAGAAGATATTCAAGAAGAAAACACATCGACTTCAAGAGCGCTTATCTTTTTTAAGGATCATCCAAAGCGATTGTTAGCGCTTTTACTTATAGGCAATACATTTGTAAATATTGGGATCGCGATACTTGTAGAAAAATTACTTGAAAATAATTTATCAGAAGGCGCTTTGCAGCAATTTTCTGAAAGAATTATTTCTTTTTTGAATATCAGTCCAGAATATACCACACAGTTATCCACTTTCTTTTATTTTTTAATTGCAGTAATTGGAGCTACATCATTAATATTGCTTTTTGGAGAAGTGACCCCGAAAATTTATGCTCAGTTTAATAGTAGAAAATTTGCAAATTGGATCGCATTTCCATTGAGAATCTTAGATGTATTATTTACACCTTTGACGAAGATTATGGTTGCTATGACTAATAGAGTAGAAAAGCGATTGCTCACTAAAAGAGTAGGTATTGCGACTCATTCCCGTGAAGATATAGATGCAGCAATAGACCTTGCAGTAAGTAATAATAATGAGTCTGACAAGCATATAAAGATGCTAAAGGGAATCATCAAGTTTAATGATGTGACGACCAAGCAAGTCATGACACCCAGAACGGCATTGTCTGCAATAGACTTTCAGGAATCTTATAAAGGAGTTATTGAATTCGTGAGAGAATGTGGGTTTTCAAGAATTCCAGTTTATAATGAAAACATAGATCACATGACTGGAATATTATATGTAAAAGACCTAATAGGATATATTGACGAGTCAGATAAATTTGAATGGCAAAGTTTGATACGCACTGATCTTCATTATGTTCCAGAGTCAAAAAAAATAAATGAAGTTCTCGATGATTTACAAGAAAAGCATATTCATCTGGCGTTTGTAGTGGATGAATATGGAGGTATCAATGGCATAGTAACACTTGAAGATATTATGGAAGAAATCGTAGGAGAAATCACAGATGAATTTGATGATCTTCAAGAGCTCAATTATACTAAACTCGATCCGCATAATTATTTGTTTGATGCCAAGACATTGATAAATGATATGTGTCGAGTGCTTGGTGTAGATGTCTATTCTTTTGATGAATTAAGAGGAAATGCAGACAGTATTGCGGGATTGATTTTAGAAAAAACGGGAGAGTTGCCCAAGAAAGATCAAGAATGTGAGATAGGCAATATTAAATTTAAGATTGTGGCGGTTAATAAAAAAAGAATTGAACAAGTAAAAGTTACGCTCTAATGAAAACCATCATTATATTTTTATTTAGTTTATTTTTATTGTCTTGTAAAGAATCGGCACCATTGCCCAAACCAAGATCTTATCCGAAAGTAGATTATCCAGATAAAGCCTATAAACTTTTTTCACAAAGTTCATGTCCAATGCAATGTGAGATACCTGTCTATTCTATAGTAGAAAATGACAGCACATTTTTTGATGGACGGCCAAGGAGTGATTGCTGGTTTAATATAAAGTTTCCAGATTTTAATGGACTAATATTTTGTAGTTATATACCAATAACCCATAGAGATTCGCTTACTAAGTGTATACGAGATGCCTATAAGCTAGCACAGCAACATCAACAAAAGGCAAATTATGTCGATGAGATACCGATTCGAAAACCCAACCATGTGTCAGGTATAGTATTTAACTTAGAAGGTGCTTCAGCATCTCCCTTCCAGTTTTATCTAACCGATTCTTCAAAGCATTTTTTACGAGGATCGCTATATTTTAATACAAAGACCAGGCCAGATTCAATAGCCCCTATTGCAGAATTCATTAAGCAAGATATCATCCATATGATGAATACCTTTGAATGGAGAAATTAAATACCCGTTCATTTTATTCCATAAGAAACCAATACCTTTACACAATTAAAATTCAATCATGAATCCACTTCTGGAGTTAAAACATGTCAATAAAGAATATCAAGCAGTCAAAGCAGTGAATGATGTTTCATTTAAAGTTCCAGCAGGCTGTATTTTTGGCTTATTAGGGCCCAATGGCGCAGGTAAAACCTCAATGATCCGTATCATTACTGGGATCACCAGAGCGGATTCTGGTGAAGTGCTATTAAATGGCACCAATACACTCAATATTAAAGATCCATCCATTGGTTATATGCCCGAAGAAAGGGGTCTGTATAAAAAAATGAAAGTTGGAGAGCAGCTTATTTATTTATGTAGGTTAAGAGGATTTTCAAAAGTCGATGCTGAAAAAGAAGTCGTACAATGGATGCGAAAATTTGAAATCGAAAATTGGTGGAATAAAAAAGTAGAAGAACTATCCAAAGGGATGTCTCAAAAAATACAGTTCATAGCAACTGTAGTTCATCGCCCCAAATTGATTATTCTTGATGAGCCATTTTCTGGTTTGGATCCAATAAATTCAAATCTTATCAAAGATGAAATCATTAATCTAAAGAATCAAGGATCATCTATATTATTTTCTACTCATAGAATGGAACAAGTAGAAGAAATGTGCGAAGAGATCGTATTGATCAATAAAGGGAAAATTATATTGGATGGTAAAGTATTAGATATCCGAGAACGATTTAAGGAGAACAAATTTGAAATTATAACATCAGAGAAAATTTCAGATTCTATTATCCAGAAATATAATTTAGTAGAGTTTGCGCCTTTAAATTATTCATTTCAAATACAGGATTTAAGCATTATAAAATCAAGAACCAGAGAACTACTTCAGGAAGACATTTCATTGCGAAGTTTTAAGGAACTGCTTCCTACTTTTAATCAATTATTTATTCAAATAGTCAATCAGTCAAACCATGAATAAGTTGTCATTAATTATTCAAAGAGAATATATAACGAGAGTCAGAAATAAAAGTTTTTTATTGACCACTTTTCTAGCCCCTTTAGGATTTTTAGTTTTTTTTCTAGCTGTTGGATTGATTTTTAGCAATAAAACAGATAAGGTATATAAAGTAGCCATAAAGAATGAATCTGGAGTTGATATTAAAATTCCTGAAAGCACAGAAAGAGTAGCTTTTAGTTATTCTAATGATGCACTTGATCTCCTTAAAAGTAAATACCTAAAAAAAGAAATTGATGGAATACTGGTTTTACCAAAATTTGCAGGTGTAGATGTGAAGAATTATTCTGCCTATTATTATACCGATAAGGCCATGAATATTGATATCGAAACACAGCTTACAAAACAACTTGCGGAGAGTATAAAAGATTATAAAATGCAGCTTTTGTCTATTGATAAAATGCAATTGGAGAAACTCAAAACAGAAATAGATATCGACCCAGAACCAGTATCAGAGTCGCTTAAAGACAAATCCTCACATGCCAGTGCTATAGCTACAGTATTGGGAGGAGTAATGGGATACATCATCTTTTTTATTATCTTTTTTTATGGTGCTATGGTCATGAGATCGATTACTGAAGAAAAAGTAAATCGCATTGTTGAATTGATCATTTCTGCTACAGATGCGAAGACATTGATGTTGGGAAAAATTATTGGTGTAGGGCTTGTAGGATTGACACAAATATTGATATGGGTCATCGTGATTCCTATCATTTATATAATCGGAATATCAATTTTAGGAATAGATCCACAGCAGGTACAAGAAGTCAATTCTTCGATGCAGAATGCTCCAAAACTAATGAATGAAAATGAGCTATTAGAGATCGTGAGAGAGGTAGGTAACTTGAATTGGTGGAGAATAGTGCCTATCTTTATTTTGTTTTTTCTAGGAGGATATTTTATTTATGCTTCATTATTTGCAGCCATAGGAGCAGCAGCTGGTGATGATATCAATGATTCACAGTCACTAACTATTTTTGTAACGATTCCGATAATGTTTGCGATGTATATCATGATGCAAGCTATACGCGAACCTGAAAGTGGTTTGACATTTTTTTCTACTTTATTCCCTTTGTTTTCACCTATTCTTATGCCTGCTATGATGGCTTTTGATCCACCATGGTGGCAGATTATTTTATCATTGGTCTTGTTATATTTATTTGCTTATGTCACCGTACTTTTTGCGGCCAAAATATATCGAGTAGGGATACTCATGTATGGAAAAAAGGCAAGTGCGAAGGAACTTTGGAAATGGCTTTTTATTAAATAAATTGTCATAGCCAATATCTTGAAAAAGAATCGTAAATGATTACCTTTTAATACCAAGTCTTGGTTTTGTAAGGATACCGAATCATATAGTATTTCTCAATAAGTTCCTTCAGTATTTTTCTAAATGTTGGAACATTTTCCGAGGTCATAGCAGAAATTGCAATATTGGTATAAGGAAACTTTGAATGCAAATTTGATAAGACTTCTTTTTCTAGTTCAATCTTAGTTTCATTGTCTAAAAGTGCATCGAAATTGATCTCACGATAAGCATCCATTTTATTTAAAACAAGTATGAGAGGCTTGTCATCAACGCCTAGATCTTTTAATGTATCTATTACTGTCTGAATATGATCTTCATGTTGTGGATGTGAGATATCTACCACATGAAGAAGTATATCACTTTCTCTAACCTCATCCAAAGTCGATTTAAAACTTTCAATAAGATGATGTGGAAGTTTGCGGATAAATCCTACAGTATCAGAAAGTAAAAAAGGCATTCCATCCCAAACGACTTTGCGAACAGTGGTGTCTAGCGTAGCAAATAATTTGTTTTCTGCAAATACTTCTGACTTACTCAATAGATTCATCAAAGTGGATTTTCCCACATTGGTATACCCAACTAAGGATACACGAATCAATTCATCGCGATTCTTTCTTTGGGTTAAATTTTGCTGGTCTATTTTCTCTAATTTCTTTTTTAATATAGAAATTTTCTCTTTGACTATACGACGATCTGTCTCTATTTCTTGTTCTCCAGGACCTCTCATCCCGATTCCTCCTCGCTGTCTCTCCAAGTGGTTCCACATCCCTCTTAGACGAGGTAAAATATATTGTAGTTGCGCCAATTCGACCTGTGTTTTGGCTTGAGCAGATTGTGCTCTACTTGCAAAAATATCAAGGATAAGGGAGCTTCTATCTACGATTTTAATTTTTAAAATTTCTTCTAATGTGTTTTGCTGTTTTCCAGAAAGATCATCATCAAAAATAATGATGTCGGCGGGAAAATGCTCCATATAGGCTTGGATCTCTTCTACTTTACCTTTACCAATAACTGTGCGAGAATCAAGGCCATTTACTTTTTGGGTAAATCGCTTGATTGTTTCAGCACCAGCAGTAAGAGCTAAAAATTCCAATTCGTCCAAATGTTCCTTGACCAATCTTTCGTTTTGATTTGGAAGGATGACACCAACAAGAATTGCTTTTTCTACAAGTTTTTCGGGGGCTTTTTTATGTTGGACTACATTCCAAGATGAATTCAATATTTTTGTTTATTTAATTGTGAGTTATTCTAAATCTATGGTAAGAATAGTTGAGTCTATTCGACACATTTCTTAGCCTCTTCATATCCGCCAATGTTGTATACATTTTTGAATCCTTTTTCCTTTAGAAAATTCGTAGCTTGACCACTTCTTCCTCCAGCTGCACAATGCAAATAATAAGTTTTAGATTTGTCTAATGTCTCTGCCAGTTTAGCAAAGTCTCCATTGGTCCAATCTGAATTTATAGCCCTTTGAATATGTCCAGCATCCCATTCAGATTTCGTGCGCACATCGATGACGACACCAGGATTTGATTTAATCATAGCTTTAAAATCTTGCTTTTTAGAAGGAACAACTTGATCTTCTTTAAAAAAGAAAAGTCCTAAAAGCCCTACTATCCCTATTATTAGTATATTTTTCATGATCAAAGATTTTGTAACTGTAAAATTAATAACATGTCTAAAACAAATAAAACCTGGAAATGATTCCAAATATAGAATTTTATTCATCTAATAAATCCACCCACAAGATCGTAATATTTTCAAATTTGTGTTTAATTTTTTTTATCGATATAGAAGGTAAACCTACAAATACCTTTCTTTTAAAACATTCAAGTGATGTCTGTTATGACCTGCAATCATCCAACCAAGTTCCCTAGCATTGACTGAAAGTTGATTTGAAGTTCCTTTAAAATCCAACATTTCATCTGTAAAATATTGATATTGTAGAGTAGAACTTTTTCTTACTATAAGATATTCAAGTAGAATTTTGGATATTTCTCTCGAGCTTGTATTGGAATTTGGAATATATTCATTTTCATCAAAACCCATCAAAGCAGTTGCATCTCTTCTAGAAAATCGCAAAGCGCGATAGGCAAAGATTCTTTCACATTCAATAATATGTACTAAGACTTCTTTTACAGTCCATTTTGTTTCTTGGTAGCGGTAATTTTCTTTTTCTAGTTCTATAAAAGTCTTGAAAAGATTTGTAGTCTCAAGTTCTGAATTATTGAATGCATCGATCAAATCATCTTCTTGACACAGTGATATATATCTTTTAAAATAGTCTGGAGCCGTTTCCAAATTTGGTTTTAAGATTGACATTTTTATTTTTTTTAAAAATCAAATTTTATACCTTGCGCTAAAGTTAATGTCTTTGAGTAGCTGATCGTATTTGTCTGTCTTCGCATATATGCTTTCCATGCATCAGATCCTGATTCTCTTCCTCCACCTGTCTCTTTTTCTCCACCAAAAGCGCCACCTATTTCTGCACCAGAAGTGCCTATGTTGACATTTGCTATACCACAGTCTGAGCCAGAAGAGGATAAGAATAATTCTGATTCTCTTAAACTTTCAGTCATGATTGATGAAGAAAGTCCTTGTGGTACATCATTTTGCATGGCTATAGCTTCTTCCATTGTTTTGTATTTCATGATATACAAAATAGGAGCAAAGGTCTCATGCTGAACGATGTCATAATGATTCTCAACTTCAGCAATACAAGGACTGACATAACAACCGCTGTTATATGACTTGCCTTCAAGTTTTTTACCAGGCACAAATATTTTTCCTCCTTGCTTTTTGACCTGTCTCATAGCATACAAAAATGCTTCTACAGCTTTAGCATCGATCAATGGTCCAATATGATTTTTTTCATCTAGTGGATTGCCTATATTAAGCTGACTATATGCTTTTTTTAATACCTCTTTGACTTCATCATAAATGCTTTCATGGATGATCAGCCTTCTCGTAGTAGTGCATCTTTGTCCAGCTGTTCCTATCGCACCAAAAATGATTGCAGGAAGTACTAATTTTAAATCTGCAGTATGCGATATGATTATTGCATTGTTTCCACCAAGTTCTAGGATGCTTTTTCCAAATCTTTCAGCGACTTTCATTCCTACTTGCTTCCCCATTCTCGTAGAACCAGTTGCAGAAATTAAAGCGATGCGTTTATCTGTAGTCATCCATTCTCCCACAGAATAATTACCTGTGATCATTGATGAAATGCCATCAGGCAATTTATTTTTAGTAAAAACACGATTGACGATTTGTTGGCAAGCTACTGAGCAAAGTGGTGTTTTTTCTGATGCTTTCCAGATGACGACATTGCCACAGATCCATGCGAGTGCAGCATTCCAAGCCCACACTGCTACAGGAAAATTAAAAGCAGAAATTACACCTACAATTCCTAGCGGGTGCCATTGCTCATACATGCGGTGATTTGGTCTTTCTGAATGCATGGTAAGTCCATAAAGTTGTCTCGACATACCAACGGCAAAATCACAGATGTCTATCATTTCTTGTACTTCTCCATAACCCTCTTGTAGACTTTTTCCCATCTCATAGGAGACCAATTTTCCAAGAGCTGTTTTATTTTTTCGCAGTTCATCGGCAATTTGTCTCACGATTTCACCACGCTTAGGTGCAGGGATTGAACGCCAATGAGATTGAGCAATTTGAGCTTGCTTGATTATTTTTTCATAATCTGTTTGTTTCGTTACAGAAACAGTTGCAATTTTTTTTCCATCAACTGGAGAAATCGATTCTATTCTTTCCTTCGCGGTAAAAACAGAAGTACCGCACCAAGTACCTGAATTTGATTTTCCAAGTCTTAGTGGGTTTAAAATTTCAATAGACATATTTTTTTATTTAAAGATCAGTTTGTGAATTTCGGGTTTATTCTTTTTACTATAAACGTTTAAAGTGTAGATACCAGCTGCGATTTGATTTTGATTGTGAAATAAAATATGATTTGATTTCTTTTCAAAATTGAGTTTTTGTTTTTGGCCAGATAATGAAATCAGTTCAATGGCTTGGATATCTTCTATTATTTTAGAATCAGCTTGAAGGATGAATTGATTTTCTACAGGCTGTGGGAAAATCCTCATTTCGCGCTTGTCATTTTTTTCTACAGCAGTAAAAAATTTGGAATACACTTTTATATCATCAATATACATGCCGTCGTTTGCAGTCACTGATGAATTGGAGCTAATCAAGAACTTAAGATAAATTCTTTCACCAGCATATTCACTAATATCTATCCACTCTCTGACCCAATCTTTTTGGTTGCCCGTGTAAACTGGATTACCACTATCCTGAAAAGCTGTTCCTTCTATTGTGTATCTTCCACAAAGTGGCGAATAGTTGAAATCATCTGTACTGATCAATACCTGAGCATATTCTGTTTCATTGTCCATTTGATACTTTGTATTGAAGCTAAGGTAAGCTCTCTCTGCGGTGCGAATATCGATATAGCTTACTGTTTGCATTTCTTTTTTTGAATTTGCTTTGAGCAATTCATTTGGACTATCTGTAAAACATGAAGGTGCTGATGTATATGTTTCGGTTGAACTGATCCATGGTTTATTTGTATTGGAGAACCATCGTTCTGCATTCAGACATTCTTCATTCCAGATTGGGTGACCTAAATATATTCTCTTTATTGTCAAATGATCAGTATAAGTTCCACATACTAGATTAATATCAAACTTTATAGTGTCGCCTAGACCTGGCAATGCAGCATATTGAAAGTCTAAATTGGCCAATTGATTTTCTCCTGGTAATAAGTTGAAAATATATTCTGGTTTACTGAATTGAATGCCAGAATTATTACTAGTAATGGTGATTTGGACTGGGGCATCTTTTATTCCTGTGCGGAGTAAATTAACAGCAATGGATTTACTATCTGCATCAATGGCAATAGATTTATCCTGCTTCAACATGACTGCTTCACCAGCATTCCATGCTGAAACGACATTCATATATTGTGTACTTTGGTTAAGGCTTAAGATGTCTTTTCTATCAGGCCAAAAGGCATATCCCACTTCTGGCGTAAAAGCAAAAATCTTCTTCTTGCTCAGAATATCACCATACATCCAATCATCGGAAGTGCCATTGACAGAATAATTTAATGTAGCTCGACTGGTACCTATTTTGAAGTGATTGAACTGTGTCATTTGGGTAGCCATGGCATAATAAAGAGTCGAGTCCTCACATAGTTTTTCTGAATAACCCCAAGGCACAATTAATAGATCGCCCCACGTGTGGTAGTTCATTACGATCTGAAATTCTCTAGATTCAATAAATTCTTTGAGACTTTGTGTTTCAGGTTCTGAAAAGGCGCTTGAGCCACGATAGGTATCATTACTTCCCAATGGGGAGGAACCATCATCATTATATCCCCAAGCGTATGCATAGTTGCGGTTTAGATCGATTCCAAAAGATCCGTCTTTATTATCACGTCTATTTTTTCTCCAGAATCCACCTCCAGCTGGACTAGTACCTTGATTATAGGCATAACCATCAGGATTAAGACAAGGTACAAAAAACAGTTCTCTACTATCCAACAGTTTTTTGATAGAGGGATCTCTATCATAGTTTTCTAGGACATACCACATGAAATACAATAATTGTGACATACTCAATGGTTCTCTTGCATGATGTAGTCCAGTATAGAGTATTTCAGGTTCGTTTTCGTCGATTTCTGGGTTATCTGAGATCTTTACATAATAGATTGATCTATTATTATGTGTTTTAGTACTTGAAATTACCTTGCGAAGGGTGATCAAGTTAGGGTATAAGGATCTCATTTCATCTAGGCTCTCATACATTTCATCTAAAGTAGGAAATCCAGCCATGGAACCGTAAGGATAGTTGAAAGGTAGTTCATAAGTTGGGATTAATTCTGGAATGACAGGGCAGTCAATAGAACCTGTTCTGGATTGACTTTCGATGACCTTATCCAATACCATTTCCATTTTGAAACCTGCAA
>ERZ795046.2699-NODE-2699-length-15061-cov-4.948221_pt1 | contig 15061 bp, 10 predicted proteins | sample MGYA00375130_ERZ795046 | MGnify/ENA primary metagenome ERZ795046 (study PRJEB30175, sample SAMN05720202) | activated sludge metagenome | isolation source: anaerobic digester from wastewater treatment plant | place: Japan | collected 2015-05-15 ...
CCCCCTGCGGGTACATCAAAATTCCCCCGTCGGCATCGACTGTATAATTAAATTTTTCAGGCACCAGAACGGGTGTGCCGTCGGGCATATCAAACGGCTTCCAGCCTTCGTCTCGAAAACCAAACATATTGGTCGGCGGGTTGAATCCTGCCACATCCAAGCGAAGAACATTGCGCAGCTGCTGGTCTATTTCGCCGAGCATCTGAAACGGCTCAATAATCTTGACCCGATAATCGGATTGTCCTATCAGCGCCCGACGCAGCCGATACACGGCACCGGCCCCCATTCCTGTCTGGCCGCCTGCACCGAAATCCACGCACAAACGGTCCGGCTGCCGGTGATTGAGCGTATCTATGAGCCGCTGCCGTGATGTGCAATGCCGCACGGTTTTATCGCTCCTTGCAACCACTTCAATATCAAGCCGCTTGGGGGCTTTCTTTTGTACCGCTTCGGATTTCGGACAACTCATGCTGAATCTCTTTTGCTTGTATCCATTGATGCCAACACTCTCATCTTGGCCAAATAGAAAGCTCCGTCGATCCTGCTTGATGGAGCTTCCTATTTGGCGTTATTGCTGTCAGGGGCTAATCCCTGCACAGAACAATTGTAAACCCGGGCCTATTTTCCCCTCTTGAGTAAACATGCTCCCAATCCCAGCAAAACCAGTGTTCCCGGCTCGGGAACAGCGACGGCGATACCGTATTTATTACCCAGATGCGCAGTCAACTGCTCCAACTGAGCTGTGCTTAGCTGCTGGGTATAAACCATCAATTCAGCGATTTCCATACCATAGGTGTTATAGTCGTTGTACCGTGCGGTATGGGCCAAAAAGCCCAGATCAAACGGTGTTCCGGCGGCAAGCTGCATCGTAATCACATGGAAAGCATCATAATCCACGCCCGTATAGCCGCCGTTATAGCCGCCGATGCCATTGATTGCCAGATTGGAATTTGCAATTGAGCTGACGGAATACGCATAATCCCAATAAGCGTTTCCCCAATGGGTATCACCGTGCCAGCCGTAATTGTCTCCGGTAGGTCCGGCCATTATCGGGGCCCATGTGTAATAGCTGTTGCTGGTGGGCTTGAAAACCATTGCAATGGTTTTTACGTCTGAAACAGTCGGGATGGCGTAAAAATCATAGCTGTTCGGAAGACCATTGCCGTAACGGTCGCTGGTGCCGTCAATTTTAATAACCGGCAGACCGTTGAGGGCATTGGCGACATACGTGGGGGTACCAGCCGATGTCGCGTTGTGATCGCCGCCGGCCAAATCCGTCCAGACTGCCACGGTATCGCCGCTGCTGTAGCCCGCCAAGCTGCCTGCGTCCAGGTGCAGCGCCAGCCCCGTGCTGGTATAAGCGGCCTCTGCCCAACAGACAATTCCACACACTGCCATAAACACTGTAAACTTTTTCATCTTCCTGTTCCTCCGAAAAAATGTTTCTCTCTACTGGACAATATATCCAATCTTAAACGCTTTTTCTTACACGCTTGAGAAACCGGCCCTGCCGCGCCGGCTGCGCTGCAGGGCCGTTAAGGTCTTAATTCAGACACGTCGGCACAAGATTGCAGTCAAGCCACTGCGCTGCCATCGCAGCAAAATCATAGATTGTAACTCTGCAGTCAGGCTGGCCGTTCGGGCCGGTTACATCAAAGGGGGAATATTCCACGCATACTTCGCTGCCGGGTGTCAAATCCGTATAGAGACGGGCAACCGCCACGGCATCCAGCGGGTAGCTGTAAATCCTCACATCATCCAGCAGCCCGACATACGGGAAGCCGCCATTGGTTTTTTCCGCACCGAAGAACAAACTCTCCTCGCTTAAGGGCAGTTCTATGGTATAGCTGGCCTCTGCGGTTAATGCCCCGTTGACATACTGCCTGACAGTCTTTGTCTGTCCGTCCAGCGTCAGCGTAAGAAGCTGCCAAGTGTTATAAATACCTGCAGCTGCGGACCACTGGCCGTCAATTCCCCGCAGACCGGAGACAAGCCAACTGTCACCTTGGTGTTCCAAATAGAAGCCGGCGGTGTTGGTCAGGTTGTTCTTGCAGACAAAACCGCCCCAGCCCGTCTGAGCCGTATTGACCCAGGCGCTGACCGTCAGTCCCTGCGGATAGAAATTAAAGTAATCGCTGCTGTCTGCAATCATAATGACCCGGCCGTCGCCGGTAAACTCATAGGCGCCGCCATCTTTGCCGGATGCAGAAAAGTTCGGGTTGCTGATGCTGCCGTGATGGGCCAACGCGCCGGGAACAACCGCTGCAACCGAATCGTTTAGATCGCCATCCAGTTTCCACCAGCCCATCAACCGCTTGCTGACAACGATTGCCGGTTTACTCGCAACGAAACCCACTGCATTGGAAGCCACGCACGTATAGAGACCCTCATCGGCAATACCCAGCGAGGGAATATGCAGGATCGCTGCTGTCTTTCCGGCCAGTAAACTGCCGTTGAGATACCACTGATAACTGGTAATGTTTTGGCCTGCCACCGATAATGTAACAGGCGAACCGGCGGGCACGGTTTGAGAAACCGGATTCTCAGTAATTACCGGATCCGGCGGAACTGTCGTAAAGTTCCAGACCGGTCCCTTGACAATAATATCCGCTCCGGGCGCATTGGGTTCATGCACATCAACCCTCCAGTAATAGGTCGTGCCGTGAGCCAGCGTGCCGGGATCAATCGCTGTAAGAACCTGATTTGAGGCTATCCGGGCAGATGCCGCGCCGGTGACAACATTGGACTGATTGGGGTCAAAGTAAACATCCACCTTCCAGGATGGGTCGTAGGCCTTCCAGCTCAAATCATCATTGACAGGAATCATCGTCGCCCCGGAGACCGGATATATCGGTTTGGCTGCCCAGAGACCGTATTTAAGCCCCAGTTCAAACTGCAGCGTTTCCAAATCAGCGGCATTCAGCGTCTGATCATAAACGAGCAATTCAGCAATTTCCATTCCGTGAACATTAAAGTCGTTATACCGTGCGGTATGTGCCAAAAAACCCAGATTAAACTGCGTTCCGGCAGCGAGCTGAACCGTAATCACATGGAAATTGTTGTAATCCATAGCGGTATAGCCGCCATTAAAACCGCCAATGCCGTCAATCGCCAAATCGGAATTTCTAATAGAATTGATGGAATAAAGATGGTCCCAGTAGGGAGTCCCCCACCATGTGTCGCCATGCCAGCCATAGTCGTCGCTCGTTGGGCCGGCCATGATGGGAGCCCACGAATAATACGTATTGCTGGTGGATTTGAATACAAACGCAATAGTTTTGACATTGTATATCGTTGGGATCGCATAAAAGTCAAAACTGTGCGGCATGTCAGCACCGGTTATGTCGCTGGTGCCGTCAATTTTAATAACCGGCTTGCCGTTTAGTCTATTGGCAAGAAAAGTCGGCGTACCAGCCGATGTCGCATTGTGGTTGCCTCCAGCCAAATCCGGCCAAGTCGATACAACCGCTCCATTACTATATCCGACCAAACTGCTGGCGTCTAAATGGAGCTGAAGGCCTGTTGTGGGGATAGCCGCCGGCACAATACCGATCATCCCTAAAAGACTCAAGAGTAATGCTGTCTGTCTCATATGCCAAGAATCCTCCGTTAAAAACATGAATTTCCTAAAAAACCTCATACCCAGTCCATCTTATGAAATGGCAATTGTGTAGGTTCTCATAATGTTCTGCCACCACCTCATCAGCAGTGATAAATGTAACAAAAACAGCCCGATTTTACTAACGCCATTATGCGTCCTAAAAAAAGCCAAATCACGCCTCATACGTTGGCTTGCCGACCGCACTGCCTCCAGCCTTTTATCCGATACCCGCTGGCATTTTCAACCTATTGCCTGACTTTGCTGTTAACTTAGGGCAAGAAAGGCCAATTACGAGTATTGTTGTCCATATATGTTTTCCCGTGGGAAAAATAAAGGAAACATCTTACGAAGGGGTCTAATCAAAGAAAATTTTTACCTGCAGACATTGCAGGCGGATAACATTTTGATAAGGTACGCGGTTAATCTACCCGGCCAGCATCATCAGAAGTGCAATACGGAATCGTTTTTTTGCATATATAGAAATCGAGTTGTGCTGTCCTTAATACTGTTATCCCGGCGATAATAGCATAAAAAATATGGATTAAAATTCGAGACATTTACCGGTCTGTGTTTGCCGTCAGCAGAAAGCGGGACAGCCCCCCGCAGAGGGATAAGGGGCTGCGGCGGTAGATGGCGACTCTATCTGTCCGATGCCGCCGATGGGGGCAGACTCCCTATGAGGGAATTATATGTGAATATATGTAAATACCTGTATCTATGGAAAATTTGGCTAAAAATCCATACTCACAGTCTGTGCCTATGGATAATGAGCTAAAAATCCATAGGCGCAGGTATTTACAGGTCTCAGATGCAATCCCAAACGCTACCGTCAAGAGCATATGCACCAAACCTGACGGGTTTTACCCCCGCAAAGGCCGCCCTGACCGGCTGCAGCACAAACCGCCTAAACGATGGCAGCAGAAGAACCCCCCTTAGGGAATTATATGTGAATATATGTAAATACCTGTATCTATGGAAAATTTGGCTAAAAATCCATACTCACAGTCTGCGCCTATGGATAATGAGCTAAAAATCCATAGGCGCAGGTATTTACAGGTCTCAGATGCAATCCCCGCCGCAAGCCGTATGTAAATAACGGTGGCATCAGCCAATCAATGAATAATATATCCTGAATGTTCTGTTAGATAATTAACAAATATTTTTTTGTATTAGCATTTTCTTGTTGCTTTGCAGGGGCGGACACAGTATATTAGTCCCCCAGCGGCCCGGATGGCTTATCGGGCTTATGCGGCGGCAGTGGCAGCCGTGCTGCTGGATACGATTGCAGCGGGGCAGCCGGAAACAAGAGAAGGAAAAAAGATGGTATAAGCAGCAGCAACAAGGGAGAAAAGGGCTAAAACAATGCCGCAGGCAAATCAAATCCAACGCATCCGGCAGCCATCGAGCCGGTTCTGGAGCAGCCGGCCGACGCAGGGGGCAGGTTTGGGCGCTAGCCTATCCGTCGCCGGCAGCGGCAATCCCAGAAGGCCGTCGGAAGCGCAGTCGGCGGGGGTGCAAAGCCCGACAGTGAGGGATATTCAAGCCGTCGCCGGACTGCTGTTTGAGCCGGCCGATATTGTGGAACTTCGTGCCATTGGCGCCCGGTGCCGGCGGATGCGCATTGTGAAGCGCTGGACGCCGGCTGCGGACCTGCCGGCAATGGCCGACGAACTGGCCGCCCTCAACCGGCAGGGTTTTGGCATCTATTTTGGCGTCAATCCCCGCCGGCAGTCCGGCTGCAGCGGCGACAGCAATGTGCGGCTGGCACGGTGTCTGTTTGCGGATATGGATGATGTCGAACCGGGCGACGGCTGCGGCCGCTTTGAGTTTGTCTATACCGACCTGATGGCGGCCGGACTGCCCGAGCCGACGCTGGCCGTCCACAGCGGCCACGGGATTCATCTCTATTGGCGTCTGGATGAGCCGCTGGACGACTTGGTTTTGTGGCAGCGGATTCAGTCGCAGCTCAACGAGCGGCTGGGGGCGGACAAGGCCATCAAAAATCCCGAGCGGCTGATGCGCCTGCCCGGTTTCTGGAACACCAAACGGCAACCCTATCAAGACTGTTTTATCTGCTGGGGAGTATCCTATGCAAACGGCAAAATTGTCTGACTTTACGGCAGTCCTGAAACCTCCTGCACCGATCCCGTCCGGGCCGCCGGCACTGCCGCCGGATGAGGATGCCCAGCGGAAGGCACGGGCGGCCCTGTATGCGGCGGCTGCCGACCATCGGGCAGCCGGGCAGGGACGCAACACCAAGGCCTATCTGCTCAGTGCCCAGTTGCGCGAGAAGTTCGGGCTGGCCGAAGCCGACCGGCTGGAGATCCTGCGGCTGTGGAATGCCGGCAACAGGCCGCCGCTGGACGATGCAGAGCTGGCCCAAGCCGTCCGCAACCCCGACCGCTATGCCAAGCGGCCGGCCGGAGCGGGCTTGCAGCCGGGGCGCTTGCAGGCAGGCTTGCGGCCTGAACCGGCGGACAAGCCGTTGGAAGCCCTGCCGCTGATTCGGCTGTCCGGCGTGCAGGCCGAGTCGGTCAGCTGGCAGTGGCCCAACCGTTTCCCCGCCAAGAGCATCAACCTCATCCCCGGACAGGGGGCAGCCGGCAAGACCACCTTTGCGGCGTATCTGATGGCCTGTCTGACAACCGGACGCGACTGGGCCGACTGCCCCAACACCACGCCGCCGGGCACGTGCCTCTTTATCGGCGATGAAGACGATCTGGCCTCGTGCATCCGTCCCAAGCTGGATGCGGCGGGGGCGGATGCGGAGAAAGTGGTCGCGCTGGATTACGATGCCTTCTTCAAAACGGCCGGCCAAAGCTTCAGTCTGGACGCCCACGCCGCCATGCTGGACAAAACCATTGCCGACATCGGCGATGTGCGGGCGGTCTTTTTCGACCCGCTCAACGGCTATCTGGGACGCATCAACAGCTACAACGACGGACAGGCCCGCTCGGTGCTGATTCCGCTGCAGAACATCGCCAAACAGCACAATATAGCCATTTACGGCCTGTGCCACCTGAACAAGAAATGCGACCTGTCGGCCTTGGAACGGGTGCTGGGCTCTGTGGCGTTTGTCAACACAAGCCGAGCGACATGGTTTATCACATGGGATAAGAAAACCGATATTCGCTACCTGACCTGTGAAAAATCGAATTATACGATTCATCCGACAAACCTGTCGTTTCGGATTATTGACGGGGCCTGTTCATTCCTCGAGGGAACCACCGACAAGACGGCCGATGCGGTTTTACAGGCCGGACGGCAGCAGTCTGACGGCACGCTCGAATGTATAGAATGGCTGCGGAAAAAGCTGTCTTACAATTCGGAATTGTCCAGCGAAATCTCCCAGCAGGCAAGGCACGAGGGATTTTCCCGGTACGCACTGGATGAAGCCAAAAGGACGCTGAAGGTGGTATCCAGACGGGATGGCTACGGCGGTAAATGGCGGCTCTATCTGCCTGATGCCGCCGATGGGGGCAGGTAGTCTATGAGGGAATTATATGTGAATATATGTAAATACCTGTATCTATGGAAAATTTGGCTAAAAATCCATACTCACAGTCTGTGCCTATGGATAATGAGCTAAAAATCCATAGGCGCAGGTATTCACAGGTCTCAGACGGCACAGGCAGCGACAAATCTCTCTTGCCGGCGGCCGGATGGAGGAAATCTCCGGCCGGTTTGGCTCCTCTGAGCCGACGCAGAAATTTCCCTGTTAAGAGGGAGAAAAAGTAAAATGCGTACTGCCAAGCCCGCCGCAAACGGTGGGATTTTAGCGGCAGGCCGGCAGCAAACGAGGCCGAAGGGGCTCGAACCCTCAACCTTCGGATCGACAGTCCGATGCTCTAACCAATTGAGCTACGGCCCCGAACGCAAAGTCCGCATTAAACAGCGGCCGACGGCTTCTGTCAACTATTTTTTTGACGGCAAAGCAGTTTTTTTGCCCTGCAGTTTTTTTTGGCGCCGTCTGGCGGGGACTTGGCCGCCCCCCTGCGGGACGACGGCAGCCAAGGCCGTTTTGAGCACCTCAGCGGCGCTGCGGGCATAGACAAACTGCATGCCGCTTTTGGCCTCGCGGGGGATTTCGAGCATATCTTTTTTGTTCCGCTGGGGCAGGATGACCGTCTTGATTCCGGCCTGCTTGGCGGCCAGAATCTTTTCTTTGAGCCCCCCAATCGGCAGCAGGAGCCCCTGCAGGGTAATTTCGCCGGTCATAGCCACATCCGGACGGACGGGAATGCCTTTCAGCAGCGACGCCAGCGAGGTAAAGATGGCAACGCCGGCACTGGGGCCGTCTTTGGGCACGGCGCCGGCCGGAACATGGATATGAAAGTCGTATTTGGAAAAGACCTTCGGCTCGATAGCCAGCGCCTCGGCATGCGAGCGAAGAACCGAAAAGGCCGCCTGAGCGCTTTCCTTCATCACCTCGCCGATCTGGCCGGTCAGCTGCAATTGCCCCTTGCCGGGCATTTTCACCGACTCGACAAACAGGATTTGGCCGCCGGCAGGCGTATAAGCCAGCCCTGTGGCAACTCCCGCAACGGCGGTCCGCAGGGCTACTTCCGGTTCAAACTGGGGCGGTCCCAAAATCGTCAGAAGGTCTTGGGTGCGGATGGCAGCCTGTTTTCGCTTGCCCTCGGCGATTTGCGTGGCCACATAGCGGCAGATCGAGCCGATGGTGCGTTCCAGATTCCGCACGCCGGCCTCGCGGGTATAGGAGTCAATCATCACCCCTAGCGCCTCATCGCTGATGGTCAGCTGCGAGGGCGTTAATCCGTGCTCTTTGAGCTGTCTGGCGATAAGGTATTTTTTGGCAATGTGCAGTTTTTCATTTTTGGTATAGCCGGCTAGCTGCAGGATTTCCATCCGGTCCATCAGTGCCGGCGGAATGGGTTCGGTATAATTGGCCGTGCCGATGAACATCACATTGGACAGGTCAAAAGGCAGGTCAAGGTAGTGGTCTGTAAAGGTATTGTTCTGTTCCGGGTCCAGTACCTCCAGCAGCGCCGAAGCCGGGTCGCCGCGAAAATCCTGTCCGATTTTGTCCAGTTCATCCAGCATAAAAACAGGATTTTTTGAGCCGCATTTTCGCAATTCCTGCAAAATGCGTCCGGGCAGGGCGCCGATGTACGTCCGCCGATGGCCGCGAATGTCGGCTTCGTCGCGTATTCCGCCTAACGAGATCCGCACAAACTTGCGTCCCATCGAACGGGCTATCGATTTGCCCAGCGAGGTTTTGCCCACTCCCGGAGGGCCTACAAAGCACAGAATAGCGGCTTTGCCGCGGGGATTTAACTTGCGGACGGCCAGAAATTCGAGTATCCGCCGTTTCACCTTGTCCAGACCGTAATGGTCCTGATTGAGAATCCGCCGGGCCCGTGCGATGCTGATGCGGTCGTCGGTTTGCACCGCCCACGGCAGTTCGCACATCCAGTCCAGATAGGTCCGAATGACCCCGTAGTCGGGCGAGCCGGGCGGAGTTTTGCCCAGACGGTCCAGCTCCCGCCGGGCCTCGGCCTCTACCGCCGGCGGCATGTGGGCGGCCTCGATTTTTTCCTGAAGCTCCTTGAGTTCCTGTGTCCGCCGGTCATCCTGCCCTAATTCGGCCTGAATGGCTTTCATCTCCTCCTGCAGGAAGTATTCGCGCTGGCTTTTGTCGATGGATTCCCGCACCTGCCCCTGTATTTTGTGGCTCAGCTCCAGAACTTCCAGCTGGCTGGCCAGCGCCAGTGAAATCTTTTCCAGACGCTTGTAGGCATCGGTTTCTTCCAGCAGGGCCTGCTTTTCGGCAATGGAGATATTCAGGGTTGCGGCTAAAAAATCGGCCAGCGCCGACGGATCGGCAATATTCTCCAGCAGCAGAGCCGCTTCCTCCGGCACATTCGGACTCAGCGCAATGACCCGATTGGCCGTATTGCGGACGCTGACCATCAGCGCCTGCAGCTTCTTGGTGTTTTTGACCTGCACCGGCAGCGGCTCAACGCGGGCTTTCAGGTAAGGCTCCGTGGCGGTAAAGCGGAGCACTTTGAAGCGCATCATTCCGTGAACGACAATATTGACCGATCCCTGCGGCATGCGAATCACCTTTAAGACCGACGCAGCGGTCCCGACGGTGTAAAGGTCCGTCGGCGCAGGGTCTTCAATGTCCGGATTTTTTTGCGTCAGCAAGCCGAAAATCGTTTCCTGCGGCGCAATATCGGTAATCAGCCGCTTGCTCCGTTCACGCCCGACAGCCAGCGGCATCACGGTGCCCGGATAAGCCACCGCACTGCGGATCGGCAGAATGCCGATTTCCTCCGGCAGACTGTATTCGGCATTGCGGCCATTGCCGGCCGACGGTGCGGCATCGTTTTTGGGTTCCAGTTCAATCAGTTCCATCAGTCGCATGCAGGTAGCAAATCCCTTCAAAACGGTTTTTTTGTCTCTTGAATACCTGCCGGCTATCTTACCGGATTGACCGGCAAGAAGAAAGAGCGATGTTTGGGCTTTCTTAAAATTACGCATTTTGAAGGGCTGCCGGCCGGCTTATTGCGGCATCCGTATTGCCGGGCAGGGAATCCGTCGAACAGAAAAGTTTTTCTGTGCAAAACGCCCCGGCAGGTGTTATAAAACAGGTTGGCCTCTTAGGGTATGCAATAAAACGCCGCCGGATGCGTTCTTTATTAAAAGGCAAACCGCCGGCAATGCAATCATAAGTACTTTTATAAAGGGGATTTAGGCGATGAATATGAGGCGCCGTGAGTTTTTGAAAGGTTCAGCAGCCGTTGCGTTGGGTTTATCTGCCGCTTCCGGCAGCCGTATTCTGGGGGCCAATGATGTGATTCGGGTGGGGATTATCGGCGTCGGCCGTCAGGGTTCGTATCATGCCCAGCGGCTTGCCAAAATGCCCGGCGTGCAGCTTGCAGCGCTGGCCGACCCGGACCCGGGGTATAAAATGGGACAGCTCAAGGATGAACTGGCCCACAGCGAGGATAATCCGCTGGAAGTAGAGATATACACAGATTACCGCAAGCTTCTGGACCGCAAGGACATCGATGCCGTTGTGATTGTTTCCTGCAACCACTGGCATGCCCTTCACAGCATTCATACCTTGCAGGCGGGCAAGCATGTGTATGTTGAAAAGCCGGTTTCGCACGATGTCTGGCAAGGCCGTCAGCTGGTCAACTTGGCCGGCAAGAGCCGTCTGGTCGTACAGGCCGGCCTGCATCACCGCAGCCGGCAGTGCTGGCAGGAGGCGATGGAGTACCTCAAGCAGGGGCATTTGGGCAAGGTCCTGTGCGTGCGGGGACTGTGCTATAAAGAGCGCGGCGATATCGGCAAGCTGGATACTCCCGCTGCTCCGCCGGCAACCTGCGATTACCAGATGTGGCTGGGACCGGCGCAGGATGAGCCGATTTGGCGGCCCCAGTTCCATTACGATTGGCACTGGGTCTGGAATACCGGCGACGGGGATTTGGGCAATCAGGGCGTTCATCAGGTCGATATCGGCCGCTGGATGCTCGGGCAAACGGGCTATCCCGACCATATTCTCAGCATCGGCGGGCGATTTGTTTACAGCGATGCCGGACAAACGCCCAATACGCAAATCCTGTTCTATGATTATAAGCCTGTCCCGCTGATTTTCGAGGTCCGCGGGCTGCCTGCCCAGCCGGGCATTCGCGGGATGTCGATCTACAAGAAAACCCGCATCGGCAATGTGATTGAATGCGAAGGCGGCTACATTGCCGAAGAAACCGTCTATGACAACGACGGCCGGCGGATCCACCGCTTTTCCAGCGGCGGGGGGGAACTGCATTTGACGCGGTTTATCGATGCCGTCCGCAGCGGACAGGCGGATGCCGTGCCCTGTTCTATTGCCGACGGCCATATTTCCTCGGCCCTCTGCCATCTGGCCAACATTTCCCACCGGCTGGGCCGACAAGCGCCGCCGGAAGCCATTGCCCAGCAGGTCAAACAGGATGCCCTTCTGGCCGATGCTTGGCAGCGGTTTGCCGAGCATCTGGAAGCCAACGGCGTCGATTTGAAACAGACGCAGGCGGTCCTTGGGGCGGCATTGACCTTTGACGGCCGGCAGGAGCAGTTTACCGGTCCTCTTGCCCCGACGGCCAACGGGTATCTGAAAAACAATTATCGGGATGGATGGATAATCCCCGAAATCAAGGTATAATAGCGTTCTGTCAGATTCCGGCGGCGCCGCCGGATGCAAAAACAATCGTTTTATGGAGGATTATAAAATGAAACACCTGAAATGGATGGCTGCTGCTGCCGTGGCGGCGGCCCTGTCAATGCCGCTGATGGCCGCCGAGCAGGCTGACCCGGCGGTCGGGGACTGGCTGCTGAAAGCCGACTTTGACGGACGTCCGATGAATGCGATTTTGATTATCGCCAAGGACAAAGACGGCAAGCTGACCGGCCTGTGGGGCAGGTTTTTCGGGACGGATGCGGTGGACAATCTGAAAGCGGCTGACGGCAAAATCAGCTTTTCCCAGACGATTCGGTTCCGTCCCCCCGGCGGCGGGCAGGACCAGTCCGAAGGTTTTACAGTGGACTATTCCGGAACCATCAAAGAGGGCAAGATGTCGCTGACGGCCTCCAGCGACCGCGGCGATTTTGTGTATGAAGGGCGGCGCCTCGATGCGCTGCCGCCGGTTTTGGGCGTGTGGGAATTCAAACGCCAGCGGAACGAACAGGAAATCATCACGCTTCTGACAGTCAGCCAAGCCGCCGACGGCACCCTGACGGCCGACTGGACGGGCCCGGCCAATTCCCAGATGCAGGCGGAAAGCAAGATTTCCGATGTGAAATTTGAAAACGGCAAACTCACATTTACCCGCTCCCTCAGCTTTCAGGACCGGCAGATGGAAACAACCTATGAACTGACGGCTTCCGGCGATACTCTCTCGGGCGTATCCAAAAGCCAGCGCGGAGAACGGGAAGTGACCGGCCGCCGTTTGGGCAGCGAACTCATCGGCAAATGGGACTTGTCCGTCTCATCGGACTTCGGCCAGCGCCGGCAGCTGCTGATTGTGCTGCCGGATATGACGGGCATGTACGGCGCCGTCAATGTCGGCAAAATCACCTTTGAAAACGGCCAAGTCAGCTTCAAATATTCGATGGGCTTTGGCGATCGGACCTTTGAAAGCGAGTTCAAAGGACAATTGCAGGACGGCAAGCTGACCGGCCAGATAACCACCAGCCGCGGTACGCAGCAGGTCGAAGGCAAAAAAATGATGCCGGCGGCCTAAAACGGTTCTTGCCGGCACCGTCCTTAAGCGGTGGATAAGGGGGCTCTGTTTCTGCGACAGGGCCCCCTTTTGCTGTCTATTGTTTCGACAGGCTTCGTTTTTGAAGCGGCGGGGGCTGCTGAAGATATTTTATGTAAAATCCGCACCTGAACCGATACAATAAAAGCCCTGTCCTGTGCACAACGGCTGCAAAAGACGCCGCCAAAAATATATAACAGCTTGCAAATAAAGAAGATAGGGTAAGTTTACGCAAAAAAGACCAGATTGTCGCCCTGTGCAGGGTCGGTTCAGGCCGGCATGGATTATCCGGCAGGAGGCCGGCTGTGCAGACAGGACTGAACCGGTTTCAGACAGGATAACTGAGGACAATAGAAAATGAATCCAATGGCATTGTTGGCGACCGTTGCTGAAGAATCTGCCGGCCGTTCTGCCGGCTTGTTTGACGTGGTGCAGGCCAAGCAGGAACTGTGGGACAGCATCAGCCGGCTGGACTGGCGGTTTGCTCTGCTGATGATTTCGGTCGGTGTGGTCTATACGCTGTACGGCTGGCGGATCTTTCGGGTGCTGGTGGTGATCAGTTTTGGATTTATTGGGCTGTTTTTAGGCATTCTGGCTGGCAATAAACTCAACTCCGAGGCATACAATCCGGTTCTGTGGGGCGGGATCATCGGGATGGTCTTGTTTGCGGCTGTTTCGATGCCGCTGATGAAATGGTGCGTTTCGGTGCTCGGAGCGCTGGCCGGCGGCATCATCACAGGGGGGCTGTGGATTGCCTTCGGCCTGTCGCAGACGTATCTGCCGGCCGGATTTATTGTCGGTTTTATTGCCGGCGGCCTGATCTCGTTTATTCTGCTGAAAGTGTCGGTCATGCTGTTTACCAGTCTGGGGGGCAGTCTGATTATGATGACCGGAATGCTGACGCTGGTGTATCAGTACGAGAAGTATGTGATGAATCCCCCCACGCAGCATCTGAACGCCTTCTTCTTTCAGCATGATTGGTTTCTGCCGCTGGTGCTGATTATTCCGACGGTCATTGGAATGCTGATTCAGAACAAGCTGATCAAGCATTCCCCCAACTGGGAAATATAATCACGGATTGCAGGTTTTGCAGGGACGGCGTCCGCTGGCCGCTGCATTCTGCCGGGTTGGGAAAACAACGGTTTTGGATGCATCCAGACGTTTGATATGAGGGCAGTCGGCCCGATGAAATACCTTGCTTGTTTTGGTGGCTATATAGCCGGCTGGGCTGGGCTGTGAGGCGGAAGGGGGGTTTTGTAGTCCTGCACTGGCCCCGGCGGCGTCCGGCCGGCTGCCGGCGGCAGAGGGGATTTCAATAATCCGCTGAGCCAGTTTCTTTTCAACCAGCAGCTGGCACAAATCCTGCCCGTCAACTTCAATATCCGCCACCAGACAGAACTGTTGGCCGCGCTGGATATTCCGGAGCACAAGGGTGTGCTGGACGCTGCCGGAAAAGAAAAACGTATTCAGAAAAGCCAGCAGCGGCAGGTTGTCCTGCCCGGAAGCGGCGGTTTTGAGCCCTCTGATTTGGACCGGCATATTTTGGCCGATGACGGGCGGAAAGTCCGCAATATCGCAAAATAGGGTAACGGTTTCATCAATCCGCAGCAGGGCCGATACAGAGACATCGCCGTATGTTTCCGGGTCCGCCCACAGTACCCCCGATGTCAGCACGACCGCACAAGCCAATCCGACAGTTTTCATACAATCCTCCCGAATCCGATTCAACCGAAGAGAAATACTATAAAAGCAGGACGCCGGCTGCAATGAAAAAATCAGCCGGACAATACAAAATGCCGGCTTTTCAGGCAGGAGGGCATCAATGAGGTCCAAGCGGACATTACGGCCAGAATGCAGCCACGGCAATCATCAGCCAAATCAGGCAGCCGACGGCAAATTTGGCGGCAATGCCGACCAACACGCCGGTTCCTGCTCCAACGCCGGAGCGGACCGAATGCTGTTTCGGTCTGCCGGCTGTCCGTTCGGCCGCCCAAGTCAGCAGTCCTGCCCCCAGACAGGCCCCCAGCAGGGTTCCAAACAGCGGCACCGGAATGACGGCGGTTCCTGCAACAGCCCCTGCAACAGCCCCGACGACGGCCCAAGCAGCGCCCGTCCAGCCGGCACCGGCTTTTTTGGCGCCGCCGGCACCGGCAAAAATTCAATCAGTTCCCCCGCCAGCGCCAGCACCGTGGTC
>ERZ795046.2722-NODE-2722-length-14976-cov-6.240265_pt1 | contig 14976 bp, 22 predicted proteins | sample MGYA00375130_ERZ795046 | MGnify/ENA primary metagenome ERZ795046 (study PRJEB30175, sample SAMN05720202) | activated sludge metagenome | isolation source: anaerobic digester from wastewater treatment plant | place: Japan | collected 2015-05-15 ...
AATATAAGATTGGTTAATAACCATAGCATAACAGCAACTATATACGTTAGCTGGACACCAGAAGGCTCTTTATAGAAATATAACTAATAATTTAAAATATTGAATTATGGCACTATTAAAAAACTATTACGACGCAAACCTCGAAGTTGAAGTAGAGGGTTGCTACTGGAAAATTACCAGATTAGAGGGCAATAAGAATGTTTTAACATTCTACGTAGGGGTATATAGGAATAAGGCAAAATCAGACGCTAATTATCCACCTATAAATGAGTTTGGGTATCAGTTTACACCAAGTTTAGATGTAGAGGATAACTTTATAGCACAAGCCTATAACTACCTAAAAAACTTGGAAGAGTTTAATGATGCAATTGATTGCTAACATAAGTGGACAAAACTATATAATAAGGGAGAGTCTACTAGTTCATATTATAGAGTTTTGTCCACTTCATAAAAATTAAGAGAAATGAAAGAGTTGAGGTTAGAGAGAACTGAGTTAAATAGTCAGTACACAGTAGGTAAGTTGTACTATAATGATGTGTATATATGCGATACATTAGAAGATACAGTTAGGGACACCAATAAGAATGGTGTGTTTGATGGTGATGAGAAAAAAATTTACGGTAAAACTGCTATACCATATGGTGATTATCCTATAAGGATTATGTATAGCCCTAAGTTTCAAAGGAATATGCCCTATATAATGAATGTTAACTCATTTACTGGGGTAATGATACACTGGGGTAATACAGTTGAGGACACTCTAGGGTGTGTTTTAGTGGGTGAATATGCTGGTAATGGTAAACTCATTAACAGCAGAGCCACCTTTGATAAGGTTTACAATGTAATTAGGCTAAATAAGGTTGATAGAATAGTAATTAAATAAAATGAAACTATTTGGATTTAATATCGTAGAAAGGAGTAGTTATGGTTAAGTATAATTTTGAAAAAGCAAGGCTGGAATTTTCAATTGGTGGTTTTATTTCAGTAATTGCTACTATACTGGTTATTGTTTTGGGCTTTTACTCATACGTAATAGAGCCTAAGTTTGAAACAATTGAGAAGAGTATGGAAACGCTGCAAAGAGAAAGAAAAGAAATGACTAATGCTATTAACCAGTTAAATCTAACTGTAAGTGTGCTTAATGTTACAGTTTCGGAATTAAAAGAACAAATCAAAAATGAGAAAATTTAAGATTAGTGGCACAATATTTGTATGATAATAAATTATGAGAGTTAAAGTAGAAGACTGACAGAAAAGATAATAAAGGGATTTAAGATTATTTAACAATTATTTTTTGGAAATTAATATATTTATTACTAAATTAGCGGTAGAATTTTAAAAACGCAAGGATTATGAAAGTTAATTACTTTGACAACATTTATAGTAAAGAGCCAAAAGAAATTGAGTTAAGCGAGTTGTTAGAAAAGTTTAACAATGTAAGGCTCAAAAATAAGGCTAAAAAAGATTTGCCACTTTTCAATATTAGTGCTATCTTTGACAGCAAAGGAATTAAAAAAACCAACGTAATTGGTTACACTGGTTTTGTTGGTGTTGATATAGATGCAAAGGACAACAAAGATAAAGATGTATTAAAGATATTAGAAGAGGCTGTAAATGTCGGTTCACTCTCATACCTTGCGTTTAAAATTCCGACGTTTTCTAAGGGTGCTAGGCTAGTTATAGAGTTAACTGCCAGCACCCTTTCTTTATTACAAGAGGGTAAAGTTAAATTTAGTGATGTTGCTGCTAGTGTAATTGCTGATATTGAGGCAAAAACTGGTCTGGTAGTAGATAAGAGTTGTAAAGATGAAACGAGGCGGTTTTTTATCAATTACACTACTGATATATACATTAATGAAAATGCTGCTAAATACGAGTATAAGACAAATGAAACTATCATAGAAAAGAAACAACCAAAACGACCTAAAAAAGAAGTAGTTAAAGTTAATAAGGTAAAAACCACAACTGTTCGGAAATTCCGAACTGATATAGATGTTGAAAAGGTAAAACTTCCAACTGGTGTGCAGTACGAGGGTAGAATTTATCTAAATGTGCTGCCAAGAGGTGTATTTTTCACACCTAAAACAACTAAGGAAACATTTGGGGTAAAACACGAGGTAAGAGGCAAAATCAAAGAAGGTAATAGAAATAATACGCTATGTAGGTATCTACTAAATCAAATTGCATACAATGTGTTTCTAAACGAAAAGTTAACATTTGAAGCATTATTAGAACAAGCAAACTACTTTAACCACACCTTTATAGAAGAACCACTACCAAATAACCAAATTAAAGCAACTGTTAATTCAATGTATAACAGTTATATAGAGGGTGTTTATACTAAATCATATCTGGTTGAGGTTTTTGGAGTTCGTTATGCAAAGGAAACAGAGAGTTACTCTGAATTCCTATATAAGAAAAAAGTTTCAAAGTTTTTAAGAGTTTTAAAGCAATTTGATAAAATACCTACATACAAAGAAATAGCAATTAAATTAGGTGTTACAGCTAAATATATACAGAGGCTACTAAATGATATTATAGAGCATAAAAATTTAACAATAAAAGCAAAAGAACTACTAGAAAGGTTAATTTCGGTTTTAAAGGAAAGTTCAAAAGAAGTTGTAAGTAGTATTATTGAATTGATTGAAAAAACATTCAAAGCAGCAAATGTGTTAATTGATAGTAGCATTGATGGGGTTGAGGTTGATATAGGGATGTTAACTAAAATTCAAAAAACATAAAACTATTTAAAAAGTAATGTGTTATGTGGTATACAACAACAACAAATGAAATAGAAAGTGCAATCCAAAACAAAGATGTAACTAATGGCTATATAAGTAGTGATAACTTGGGAAGAGAAAAGTTTGTAAAGTCATTTTGGAACAGTATTGTTATGTTTGAGCCAGCAGAAGCCACTTCACCTTACGACCTAAAGGTGGTTACTGCAAATAATCCAGAGAAAGAGACTTATGTCGAAGTAAAGGTAAGAAAATACAACTTATCTTTCTTTTGCGACCCATCAACACCACCAATGATGGATTTAGGTAAGTTCTTGAAACTCAAAAGAATATACAATGAAACAAAAGCACCTATATACTATGCTATTTCCACCTCTGATGGTTACTGGGTTATGATAAACCTTTCATACAGAATTAAAAACAACGCTCTCTATAAGGTAATTACCAAGACAGCAAAGGTCTCAACAGTAGAGGATAAGGGCTATGCAGACAAGCAGATAGTTGAATTTCAATATAATGAAAAATTTGATAGAATATATAATGAAAGGGGAGAAAAAGTATGTTGCTAAGTGATAGCAATATGAGTGTAATTAGGGACTATCTTACTCTAGAAGATGGTGGTAAAAAGAGAAGAATAGCCAATGATGCTTATTCCTATATAAGGTTGATGGTGGAATATATCCTTAATAAACATTACAACCAAGCCTATAGGAAATGTGAAGATATGCTGGTGGTAATAGTTGAGAAGATAATGCTAAGTAAGATTGAAATAAAAAAGATAGAAAGCACTAAAAATCTATACTCTTACTTATACAAGCTAATTAGAAACACTGCAATAAACTACATTAGGGATAATAATAAATTGAATGTAACCTATGTAGGGACTTACTGGGATTTAAGTAAAGTAGTTTATGGTTACAATGAGTTAGAGGATGAGAATAAATAAAAACTAAAACTTTAATAAAACTTTAAAGATATGGGAACAATGGCAGTATTAATGGTAATTATGTTAATTATCATAATGGTTAGTAGGTATGATTTATATACCAAGCAATTAGAGATTAAAGAGCAAATTAACTTAGTTGAGAGTGCTCTCAGAGTTTTAGAAAATGATATTAGTAGGCAACAAATGGAAATTAAAACCCAACTGAATAAGATTGAGGTTGAATTACACTTAATTAGAATTAACTCTGATGATTTACATAAAGACCATAAGAAGATAATTAACTCAGTTTTTAATAGTGAGTACTACAATAAGAAATTATTAGCACTCATAGATGACTTGGGTAAGGAGTTAAAGAAACAAATTGATAATTATACGAACATTAATTAAATTATTTAGTGTTTATATAAATGAGTACCCTCACTTCGTTCTTATCTTTTAGTAAAGGAGAGTTTATGGGGGATAGGGATGTAAAAAGTTGAAAATCAGCATTATATCCACCCCCACCGGTCGACCTTAACAAAAATGGTATTTTAAGGTTAATTTAAGTAACACAGTACCAAACAGTTACAACATTGATACAAATATATCAAAATCAATAAGTTATGAATACAATAAACACTAGCAAACTCAAAAAAACTCTCAAAGCACTAAAGGCAGATGCCAGTGTAAGTGAGATAACTATTTTAAATGCAGAAATGCACAATGAGTTAATAGAGCAAATAAACAGTGGTAAAAAGGTTAATATGTATATAGTGCTACAGTTGAGAATCCAAATTGCTAAGAACTTAATGGAACTTAAAAAGTTCAATAAAAAATTAAGTGATGAAAGTGAAGATATTGATAACTTTATTAATGGATTAAAGGGTAAGAAAGAAGTGAGATAACTATGGGTTATTTAGATAAAATAAATAGCTATGTAAATGATGTTTTAAGCAATAAAATTCCAAGCTGCCAATGGGTTAAAAAAGCTTGTGAAAGATTTCATTCTGACCTTAATAAAGGTGATTACTACTTTGATGAGAATGCAGTTGATGATGTTATTTCCTTTATTAGGAAATTAAAACTGAATACAACACCTAAAAAACCTTTTCTCTTAGAAGATTGGCAGTTGTTTATTATTGCCAACATATATGGATTAAAAAGTAAATTAAACAATAGAAGAAAATATAAATATGTTTATATTGAAATACCCAGAAAGAATGGGAAATCAGAACTAATCACAGCACTAGCATTATACCATTTTATATTTGATGAATTAGCCACCATTACAGTATCTGCCAATAGTAGGGAGCAAGCAAAAAATGTGGACTTCAAAAAAATAAAGTCATTTGCTCATCAGTTAGATAGAAGAGAAAAGTATATTATACCCTACTTTAATTCCTTAAAAATGAATGGCAGACAAAATGAAGTTATAGTAACTTCATCTGATGCCAAACGGCTGGATGGTTTAAACATTTCAGTAGGCATAATAGATGAATTACATTCTGCCAAAGATAGTGGTGTTTATGATGTAATAAAGTCAGCAATGGGTTCTAGGGAAGAACCACTTTTAATTGTCATAACAACGGCTGGATTTGATGTTGATTCATTCTGTTACAACCTAAGGAATCATATTACAGATATTCTTAATGGTGTTACCATTGATGAAAGTCAGTTTGGAATTATTTATACCCTAGATGAAGGTGATGATATAGCTGATGAAAATAACTGGGTAAAGGCTAATCCAAACTTAGGTGTATCACTCTCTATTGACTTTATTAGGGATGAAGTGAATAAGGCACAAAACTCACCATCTGAGACTGCTGGTGTGTTAGTTAAAAATTTCAATTTATGGCAAAAGAAATCATCTGAAAAAAGTTGGATAAATGAAGCCTATTTAGAGAAGGTATTTGCACCAGTTAATATAGAAGATTATAGGGGTGCTGATTGTATGGTAGGGTTAGACTTAGGAACAAACACTGACCTAACTTGCTTTTCTATTTGTATTAAGGTTCAGAATGGTGAGTATGTATTCTTCACTAAATACTATTTGCCAGAAGATTCATTGAACTCAGCAACCAATAAGAAAAGATATAGAGAATGGGCTGAAAAGGGTTATATAAAGTTAACCAGTGGCAATGTTACTGATTATGACGTTGTATTAAATGATTTAGTTGAGATAAGCAAAATACTAAACATTACCCAAGTTAACTATGATAAGTACAACGCAACACAATTTGCTATAAATGCTCAAATGGCTGGTATTAGAATGATACCATTTTCTCAGAATGTATTTAACTATAACATTCCTACTAAGGAAATGGAAAGGTTAATACTTATAAATAAAACCAGAATTGATGCTAACCCTATTACACACTGGAATTTTACCAATGTAACAATTAAATCAGACCTTAATGGTAATGTTAAGCCTATAAAAAGGAATGAGGAACTAAAAATTGATGGTGTAATGAGTATGTTAATGGCATTAGGGGGTTACGTTGGAAAAAAAGAAACAAATACATATATAGTTTAAATTCAAAAATTTAGTGTTAATATAATAAATGATAGAAATGAAAATATTTGGGTTTAATATCACTAAAAGGGAAGCACCATCTGCACCCTACTTGGCTACTGTGGGTAGTTTAGATTTTGGACAATATACTGATACCTATACAGAAAGCAAAGCAACTAAAATAGCTGCGGTTTATAGAGCAATCAATGTAATTGCTGATAGTGTGGCAGTTATGCCAATTAATATTTATAAATATGATGGAAACTGGAAGAAAAAGCAGTATGATAATCTTTACTACCTACTTAATGTGCAACCCAATAAGTTAATGAATGCCTATCAGTTAAAGAGGCTAATTATTACCCATTTAAAATTAAAAGGTAATGCTTACATATGGATTGATAGGAATATTAAAAATGAGATAAAAAATTTATACGTAATACATCCAGATAGGGTAAAAATATCAGTAAACAAAGATAATTTAACAGTTGAATATTATATTGACAATCAGAAGGTTAGTAACGATAACTTAATTCATTTAATTAACTATTCTGAAGATGGTATTATTGGAAAATCAACATTAGATTATGCAAGAAGTATACTGCAAACTGCGCATTACACAAACCAGCATCAACTTAACTTCTTTGAAAATGGTGCAAATGTTAATGGTATATTAAAACCCAAAGATGGAGTATTCTTAAATAAAACACAAGCACAAGAGGCTAAGCAAGCATTTTTAGAGCAAACTCAGCCCAGTGTGGGTGCAAAGACTGGTGGTATTGTTGTATTAGGAAGTGATTTAGACTTTCAACAAATATCAATTTCACCCAGAGATGCACAATTGATTGAAACTAAGGAATTTACACTATTAGATATTGCACAATTCTTTGGAGTGCCTTTAAGTAAGTTATTTTTTACAAAGAATAATAAGTATAACACAGTTGAAGCAGAGCAATTAGACTTTTTGACTTCAACCATTCAGCCACTGGTTGAAATGATTGAAATTGAACTATTTAGAAAACTTATATTACCTTCTGAATGGGGTAACTATGAAATAAAATTTGATACCACTAACCTACTAAGGCTTGATGCACAGACACAAGCAGATGTATATGTTAAACTCCTAAATATAGGTGCTTTAACACCAAACGAAATAAGGGAGAAATTAGATGCAGATTACCCAGTTACTGGTGGCAATAGAGCATTTGTACAACAAAATTTGCAACCGCTGGATAACTTAATGAATGACATTAAAAACACTAAAACAGAATGATTATGAAAGGATTAATTCATTTATTAGGTGATAACAACATTATTTCATTGATTGTCAAACTTATACCTATTGCAATTCTGGCATATGTAGTAGTTGACTATCCAGAGTTTGGTACTGTGTGGTATGGTAAGGCGATATACCTACTGTTATTAGCATTTATTGGGCTACAATCCATTATTAACGATGTGTATGATATGATTAAAAAGAATTAGTTATGGAAAATAGAGAAAAAAGGTATAATGCCAGTGAAATTAGGTTATTACCAGATGATAAGGGTGATACCTATGTTGAGGGGTATGCAATGGTATTTAACTCACCTTCACAAGATTTAGGTGGTTTTGTTGAAATAATTGAGCCTACTGCATTAAGTGAGGAAATAATCAATGGTTCAGATGTATTTTGCTACATCAACCATAATGAGAATAATGGTGTATTAGCCAGACGTAGGTATGGTGTAGGTTCACTTCAACTAACCATTGATGATAAGGGGCTAAAATACAGATTTAAACTTGGGAAATCCTACCATCACCAGCAACTGTCTGAGTATTTGGAAAGAGGCGAAATTTTTGGTAGTTCATTTGCTTTCACAGTGGCTGATGACCAGTGGGTTAAACTTGAAGATGGTTCATACATTAGAACTATAAAGCGGTTTGAAAAACTTTATGATGTATCACCAGTGTTTGAACCAGCATATTTAGAAACAGAAGTTGCTCTGAGGTCATTAGAAAAGATTAAAACAAAGGAATTAGAGCAACAAAAGGAAAAGGAAAAGAAGGCAGAGGAATTAAGAAATTATTTTGTTGAACTTAAAAAAACTTATAGTTATGACAATTGAGGATATAGAGAAAAGAAAAGCATTGGTAAATGAGAGTAATACTATTATTTCCAATGCAGAAAAAGAGCTTAGAAAGCTCACTGAGGAAGAAACCAAAAGGTTGGAAGAAATAAAAGCAGAAATAACTGAGTTAGAAAATAAAAGTAATAACCAAATTAAAACAAAGAAAACTATGGAAACAAAAAATTTTTCATTAATCAATACGATTAGAAATGTTGTTGAAGGTCGCCAGCAAGATGATTTATCACTGGAAGTAATGCAAAAGGGTGCAGAAGAGTTAAGAAAGGCTGGAGTTACCTATAAAGGTCAAATTACCCTACCTTTTGAGTACCGTTCAACTTTAGTTTCAGCAAGCAACCCAGCCGTAGAAACCAGTGTATTAGACATTCAAACTCCACTGTACAATGCACTTACTGTTACTAAGGCTGGTGCAACCATTCTTAATGGGCTTGTGGGTAATGTAGTAATACCTACCTATACTGGCTCAAATGTGGCTTGGAAGTCTGAACTAGATGCTGCAACTGATGGAACTGGTACTATGGGTTCTGTAGACCTCAAACCTAAAAGGTTAACTGGTTACTTTGATGTATCAAAGATGCTTCTTGCACAAGATTCTGTAGGGGTAGAGCAAATGCTTAGAAATGATATTGTTAACTCTATTGCAGTTGCTATAGAAAAAGCAATCTTTTCAAAGATTGTTGATGACAATGCACCTAAAGGATTTTTTGCTGGTTTTAACGCTGATACTAATTTTGATGTTGCTGGAGAATTGAGTTGGGAAAAAGTAGTAGAATTGGAAAGCAAGGTAGATACATCTAATGCCTTAATGGGTAACCTTGCTTACATTACTCACCCTTCACTTAAGGGACTTGCCAAGACCACTCCTAAGGCATCCAACACCGCTGTATTTGTTGCTGAGGGTAATACTATCAATGGTTACAACCTACTTTCTACTTCTTCGATGGCTACGGATATAACAACTAAAAATTACTATGGTATTATCTTTGGTAACTGGGCTGATTTACTAATTGGACAGTGGGGTGGTGTTGATATTGTTGTTGACCCTTACACCCAAGCTGGTAATGGTAAGATTCGTATCTATGTTAATGCTTATTTTGATGCTAAACCCAGACGTAAAGAAAGTTTTGCTATTGGTGGCTTAAAAGAGGCTGAGGTTGTTCCTCCTTCAACTGGTGGAAATTAGGCTAAATTTTGATTGATTTACTAATAGGTGGTGTTACTATATGGTAGCACCACTTTTTTTTGATTAAATTAAAAATTTTGGTGTTAATATAGTAAAAGGGGTAACTATGACAACTATACTAGATGAACTAAAGGATTATTTAAATATAGAGAGTTCAGACACTGATAAAGATGCACTGCTATCCACTATACTCAAAGTTAGTGAAACTGCAATTAAGAACTACTGTAGGGGTGGTTTAGATGGTGTTGTTATTGATGAAAATAATGTATTGAGATTTGCCAAATTACAGTATGCAGCACACCTATTCCTAAATAGGGGTGTTGTTTCTATTGGTCAAACCTATGAGTTACCACTTACCTTTAAATTTTTACTTAACCCATACGTAAAATACTGATGGTTATGAATGTAGGTTTAATGCGAGACAAGATAAAAATACTAAGAAAAACAGTAAAAAAGGATGAGTATGGCTCTGAAGTAGAAACCTATACCAAACTCTATGAGCCTTATGCTTATATTAAGTATCTTAATGGTAATAAAAGGATAAGTGCAAGTGAGGTATTTTACAACCAGACACTTAACATTACTATCTACTATAAGAACCTTAATACAACTGATATGGTTGAGTTTAATGGTTCAAAGTATAGAATTATAGACATAGTTCCTTCTACTGATTTGATTTTTATTTCAATGGTTTGTGAGAGAATAAATGACTAATACAAATACCCAATTCTAAACGTTAATATATGTTAACACTGAATGATAAAGCACTGAAATTCTTTCTGAAGGAAATGCAACCTAAGTATATAAAAAGGGTTGGGTATAGTGCTTTAATGGCAGCTGGAAGAAAGGTAGTTAATGTTGCTAAAAGGGGGTATAAGTCAACTGTAAAAGGTTACTCAAAGAGCAATAACCAGAATGTACTAAAAAGCTTTGTTGTTAGGAAGTCAAAAAGGGAAGTTGCTGTGTGGGTTGGTTCTAGTTACTATAAGACCAGATGGTTGGAAAAAGGGACTAAGGAAAGATATACCAAAGGGTATAAAAGGAAAAGTACAATGGGTAAAAGGCAACTAAGTAAAACTAAACTGTATAGGGGTTCAATAACTGGTAGTGGTTTCTTTGAAAAAGCATATAATTCAGTACAAGGTGAATTAAAGGAAGTGATTACCCAAAGGTTACAACAAAATATAAATAAAGTTATTGAAAAAGCTAATAGCAATGCCAAGAATTGAATTAAAACCATATAAAACCTACAATGACAAAAAGGTGTATAGGAGTAAGGGTAATAATCTTATACATCAATTGGTGTATAATACTGGTAGATGGAGAGAAATGAGGGTAATGTACCTAATGAAACAACCAATTTGTGAGGTGTGTAAGAAGGAGTTTGCTGTGGAGGTTCACCACAAAATACCCATATCAACTGGTGTGGATAGAAGTGAAATACTTAAACTGGGTTTTGATGCTGATAACTTAATGGCATTATGCTCTAACTGTCATAGGAGAATACACAATGATTAAAAAAACTATAGGGATGCAAACTTGGTTATAAGTAGTGGACAAAACTATATAATGGGAGAAATATAGAAGATTATATCTTACTATATACACTAATAAGAGTAAGTAATAACTTAAATGAATAGATATGGATATGATAAGTGCATTAGAGATAAATAAGGAAATAGCAACTATACTGAAAGGGTTAAATTACAAACACTATCCATTGGTAATACCAGAAGATACACAGATGCCAGTAATTGTGTATAATAGGACAGTTGACTACAGTGATGATAACTCAGATACAACAATTGGTGTAGCAACCATTGAGTTAGAAGTACTAACTGGTAATTACAAGGATGGTATAGATATACTAAATAAACTATACTCATCATTACTGGGTAAGGGTTATTCACCAGAGGGAATTACTGAGGATTTCATAGATGGTGTTTACATTCAGAAGTTAGTGGTATCAAAATATGTGTTAATTAACTAAATAAGTATAACAATTTAAAACAATAAAACTATGGCAACAATTTTAGGTTCTGATTTAATGGTTTTTGTAGATAATAAACCCATTGCATTTTCTACAAGTGCCAAAGTAAGTGTAAATGCAAATGCTGAGGATATTTCCAGTAAGGATAGTGGACTATGGGAAGAAAGTTTAATCACTAAGTTCAGTTGGACTGTTAGCACAGATGCTTTATATAGTATTGATGGGGCTGGTACTGGTAACAGTGATTTAAGTGAACTTTGGACTTCCTTTGTAGGTAAAACTAAGGTAAGTGTAGCATTTGCTATAAAAGATGGAACTTCACCAAACTGGACTAAAAAGACTGGTAGCAAGGCATTTAGTGGTAATGGTTACATTGTAAAATTAGATGCCAATGCTGACCAGAAAGGGGTAGCAACCTATTCCATTGAGATTAAAGGTGATGGTGAATTACAACTTGCCACTGTATCTTAATTATTGTTGTGAATTGCTTTCAGATGAATGGTAGTCTATAGTTAGGCTACCATTTTTTTTATTGGTAATATGTTCATCTTAATATCAAAAAATTGGTGTTAATATAATTAAAGAGTAGTGCTATGGAAGAAAAAATTACACTATTTGGGAAAGACTGGGTGATTAAAAAATCAATGACTGCTTTTTTACTGTACGAGGAACTTACTGGTAAACCCATTAGCCAAATTACTAACTCACTATCAGATACCCTTACCATTTTTTATTGTATACTAAAGGCAAAGAATAAGGACTTTAACTATTCATTTGATGAGTTTATTGAGTTACTGGACGATGAAATAGATGCACTAACTCAATTCAATGAGTTGATGGAAAAGGAAAGTAACAAACTAAAAGGGGTGGTGAGTTCAAAAAAAAAGAAGGTGAGAATTCAAAGGTAAGTGTATATGATATGTATGCAACTGCGGTGGTTGATGGTGGTGTATCACCAGAATACTTCTGGGATAAAATGGATTTAGTGGAGTATTCCTACTTAGTGAATAGGCTTAATAGTAAGAAAATAGAGGATTTTGAACCATTTAGAATGCTTGGCTATATCATTTCAACTGCATTGGGTAGTAATATTAAATATGAAGATTTTCTCAACCTTAGTAAAACCAAAAATGGTGAAGTATCTGATGGTAGAACACCAGAAGAAATTGAATTGGCAAAACAAAAACTAATTGAAATAGGATTAAAACATAAAAATATATGAGTATATTAAGCATTGCTGCCAAATTAGGGTTAGATATTGCTGGATATGAGGCTGGAATACAAAAAGTAACCAGTAAGAATAGCCAGTTAAACCGTAGCCTAGAAGATGTAAAAAGTGGTGTAGGTGCTCTAGTGGATTCACTTGGCTCTATTGGTGGTGTGAGTAGTGGAGTTACTGGGCAACTAGGTGAGGTAATAAGTATAACAAATAAAATTCCGGATGCCTTTAAGAATATAGGTAATGGTATAAAAGGTTTTGGTACATCAATTACCAGTGCATTGAAGGCAATGTTTACTTCTTTCAGCGGTTTTATTAGTTCAATTACCGCTGCTGTTGCTTCAACTGGTATAGGTGCTATAATTATTGCTATTGCTACTGCACTGGCTGGACTGGTGAGTTGGCTTAAAAACTCAACAGAAGGTGCAGATTTTCTTAAAAGTGCTTTAAATAATCTAAAAGCAGTCATTGAGGTAACACTAACTAAACTGTCAACTTTGGGTAGTGCAATTGTTAAAATTTTCAAAGGTGATTTCAAGGGTGCTGTAAACGGTATAAAAGAAGCATTTACTGGCTGGGGGGATGCTTTAAAAGAGAATTTAAATAGGAGTAATGAAATCACAAAAACCCAGATAGAGTACGAAGAGTGGTTAATTAAGCATAATCTAAGACTAGCAGATATGAATAAAAAGGCTAGTGAGTATGCACTAATAATGAAAGATGAGTCTTACTCACTGGCTGAAAGGCAAGAAGCATTAAAAAAATACCAAGATATACAAAAGGATATATACAACGAGAAAAAGAAAAACTTGGACTACCAAATTAAGATTATGGAACTTGAACAAGCACAAGGAGGGTATAGTTCTAGGGAAGATTTAAAAAAATTGAATGATTTAAAAGCACAAAGGGTTGACATACAAGCTGAATATAACAACAAACTAAAAGAAACATTAAGACTACAAAACTCTCTGAATGACCAAGAAAAGGAGTTAACCATTGGTGCAATTATCGAAATGGATAAAAATGCTTGGGACAGTATACGTAAAGAAATTAAAGAGGCTGATAAAATAGAACCAACAGAGGTTAATCCATTTGAAGGCTTAGAAGATAATGCTGATATTGCTATCTTAAAACTGGAAGATGTTACCAATGCTTGGGGTGCTTTTAAGGATGGTATAAGAAGTGTTGTTAATGATTTAATCCCTTCTTTAGACTCACTTAGAGATACTACCATTAAAGCATTTGGTCACATTTATCAAACCCTTGCAACTGGTGCTAATTCCTTTAAAGAGTATGGTAAAGCAGTTAAGGCAGCAATTAAGCAAGCTATTTCAGCAATTATTGGTGAGGCAGTTATGACAATGGTTGCAGCACAACTTAAAAAATCAGCTTGGTTAAATCCAGCGATTGCTTTAGCAATAGCCACTGCTGCTGGTGGATTAGCATCCACTACCCTTAATGCCTTTGCCAGTAGTATTCTAAAGTTTAGTTCTGGTGGTGTAGTACCTTACAGTAGTTATATAGGTGATAACATTCCAGCACTGGTTAACTCTGGTGAAATGGTGCTTAACACCACTCAGCAAAGAAACCTATTCAGAATGCTCAATAGTGCAAGCACTAACACTGGAATTATTAGTGGTGAGGTAAGATTTGAGATTGAGGGTGATAAACTTGTAGGTGTGTTAAATAACTATAATAATATAAATAATAGGTTATAGATATGGGATTAATTTGGCAACCAAAATATAGGCTGGATTACAAAACTATTGCCAATGATAGTAATAGTTTAGAAATTCAAGTATACGCTGCTCCAAATACAGTAACTACTGAGTGTATAGTAGGTAAGTCCGACCCAGTCATTTTAAAAAGGAAGAATAATCATATATCCACAACTACACTGGAATTAAGTTTAGTAACCAACTACGATGGACAGTTTTTAGACCTATTCACCAATGATGTTTTTAAGTATAGGGTTGTCCATCGTAGGAATGGTGTAACAATATTTGACGGATGGCTGGATACAGAGATGTATAGCACCGAATTTAATTTGGTTAAGGGTAATGTAGTTAAGTTCTATGCCGTTGATGGGTTATCAATTCTTAAGAGGCTAAATTTTAACTTAAACATCAATCCAGACGACCCTATAATTAACCTTCACAATTTAATCACAAGTGCTTTAAATGCTGCAAATATATCCTACCAATACCTATATATAGGTACTGATATAACTATACCTAACGGTACCATAGAAATTCAAAATAGTATAATATCTGGTATATATGT
>ERZ795046.2724-NODE-2724-length-14965-cov-122.793226_pt1 | contig 14965 bp, 2 predicted proteins | sample MGYA00375130_ERZ795046 | MGnify/ENA primary metagenome ERZ795046 (study PRJEB30175, sample SAMN05720202) | activated sludge metagenome | isolation source: anaerobic digester from wastewater treatment plant | place: Japan | collected 2015-05-15 ...
AGGTGATGTTTTGTTAGTTCCAACATAGAAATAAGATGATTTGGTTAGGTTGTTAAAAAGTTTTGGATTGAATGATAATATAATAACAATTGGTAAAATTTAATAAGAAAATAAATATATACATACATAACTATATCTTGGAAATTCATGGGTAATGGAATAAACAGATCAAGGTGTTAGAATATGGAAATAACCAACTTCTATATTTACTAATTATGATATATATAGATATAGATATAAAAGTAATTATGAAAAATTTGATGTATTACTTGTTCAATCGTAATTAAAATATTTTAATAAACCGTATGATTTCTAATCTCTAATTTTGAACACAATTTCAGAAGTAGTATCTTTTGGAAATGATTATGTAAGAAGTGTATTAAAAGAATGGTTAGGTGAAAAATATAATAATCCTAATTTTGTGATTTGTTCTGAACTTGTTTAGAGAATATATAAAGAATAAATTGGATATGATATAAGTTCTAATCTTGAATTTGTAACACCAGACGATTTCTAAAGAAGTCTTGATTTTGAAAAGGTTTGGTGATACAGAAACATTTGAGATTTGAAAGGAGGTGTTAGAGATACATATCTTTCTTGAGATTATGAGATATGTATCAAAATAATATGTAAAGAAAAATTAATTCAATTCAAGAAGTTCTTTCACTTATAGAACGTAAACTTATTACAATGACAGAAAATTTTATGAAAGGTAATAACAGAAAGATTGAATATATTGTAATTCATGATACTTAAAACAAATAGAAAGGTTAAAACTAAGATACACACTATAAATATTTTAATTCTTAGTAGAGAAATTAATCATAACATTATTTTGTTGATGATAACAAAATTTTACAAATAGTTGATGATAAAGATATATAATATCATGTAGGTGATTAATGGACATATTACAAACAAGGTAAAATACCATATCCGAAAATTACAAACACAAATAGTATAGGTATTGAACTTTGTGTTAATTAAGACAGTGATTATAATATAGTATTTAATAATTAGTAATATTTGTAATAATATTTATTGAAGAAATACAATTTACCGTTTGAAAAAATGGTTAGACACTTTGATTAATCAACTAAAAACTGTCCTCAAAGTATGTCATAAAATAATTGGTAAAAGTGGAATGAATTTAAGTAATTAGTACAAAAAATTTTAAGTTCTAATTGAAAATTAAGGGAGGGTGATTTTATGTAAGAAGAAGTAAAAAAAGAAAATGAAGTTACGGAAGTAGAACAGGTAGAAACTAACGATGAACAAGTGACACAAAACAACAATTAACAACAATTTTAAAACATGTTTATTTCATTGATTCAAACAAGACAAAACTTAGAAATATTAGTATCAAACATGGTATATTAGATATAAGATTCTTTTAGTTAAATTGAATAATTGATTCAAATAATGATGGAAAAAGAAATTCTAAAAACAGAAGATGTAGATAAAATTAATCAATATATTTAATTTCAAAAAAATAGTGTAAATAATGTACTAAAAGAAAGTTTTAAATTACCTGAAGAAACAAAGTAAGAATCAGATGAAGTTGAAAAAACTGAATCTGATACAACTGAAGATGTGGTAGATTAGTAACAATAAGAATAACAAAAAGTAGAAAAAGTTGTTAACTGATTATCGATAATTTATTTTATATTAAAGGATGGAGTAAATCTCCATCCTTTTTTTATTTGTTTACAATGATTTAATTTTTTTATATTCTTTTGTAGAATATTTCTAAACTTATTATAAGTATACGAAACGTGGTAATTTAAGGGGGTATAAGAATGGAAACAAAATATGTTATGTAAACAATGACATAGAATAAAAGTATGTAAACAAAAATTAATTTACAATTTGATTAGGTAACAGTAGAAAGTGGTTAAATATATAATTTTAAACCAAGTGATTTTTTCTTTCCTTTATTTCAATCATATATTCCACCACGTTCAAAATAAAACTAACAATATTTGACTCAATTATATTCTTCATTTTATAACAACACGAAAAAAATAATTAAAAAAGTATTAACTACTGGAATATATTTTTATTAGGGGTATAATAATTATAATATAAAAAAAATTAGTAATGAAATACGTGTTTTTATGTAACCTCATATTTAACACGTAAATGGTGTATTATAGTTTAATGATAATGACACAAATATTATTTTTACAACAGATGAAATAGAAGATATGTTTGTAGTTTGTATAGAAGTATAAGAAAAATTTTAATTCAATGAATATAAAAGTAACGGTGAATATAGAAATATATATAGTGAAAATATAGAAAGTTATGATTAGTATTCATATGGAAGGTATATAAAAGACTAATTATAAAAGAACTTAATGTATACTGATTATACGTATAGAGTATTTCCAATATTAACAGTTAATGGGATTTCAGATCTTAGGAATTAACTATCATTAAAAACAGAACATCAATTACAAATAATAATGAAAAATATATATTATCAACAAGTTCAACGTTCAATTTAAGTTTCAGAAAATAGAAATTTCAGATATTTTATGTAATCTAATTTTATATATGACAACATACTGATAGATATTACAAGTAATGAACGTAAAAAGTTTTTTATTTCAGGATATTACTAAAATGTATAATAAAACAACGAATTATAAGATGGATTAACATATTTAATACCTATTTTTATGGGTTCAGTACAACAAAAGAAACTTTAATTAATAAATAAATAAACATTTAATTAATAACAATTTAATATTTAGGTTAAAAATATCAATCAAGAATTAGTTGTATGAGGTGATTTTATGGATAAAAACATCATTAATAGAATATCATATTCATATGATGTAGTATAAAAAAATAGATTTTTTGATTTCAAATATGATGATGAACTTGTGTAAATTAACAAATTTTTAGTGTTTGTATTATTTTAAAGTGAAGATTAAGTTCCATATGAACAATATTCAGGTTTGAACATTACGAAATATTTGTTATATTTATAGGAATATTAATATAATTATCAAGACTTTCTAACAGATTTAAAAAACTAATTAAATGTAAAAGTACAATAATATAATAATAAGTTATATATTAATGATGTTGTTATTAATTTTTATATAAATCAAGATGGAAAATACACAAAAATAAATGTTGAAAATGTTATATAATAAACTACACGTGAATTATTAAAAATCTAAATATCAGAAAAGAATTATAATATTTAGATTTTGTATACATATAATAATAATTCATACTGGTTAAATATCAATTTTGTAAGTGTTTGAGTTTGAGAGGTGATATATAATGATTGATTTATTTTCTTAATCAGAAAATTTTAAGAAAGAAAATATATAAAAACAATATAATATATAACATGTTAGAATTGATAAAAATAAATAATAACTATTATCTGATTTTACTACAGAATCATAATTTAATTTATAGAGAAGTAGAATTGATGTATTATAAAAATAATTAACTAATACATACGATACGTAATGGATAATAATGAGATATAATAAACAATATTTTGATTATTTGTAATTTTCATTAACACAAGACGATATTAATTAATATGGTTTGAATATAAAAGTTAATGATAATTTTTTTAATATTGTAAATGATATTATTGTAAAGTGAAGGTGATATCATGTTATAATTACTTGGTATATAATAAGTATAAGTGTAAGGTGTAACATAATAAGTATCATAAATTAATAATAAAAATTTAAAAATTCAACCACCATAAATAAAATAAGATACATAAAAAAGTACACAACCAACAGTAATTACTCCATAACCTGTTGTACAACAAGTACCACAAATAACACCATAAATAGAATAACACATAGAAAATACTTAACAAAATAAATAATCACAAATAGGATTATAAATACAAAATCCAAAAGAAAATGGTAGAATTATATAAGGTCAACAAAACAACCAAGTTATTTTTTTAGGTGATAATTAAACATAATATAATATGAAGGAAATAGATAAGGTTTAACAACAATAAATGATTAAAAAAATACAACAACAATAAATTGAGTTAAATAATTTAAGATAAAACAATTAAAGACAACGAAACAGAACATAGTATTCTAACTAATATTAAAAAATAGATCAAGTTTAACAGTTACGTAAAAAATGAATATTATGAGGTGATAATAGTGTCTATCTTTAATAAGATTGAACCGTATGATTATATAAATAATACCGATATAAAAATATATTTATAAGATTAACCAACATTACAATAGAGAAATAGAGTTTTACTTGATCCATTTTTACTTCAATTATTTGAAGAAAAATAAAACATATTTCAGATATAATCAACATATGATATAGTATTATAAGGTGATAGATAGAATCTTGAATAAATATTTTAACTTATTAGAGAAAATTAATTTTTATATATTATTGTAACAATAAATTATAAACAATATATGGAAACATATTATTTATTTATAACAAATGTTAGTTTATCAAAACCTAAACAAACAAACTAATAAATAGGAATAATATCATATTAGACAATGAAAATATCGTAAATAAGTTAAACTTATTATGAATTTAAAAATAATGAACAAAGTTTATAAACAAACACAAATTCAATATATAAATAGATAGAATTTATGTAAGAGAAATATAATCTAAACATAAATACTACATATTTTGAATAAACAAAAGATACATCAAAAGATGTAAAAATATATAAAGGACATCATTTAAATATATAAGAATTTATATAATATTTATAACTTTAGTAAAATCCACGTATTCCTAAAATATCGATATATGGATTACAATTTCTAAATTTATATTTTTAGAATATAAAATAAAATAATGAATTATTATTTTAAAGTATATAAAATCAGTATACACAAGGTAATTAATACAATGTTAGTTTATAAACTGAAAAAACACTTGAAATTATAAAAGAAAATATTAATGTATCAGGGTATAAATTACGTAAATATATTTAGAAATATTACAATTATGATATTGGTGGATTTCAAACGATAGAATATTCAATATTTGAAGGTTAAACTGAATCGAATTATGTAGTATTGACAGGTGTTAATACAGAAAACACAATTCTTTCATAAGAAGAATTATAATTTAAATTGTTATAACAACATGTACTATATGATGTTATTTCATCTTAGTATACTGTTTTTAAGTAATCATAACGATACGAATTGTCGGATGTAATTAATTTATATATAATGGGTATGAGTTAGTAACAATAAGATAATTTTTAATAAAGAACTGTACTTGTTTATCAGTATAGTAAATAATTAATGTTATAAGACCAATTTAACGGTCTGAATAGATTTTTATAAATTGGAAAATATAATTAATTTCATCTTTCTAAAATACTACAACTTAATAATATAGTTAATGTTAATGTACCTAATGGTTGATTAACTTGTGTTTTGTTTTTATTTGGAGGTGAATTGAATGTAATCTCATTCAATAATCAATAAAGTAATAGAAACAAGAGGAATGACGTTTGATAGTATATAATATAATCCTGTTAGAAGTTTTTATTTTGATTAAATGTAATTTGATTTACAATTACAATATGAACAAAATATGACTGTTTTTTCACATTATATAACGGAAAATTTACAATAGATAGAATAATATCAGTCAATAAAAAACTACAATTTTGACGAATAAATGATTATAAGATAATAAGATTAAAATAATTTTTAATATTTTAATTTATAATAAATCAATACTATGTTTTAAAGATTTAGTCCTTTAATTTCTTTAAAGTATGTTGAATATACAATTAATGAAGATGATTCTGATAATGTTGTAATCAATTTCTATATACCATAAGAATTTTATATTATATTAGGAAATGTTTATATACCGTAAACAAGTTAAAATGATTAATCAAATGAATTAGATATACCTTCATTTAAGAATTAGACATAATATAACGTTATTACATATAGAATTAATAAATCTGAATTATTTAGATTTGACTATGGTTTAATGTTGAAATTAATTGTAGTTTAATATAATATTTTCATTGATAACGTTAATTAGTTGAAATAATATATTGATAATTATAGTGGATACAACATTCCTTCTGTGTTTAAGGAAATATTCTTTTAGGAAAGTACAGAAACATACAAATATATTGAAAATGAATTTAACACGTAAAAATAATTATTAAATAATTATAATATACGAAATAACACAAATATACAATTTAGTACACAAGATACAATACTTATCGAGAACTAAATTTAATACGTAAAGAATCTTGACACATTAATAAATGATTTTCAAACATACAATATATAATAATATATTATAGAATAGTAGAAACAAAGAAAATATGAGATTTAAGTGTTGTTAGATTATTTTATTAAATTAGTTTATAATTATTTGTTATATTCTGATACAAAATATTTTGATGATATAGATTTCGATTAACTTAAATTTGAAATTCAAACTAATTTGAATTATCTTTTATAACAATTTAATTATTAAATATATGGACAGTAATTCAAATTGTTTGATAAACTATATTATTTTGATTTTAATTCAATTGATCCATAAAATAGGTAAGATTAATAATCATTATATTATATTCTTGATAAAATGGAACAATTAAATCAATCTAATTAACTTTAAAATGAAACTATATTGTAATAATTTTTCTAAATGAAAAAATATTATTCTAATTATAAATAATTATAACTAACATCTTAATTTGAACACTTTTATTAAAATCTACCTACAGATAAAATAACAGAACTACAGACGTTTGACTATATAAAAATTCTTTAGAAGTATTATATCGATAATGGAAAATTAAAAACAGAAAATATTAAAACATTTTTTGATATTAATTTAATTAACGATTAATAAATAGAACAAGTATAAGAATATATTCAATCTTTTATTATTAACGAAAATGTATTTTAAATATAATATAAAATGTTGTCATAGTATAAAGTATCATTCTCAAATTTATTTTAATTAAATAGACAAAGTACATAATAATAATATGAGTATCTATACAACAAACAATTTAAACTGTAATTGTTTTTCTATGTTATGGATATATAATAATCACTTTTACAAAAATCATTTGAAGAATATGAATATCCTTCAACACAACAAAGATATATTTTAATTAACTAATAATCTAAAATAAATGAGATATTAAGTCAAAATATAAAATTTATAGTAAACGAATTATACTAAGAATAAGAACAAAACATTGATAACGAGTATATGGTTAATTAATTTAATTAATTTTTAAATGATATTAACTTTACATATTTAATAAATAATTTGTAACCTCATATTTAACCAATATAATTAATATCAGTAATTAGATAGAATAATGATGATGTTTTTCAATATAACTTATTTACACATTCCGATGTTTAAGATAGAGACCATCATTTATAACGATGTCTGTTTTCAAAAAGTAATATAAATGACTAAATATATAAGTAACAAATATAAAATTTCAATTTGAATATACAAAATTTACCATATTTCCTAAAATTATAAGATAATACTATAAATTAAATTGAACTTCTTTCATTTACTGTTAGTTTTGATCCAGTTTTAGGTAAATATGTACTAAATATTTTAAATAATAAATTTAATATTGAATTTGTTGAACGTGAAAATCAAGATGAAATTTAATTACGTTGATACTTGTTGATACGGAGGTGTTTAAGGACATATATTATATGTGTCCACAACATCGATGAAAATAGATTATCGAATACCAAAAAATGAATAAGATAATAATGTAAAACAAAATTAACAATTTAATAATCAATAAAAACAAAAAGGTGAATAGAAAAAATATTCACCATTTGGTCTTGATTAATAATCGTAATTTAAATAAATTAAAATGGATAATATTAATTAGTAATTCAGTAATTTATTCAAAAATACATTTACATAATTTACAGATATTACAAAAAACATTAAACCTAATACTATAAATAATTAATTAAACGTTTAATAAAATATATCAAAGAACATTTTCTAACCTAAATCTTAGTTACATTAATTTTTGACTGATGAAAAGTTACAAAAAAGTTTAAACAATATTTTCAAAAAAGATTAATCTGAATATATCAAAAACGAAAATAAGTTGAGAAAAAATGGTATATTAATAAAATCTTTAGTTTTAATATAAACTACATAAATAATATAATTACTTATGAATAAAACAGATGTAGTTGAAAAAATTATATCAAATCCTATATAATAATAATTAACAGGTGGTATATTTGGTTAAGTATTCGGATAAATTTAATAACCAATATTTAAATTTGGTGGATAAGTGTTAGGGTAAATTTAAGGATAATTTGTATTCTATAATTATTCTTAAATAAAATCAGGATAAATACAATCAAAGTTCTAAAATCAAAAAAATAGTTTGTATGATTATTTTGATCCTAAAAAATAATAATAAAATCCATCAGATAAAAATATTGTGTTTGGTTCATTTAGATTTTCTATTATAGATTTCTTAGGATAATTTGTAGGATTACTTCTTTTTGGTAATTAATCAGATAAAGAACAAGAACAAACAGGAGTGTACTAAAGTGTTCAAGTTTTGAATACTATTGGTATAACTAATGATGATAATAAAATTTAACAAAGTCTGTAATAATAAAATGAAACATAAGTTTAAGATTTAACATAAAATAATGTAAAAATATAAGATTTTGATGACGAAAACATTAAAAATGTTTCTGATAATATATCTACTTAACACAACGGATAACTTTTATAAACATTATAAATAGAAATGACATTACCTGAATAAAAAAGAAAATAATTATAAGGAAATCAAGATAAAATATTTTATTCTATATAATATTCTAACACTTATGGTTAATTGAAAGATGATACAAATATTAATACATATGTTAAGACTGTTCAACCATTTTAATCGATAACACCATTTTAAGATAATACATAAATGAATAAATTAGGATCATAATATAGTGATTCATAAAAAAAATTAGATAATAAATAAAAATTAGAGAATCAACCAACTATAAATTAATAATATAATACTTATTAAAAAGATTAAGGTATTCCCTGGTACTAACAACAACCGAAATATAATTAAAATAACGAATATTATAAATACTAACCATTTAACGAATAAGAATTTGAAAATGTTTTACAAAGTACAAAATCAATGATTTTTGAAGAAATTGATTAAACATTAAATTGGTCTTAAAATATTGATAGTATACAAAACTAATTAAGTTAAATAGGTATTCCTTCAAACGTATTTTCTGATTAAATATATTAGGAAATTCAAAGTAAATTAGAATAATAACAATAATAACAATAATAAACAGTACAACCTAATATTTAACCATAGAAAGTTTAGATGTAATAAGTAGAAAAAATACCACAAGTACAAAAGTTATATGAACAAGTTTAAAGTAAAACTATATAACCACTATAAACAACAAAATAACAACCACAACAATTTATATAAACAACATATTAAAAACCACAATTAACTTAAAATGTTGAACAATAACAAAAGTAGTAATAAAAAACTACTCCTGTTAATGTATCTGTACAATATTTTGGTGAAACAGGACAGTCAGTTGATACTACATCCAAATCTTAACAACAACAATAACAAATATTATAACCAAATATTGAGTAAATTTTCTAACAAGAATCTAAATAAAGTATACAAAATTTACCTTATTTAATTACACAACAAACAAAAGATGTTATTGAACAAGAAAAAACATATAGGAAAACAAAACTTACTGAATAATAACAAGGAAAGTATACAGATGTTTAATCTTTATTTTCTACATTAGTAAAACAAACAAACTTTCTAAAAAATAAAACATTTTAACAGATTGTGACAGAAGAAAATTAAAAGTTATAAACATCTGAAATTCTTAAACAAATATCATATCCAATTAGACTTATTATTGAACAAAAATTATTATAAGATTCTAAGAAATATAAATAATCAAGTTAATAACGTGAAATATCAAAAATATAACTTTTTGATACATAAACATTGTTTGGAAAAGATTAAGAATTTAGTACATAATATGATATCTATGAATATTTAAGTAAATTAAAAAATAATCAATCATTTCATTATATTGTTGATAATGACAGAATATTAAATATTGTAAATGAAAAAGATATTTAATATTAGTATGGTTAAAATAATAACTAAAATAATAATATACTTTCTATTTTGGTTAATATTAATAGTGGTAAATAATATGAATAATTGAATTAGGTATAACAATAGTAATAACTTTAATAATATTTAATGTATACATATGGTAAATAACTCACATTTTAATAAGAGTCATAATAAACACAGAAAGATGTAGACTTATCATAAAAAATTAAAGATTAAAAAACAAAAGAATATTATGATTTAATCAACCAAAAATATTATGTAAATTATAACTATAATAATCTAATATGGAAAAATTCAGGTTAATTTAATGAAAATAATCCACCTTAATGGTTAACTAATTATATGTAATATGTATAAGGTATGAATGATAAAGATAAATAAATTTATCAAAAAAGTTTGTAATCACGTGTATGGAAATAATAAGTTAGATTTTCAAATGAAATAACAGGTGAACAACAATAATATATAAATCCACTATTAATATTATAAGTTATGTATAATGAAAGTAGATTTAATCCTTATTAAGAAGGTAGTGTCGGTGAACTTGGACTTATGCAGGTAAAACCTGATCTTACTTAACCAGATATTATATAAAGATAATCGAAGTAAAAGTCATTAAATAAATATTTTGAATAATAATAATAGTAAAGACCTATTACATTATTTGAAGGTACATAACCAACATTACTATATCCAGATAATACAAAAGATGTTGACTAATGGAAATAAATAATGATTGATAATCCACTTAATAATATCGAAGTACAAACATTATATGGTGTGTAGTATTTATAAATAAGATACCATGATTCATTTGGAAGTATTTATTATTCTGATACAAATTTACCTATTCAACATAGAATATAGTAAATAATCGAATAATATAACGGTGGTTCTGAAAGACAATAATATCGTGATAATGTACTCAATTATTTGTTAATGTTTGTGTCTGAACATATAAACGAAACTGGTAATACAAACTTAATTAAATTATTACCATTGTTAAATAAAAAATAATCTGAATCATAACCATAGTTTTTTAGATAAAATTATAATTAATAAACATAATATGATTATATTGATTTATAAAACTTTTCAAAATACCAAGATTCTTTTATTAAATTTTACAATGGTTTTATAGACAAAATTAATAAATAATAAGGTACAATTTCTGTTGAACGTATATCAACAATGACATAATAAAAACCAGGACAAACACAACCATTAACACCAGAACAACAATATTTAATTAGTTCAAATCCATTATATTATTTATCTTATTAGTATTTTAATTAGGTAAAAGATGAATAATTAAATAAATTTTATTAATAACATAAAAGTACAACATATATTACACCAGATTAATTATAAAAAGAATAGTTAAATAATTTAATTGAATAACATAATTAATTTATAACAAATAATTTTGTTAAAATTAAAGATAAGAACGGTGAATTATTTGTTATACAAGATTTGAAACAACAATTTGGATATGATACAAATCAATAAAATATCGTATAAAAAATATTCCTTATTGAAATATAAGATAAATTATTTTAACAATAGTATTATTATGTATTAGATACTTTATAAAATAATATTGATGTTTCAAAATAACCAAAAAAAGAATATAAAACAATATTTGATTATGAATAATAATTGTTTGGTTTGTTTAAAAATAATCAATTTTATAAGGATTTTACATCAAAAAACAAAAATATTGTTATCTAAAATATTTAGAATACATAAGATTTTCCAAATATAAGTATAACAGATAAATTATACTTACCTAAAATTTAATGGAACTAATTTTTGACTATTGGTTAAGACATTAGTACAACTTAATTTGATTAAACTTTGTAGTCTTTATAAAAAGATAAAAATTAACAATAACAATTACAAAAAATATTTGGTGGATTTTCATAAGATGAAATAATTAAATTATAAAATAATTTTTATTTGTCAAAGTTTCTTGAAGGTGGTTTTGTATCTAAATAATTATAAAATTATATAGATAATTATATGTAGTTATTTGATAAATACTATAACAATATATAAATAAGTAATTAAATTACTGTTAATTAATATATTTCTATTTAATAAGTAATATAAGAACAGTAAATTACTGATTTGAGTAAACTTGATTAATTATATTCATTACCATAAAAGTTTGAATTGATAAACAATAAAAAAATGTTAGATACATTTTAGAAAGAACTAAAATAAATATAAACATAAGAAGGTAATATTGATGATATTACCTCTATTGTCATTAAGTAATAAATGAACTAAATTTATTTGAGTAACCAATTAGATACTATTTAACAATTAATTTAAACTTCTGATATAATTTAGTAATACATTTAAAAATAGTAACCTGATATTTATGTAAATATTTATAATCAAATATAAAAATATATTGTTGATATTGTATCAAATTATTTGAAAGAAACAATTGTTATAGAAAAAGGTAAGAATCCTATTGTGTTATAAACAATTTAGTTATTACATTTACTTAATCCTATTGTTGGTATTATATTGTAACAAAAATTTTCTTCATAGAAAATAGAACAAGAATAAAATATACATATTGAACGTTACGATATTTTTGGAAACGAAAAAGTAGTTAAATCTTTTTCAACATTGTAATCTAATTATGTTTAAAGTCTTTTTGAAGAATATACACAACAAAATAAACTTGTATAACATTTTAATTATCGATATATTTTTGATTAGATATTATTGTCATTATTTAAATATCTTAATGTTGTTATTCCTATTTTATTATATCATAATTATATTAAAATTGTAGAAAATATATTCTAAAATCTTGAAAGTTAATACTAAAAACTATAAAAAGATATGTTACAAAAATTAAATACATTATTTGAAGATATGTTATTATAATATGTTAGTATAAATACATAAACGATATTTATGTATTTTATAGGAAATACATGGAATAATATAATAAATAATAAAATATTTGAAAGTCTTAATACTATTATTTAATAAAATTTAGATATAACTAATATATTTACTTATACTACGTAATAATTCGTTTAAGGATTTCAATAATCGTATATTGTATAAATGTTCTAATAAATTGTAGGTTACTTTTTAAACAATTTCGGTAAAAATATTGGTGAATAATAAGATAAAATATCCGATTTAACATAAAATTATTAGTAAAGTATAGTTAAAACAATTGTAAATTTATTATAAAATTAATAAATATAGATAACATTTAATTCATAATTTTCAGTTATTGAAAAAACAGATTAAAACAACATAGATATAAATAATATACAAAAATCATAATATACGGAATTAATTCAATACTCATAATACGTTTAATAATTTAGTTAACCATTAATGATTATGTAATAATAATCATAACTTTTTATTGTAAATTATAATAATGTATTTGATAAATATTTTAAGTCTTAATAAATTAATGATGTTATTTCTAAATTATTAATTTAACCAGTTCAAAGTATATTTGATTATATGTAGTAGTATAATAAATAATACCAAAATAAAATGTAAATATAATAATCTAAAGAATAAAAATAAACTGATATAGACAATATATAAAATACAGTATTTACATAATAAAATTAATTTGGTGTGTTTGTAATGTTACAGACAAGTAAGTTATTTTTATAAGTAATTAATAAAATTAATTTCTAAGGTATTATCAAACAAAAAGACGAAAATACAATGAAAACTATCTAAGAGATTTTATAAAAATCTACAGAATTAACAATGGAAATTATATAATAATCATTATAACTATCAAATAATAAATCTGAAATTTCAGGTAATAATATATTACAGTTTGTTCAGTAAATGTTAAATATGTTTATTAAATAAATAGGTGGAATTATTTAAATATTATCAATACAACTTGTATATTAATAAACACCTTAGATTCAAATTTTTATAACAGATGTAATTGGTGAAAATTCTGTTGATGAATTATTAGATGAATAGTAAAAGGTAGAATAACTTGGTAAAGTTCTTTAAAGTAGTGTTGAATTTATTTTTAATTTATAATCATCAGTTTTCTAACTTTAAAATACTAATCAACAATCATAGTTAGGTGGAATTTAAAATACAATAACTATGGTAATATCATAATATGTTACATATTTAATGTACTAAATGTAACCAATATTCAGTGAAATAATTTCAAGTACAAATAATTTTATAATAAAAATAGTTCAAAATTTCTCTTATTAATAAATACCATAAGAAAAATAATTAGAAATTGTAAAGAATATTATTCCAACTATGTAAGTATTTTAAGTAAAAATATAACTGAAAGTATTGTTTAGTCCTCAAATATTAGTATAAATAGAAAATAGTCCTTAAATAAAATAATAATTGAAATAAACAAATAATTATGAATAAACAAAACAAGTTTAATAGAAACTATCGTAGTAGTTACCAACAATATTTAAAAAAACGTAAAACTTTATTGTTGTTTAATAAAATATTGTACCTAATTTAATTAATCAAATATAATAAGAAATAAAGTAAAAACCTATATATCTAAACAATGATAAAAATAACAATGAAAATAATAAATTTATATTGTCATTTGTTAATTCAATTGTTTATTCTACATTTGATTAGATTACCGAATTAATTAAAGTATTGTTTAACGATACATCTAAAAAAGATACAAAATAAGATACATCAAAGGATGAATAGTAATTTTTTGATGAACTTAGAAATTAAGTGATTGGTTAAATTAAA
>ERZ795046.2753-NODE-2753-length-14841-cov-10.491546_pt1 | contig 14841 bp, 12 predicted proteins | sample MGYA00375130_ERZ795046 | MGnify/ENA primary metagenome ERZ795046 (study PRJEB30175, sample SAMN05720202) | activated sludge metagenome | isolation source: anaerobic digester from wastewater treatment plant | place: Japan | collected 2015-05-15 ...
TGTTTTGCAAAAGTTCTACTTGACCATTTTACATGCGCAAGTTTATTTTGTAGAGAGATTTAAAGGAAATCATCTATGAGACACTATTATGATGCAATAGTTATAGGCTCTGGAATTGCTGGACTCACTTCTGCCATATATCTCAAAAAATTTGGTCTTGATGTTATTGTTTTAACAAAAAATAGCAATCTCACTGAGTCCAATACATATTATGCCCAGGGTGGTATTATTGCTGCAAAAGATGGGGACTCTCCAGAAAAGCTTCGTGATGATATTTTCCAGGCTGGAGCCTCTTACAACAATCTTGAGGCTGTAGATTTTTTTGCACAACAGGGGCCGCAGCTTGTCTTTGACTTTCTTGTAAACATGGTGGGAATTGACTTTAGCCTTTCGGAAGATGGTAAGATAGACTATACAGAAGAGGCTGCCCATAGCGTAAGGAGAATTGTCCACTATGAGGATCACACTGGAGATAAAATTATTGATTCTCTTATTGAATACGCTCAAAAAATCGGAGTAAAGTTCTTACCAGACTATACTGCTATAGATTTAATCACCAACAATCACCATTCCAAAAACACCCAGGAAATATACAAAGAACGAGAAGTTATGGGTATATATGCACTTAACAATCAAGAGGGATATGTTGAAACATTTTTTTCTGACAATGTCATTCTTGCAACAGGCGGGATTGGCAATCTTTACTATCACACAACAAATCCTGTTTCTGCAACAGGCGATGGAATGAGCATGGCCTACAGAGCAGGAGCAGATATCATAAACGCTGAGTTTGTACAGTTTCATCCCACATGTCTTTTTCACAAAGACATAAAGAGATTTTTAATATCAGAATCTCTCAGAGGTGAAGGAGCCAGACTGAAAGATCACAATGGTTATGAATTTATGAAAGACTACTCAGAGATGGGTGATTTAGCTCCTCGGGATGTTGTTGCACGAGCAATTTATGACAAGATGTCAAAAGAAGGTAAGGAATACATGCTCCTTGACATAGCAAATTACTATAAAGGAAGTGTTTCTCTTGAAAAGCGTTTTTCCAGAATATACTCAACCTGTATTAAAGGAGGAATAGACATAACAAAGGAGCCAATACCAATTGTACCAGCAGCGCACTATTTTTGTGGAGGAATAAAAACAGATCTAAAGGGACGCACTTCTATAAAAAATCTCTATGCTGTTGGAGAAGTTGCATGCACAGGACTCCATGGTGCAAATAGGCTTGCATCCACTTCCCTCCTTGAAGGGCTGCTATGGGGAAAGACTGCAGCTGAAGATATTGCCTCAAAAAAATATAAAATCGATCAGAGTAGATTTAACCATATCCCTGACTGGGAAGAACCTTCCTACACAGAAGAATTTGATCCCCTGTTGATTCAACAGGATATGAAGGCAATTCAACTTACAATGTGGAATTATGCAGGAATTATACGAACAGAAAAGGGACTCAAACGGGCGGAGGCAGACCTGGATTATTTTTCTCATAGGATAATGCGTTTTTACAAGGGAGCCAAACTCCATAAAAATATAATCGAATTGCGCAATGCTGTTGTAAGCTCCATACTCATAGTAAAATCTGCACTAAGGAATACAAAATCAGTGGGATGTCATTTTGTAAAGAAATAGGATGTTATTTGTAAATTTGATTATATTTTACTTTCCGCTTAACCTTAAAATTTCTCTTTTTATCTCATCAATGATTTCCGTGTTATGAATTCTTTTGCTCTTTCCATCAGTTATGGAAATAATATAAAAAACCTTGCCCCCATATTTTTTAGTAAATTTTTCATGTGTTTTTTTCTGCTGTTCCCTCTCTTTGATAATCTGACTAATATATTCGTATCCTGCCGGCTTTATTTGAAGCCCAATGTATTTATCTCCCACTTTAATATAATAATCAACATTATAACCTCTATCCCATTCCTCTGGTGCAGGCTCAATTTTTAAGTTTAAAATTTTTTGCAGTTGTCCGTATATGGTCTGGATTTCAGATTGATAGCCGTCAAATGTCCTGGAAATAACAAGATTATAAATAAAGTTTATGCAGTCTTCTTCAGTTATATCCTCAATTTCCGCTTTGCATACATCTGTAACTTTTATAAATAAAGTTTTACCGAGATGAACTAAATGTTCCCTCGGATAAACATTTGATAGTAACTATTCACCAACAGCTGGCATAAATTGGTTGTTTTCAAATAGGCCCTGCAATGCACATAAAACATTTTTGTTATTTTTCTTCACCGTTGAAATATAGCCTCGAATACGAGCAAAAAACAGAGCACCTTCTAAGCTTCTAAAGCATCCTGAAATTTTTTGTTGTACCTTGAGCATTCGCAAATCACGCTCGGCCTGATTATTGTCAAACGGAATTGAAAAATCTTTGACAAACATGAGAATACCGTGCTTATATTCTTTCAAGAGTTCAAGAAGATTGCGCGGTTTTGACTTTTTCTTCCTTATAAAAAGACCTGTTTCGTCGACATGCAGTAACGGTTGCTTCTGTAACAGTTTTTTTATTGCTTCCTCGCTTTCCGCTCCTGCTTCATACGCGCGCAGATTGGTATTATATATCGTCCCCGTACTAATACGTACACCAAAAAGATCCTCTAAAAGCTCGGCAAGTCGTTCATACGGAATCAGCTGATAGCAACTTAAGTAGGTAATGAATCCCTTGATTTTGCTCCAATATTGCGCAGGCCTGTTTACTCCATCAGGAAATGACGCTGAAGTGATAACCCCACTTCTCCCGTTCTTGCATACGTCGTTGTTTCCTATTCAATCCGTCACTTGATGGCGGCTTGTTACTGTTGCGGCTGTTTATATGTAATCGCCGTTCAAGCTCTTCAATCCTGGCAAAAAGTCTTTCTATCAGTTCAATAACTGCTTCAGGATTTTGCTCTATTAATCTTCGTATTTCTTCTCGCTTCATGCGACATAATATATACTATGACTGTAAAATTAATAGTCTTTTTTTATTTTTTTAAAATTTTTTTGCTGAATAGTTACAAAAAATGATTAAATTCAATTAGTAGGAAATTGAGGAATTTGTTTAAAAAATCAGTTTTTATGGTAAAATGACATATACTGGCCCCGATTTCAACCGAGCAATGAATTGGCATAAATATTGGTTGAAATCGGAGGATACTGTGCCACGAACTAACAGTATAACAAAGGAACTAACGTCATTGCGAGCGGAAGCGAAGCAATCTTGTCCCGTTTTGCCTGAAGCGAGACAGTTTCTCGATAAGTCTTACATCTTATGGTTTTCATTGCTCGGTGTGCAGATAAGATAAATCATGATATGACGGCAAGCATTAGCAAAAACATGGAAAATCCGCTTGCGGTGATTCGGCTCAATGTGGCTTCTGTATAAGACCGTATATGCAACAAATCCAATTGAAAGCTTAAACAGCCATTTCGATGGGTTTGCGCATTGTGTGAAAGGTTTCATGGGAATACCTTCTATGGTGCTCACCATGGAAAAAATTTCTGGGTGACAAAATATTTTTTTAACAAACTTACGTGATAGATACATAAAAACTACCGCTGTGGTAGTTTAACGAAAAACGGGACAATTTCAAACAAAATAATATTACTTTCTTTATTTTCTGGCTCCTATTCAAATCAATATAAACACCAGGAAATACAGTTCAATACGCCACCTTTATGTGATAAAATAGAGGATTCAATAGGAATTATCTTTGTGCGTGGAAGAGACTTTTTCATAATTGACAATGCGGCATCATCACTATCGATTCCATATATCGGCATCATCAAATGTGTGCCAAGGTGTAGATAATTAATATGATTACCAAAAGCGCTTTGAATTCCTTCGTTTGACTCATCACTGAATAATCCATTTGGAACATCAATAAATCCCACAGAACTCCCTAATTCCATTTTAATATGTTTTTTAACACTATCAATGAATTTATTTTCTTCAAAACAATCTTGCGGATACCGTGAAATAACCAATTTATTTTTGCTAATAAAACGAATTAAACCATCAACATGTCCTGTTGCATCACCCGGTTCTTCGTCAATAAATATTAATTTTTTGATTCCAAGCATCTGATTGAATAAATCATATATATCTATTTTTGAGAAACTATTGTTATCCGTTATTATTCTTGAAGTAACGATTCCAATACCATTTCCGTTATGGGTGAAATTCCCCAAATCCCAAATTAACGGGAATGATATGGCCTCCACATGTAATACATCGAGCAATAAACGACCGGCATTATCACATACATCCGCTTCACGGGAAGATAGATATTTGGGATGGTATTTTGCCTTTATATATACACGGTTACCCGAATCATCAATTACACAAAGTGGCGCCCAGTCCCTAATCCATATATCATAGGATTGACTATTGCTACTAAATGGCATATCAATATATGAAACTGATTTATGGATTTCATTTTCTATCAGCAGTTTGTTAATTTCATTTTGTTGTTCTCGTTTGTTGATGATTAAAGATAAGCCCAAAGTATTTGGAATCTGTTTGATAAGGTTGAGAAAGTTAGGAATCAGATGATTCCGCTTGGGAATTCCTCCAGGCCATACAAGAAACAATTCTTTTGGTATTGACCATTCTGGTATGATTTTATATCTAGATGTCATACCTACCATATAAATAGAAAATTATTTTTAGCGTCCCTGTAAAAATCCACATTTTCAAACCGCTCTGTGGCTGAAAACGAAAACCGCTCAAACAGCTGCTTTTCGGTTAAATTCCACATCTCTTTAAAATCTCAAGGCTTACCAATATATTCACGGGAAAATTCGGCCGGCCATTGTTCTGACTATACAGCACGGAAAACGCATGCTCGTCTATTTTTAAAAACACGCGTGTAAAAAATATATTCGACCAATGCTTTTAAAGCTTCTTTCTAAGACGCTTTCTTCATATCGCTTTCTATCGGAAACAATTTTCGCTGCAATGCTTTTTAATTGTCTACGAACATAGCATATTTCCAATTTTTAAAGGTATGTCACTATCCCAGTATATATTATTTGTCAATTCATTTTTGACTATGTTTTTACAGGGATGCCATAATTGTTTCTTGATAATATCAGGTTTTGAAGTTGGAGTACAGATTGACCTCTTAAGCTTAGAAAATTATTACCACAAAAGGCAATTCATATCGAATTGAAAAAGGCGTGAAGCTAGCTAAGATGCTTGGCAAACAGAAACCAAACTAATATTTTTTAGGTACGGGTTACGTACATACAGGAGTGGGGGGAATATAAGTGAGCCTTGATAGCTGGGAGTGATTTTCGCAATTTATTTGGTAAGCCTTATTTCACCAAGCGGTAATACAAAAAATACAAGTAGACAAACAGGGGAATTGCCGGTATAGTAATTCTGTTTTTAGCTTCAATACTTTACGGATTAGTAATAAATAAAGTGCAGTCATTTAAGGAGCAGGAAAATGTATTATAATCGAACTATTTCAAAGGAATTTGCGAGTTTATTAGAAACTGGCGGTAATTTAAGATGGTTATTTGACTTCGTCAAAAATCATAAGCAATTAGATTTTTTAATTGGTAAAAATAATTCTAAAGAGTGGATTTCAGTCTATCTTGGTCTTACAAGAATTTTAACTATTATAAAAGAAAATAGCACTAAGTTTTCATTTGAGGCAGCCAACAAGTACAAAGAAATTTCGCCAAACCTTTATGAAAAGAAAACTTTGAATGAAAACTATCAGAATGAAATTGAAGATTTAATTACTCAAATTGAACAGAACAATAAATTTGACAGGTATTATAAAAACAAAAAAGAAGGTTTTTATCAAAACGAATTATCGAGAACATTTGGAATATGTGGCAAGCCTAATACTGATTTTGTAATTATTGACAAAGAAGCAGTAATCGGATATTCAAACCAAGCAGAGAAAGACAATCTTTTTGGAAACCTTCAACAAAAATACAAAAAATTACAGCGAGAAATTTCCGACCTCAATCCTGAACGATACGGAAAAGATTTATGGAAAAAAGCAATTGGCAACGAACTTGATTTTTTAGCATTGGACAAAGACGGAAATATTTTGTTGATTGAATACAAACATGGAACAAACATCTCTGGAATTTACCTTAGTCCATTGCAAATAGGGTTATACTACGATATTTTTTCAAGTTTTCCGAAAAACGAATTGGAAAATGCTGTTTTTGAAATGTTGGAGCAAAAACAAAAAATTGGTTTAATAAATCCGAATTGGAGAAAACCTAATAAAATTAAAAATATTATTCCGGTCTTGATTATTTCGGAATATAATTACAATAGTTCGGCAAAGACGAAGTTCGATGAAATTTTACAATTTACAAGAAAACAACTTGGGTCAAATTTCTTAAATAACCTTCAAACATACAATTTTACTTTGAAAAACGGTTTATCAAATTGGTAATTTATGAAATTTAAAATCCATCGTGGCACAAAGGAAATTGGCGGTTCGTGTGTGGAAGTCTGGACTGAAAACACAAGAATATTGCTAGACTTTGGTATGCCATTAGTCGAAAGAGATGGCAAAGAATTTGATTTCAGCAAATTCAAAGAGTTAAACACTCAAGAATTGATTGAACACGGCGTTTTGCCTGATATTAAGGGGCTTTATAATGAAACTGATAAATTGATTGATGGTGTAGTAATATCGCATCCACACCAAGACCATTACGGACTAAGCAATTTCATTGATAAAAAAGTAAAACATTTTTTAGGTGAAGCAACTCATAGAATAATTGAAATCAACAATTTATTTACTCCGCAAAAAATAATCATCGAAAATGCTACTTATTTTGAAAAAGAAAAGATTTTTCAAATTGGCGACTTTTCAATTACGCCTTATTGGGCTGACCATTCCGCTTTTGATGCCTATTCCTTTTTAGTTGAAGCGGAAGGTAAAAGTATTTTTTATACAGGTGATTTTAGAAACCACGGCAGAAAAGCAAAAGTTTTTAAATGGTTTACTCATAATGCACCTCAAAATGTTGATTATTTGCTTCTTGAAGGCACAACCATTGGCAGAGAAAGCAAACCATTTAAAAATGAAACTGAAATTGAGAATGACTTAATCGAGGTTTTCAAACAGAAAAATAAAATCAATTTAATATACACGTCAGGACAAAACATTGATAGAATTGTTTCAATTTATCGGGCTTGCATAAGAACCAATAAAATTTTTGTCGTTGATGTTTATGTAGCAGCTATCCTGAAAACATTATCTAAATTCGCTAAAATCCCTTTTCCTTCAAAAGAATTTGAAAATTTGAAAGTAATGTTTCCTTATTACACAAGCAGACGGCTGAAAAATGAAGGGAACGAGAAAATTTTGTATCAATTTAAGAATTACAAAATCACAAAAGAAGAAATCAGCAATAAGTCAGACAGAATTGTAATGATTGCAAGACCATCGATGCAAAAGGACTTAGAAAATATTCAAGAAATTGAAAGCGGTAACTTAATTTATTCTATGTGGGAAGGGTATTTGCAAAAAGCGGATACAAAGAAATTCATAGACTATTTGACAAATCGCAATTTCACAATTCATAAAATTCATACAAGCGGACACGCAGACACAGAAACATTAAAACAAATGGTTGAAGCAATAAAACCAAAAAATATTGTTCCAATTCATACTTTTAGCGGAAGCGAATATGACAAGATTTTTACAACACCGATAGTTGAAATGAACGATGGAGAAACAAAAGAAATATAATGAACTGAAAAGCCCACAGCACATAGCCAAACACATTGTCAGGTCCCACCAGCCAACGAAAAAGACAAAACCAGCAAAAGAGCTTACTTACTTAAACGTACGGCAGACAGAAATGATGCAGCAGAAATGAAAGAAATATGACGAGAAAACGGAAGCACAGCTTATCGCATTAGAAAAGGCCAAGGAAGCGAAGCAGGAATGCGGGGAGATAGAAACAGAACATCCCGGCTACCTGGGGGCGCAGGATACGTTCTATGTGGGTACGTTAAAAGGAGTGGGGAGGATCTATCAGCAGACGTTTATTGACACGTATTCCAAGGTGGTACTCGCAAAGTTGTATGATCGGAAGAACGCGCTGGTAGCCGCCGATCTACTCAATGACCGCGTCGTGCCGTTTTTTGAGGAGCATGATGTGCCGCTTCTGCGAGTGCTCACGGATCGTGGAAGCGAGTATTGCGGAAATATGGAACGCCATGAGTACGAATTGTATCTTGCGCTTGAAAATATCGATCACAGCAAGACCAGAGCGCGCCGTCCGCAGAGTAACGGCATTTGCGAATGGTTTCATAGAACGATTCTCAATGAGTTCTACCGTGTTGCCTTTCGAAAAAAGCTTTACAATTCTCTCGAAGAATTGCAGGTTGATCTTGATGTGTGGCTTGCGCAGTACAACAACGATCGGCCGCACAGCGGGAAGTATTGTTTTGGAAAAACGCCGATGCAGACGTTTAAAGATTCAATACCGCTGGTAAAAGAGAAAATGCTACATTTAAGTTTACAGCCAAATCAGTGCATGGAAGTGTCAGATGAAATCTAACGTAATACAAGATTACCACGAAAGAGATTTTCCTTCTTCTTTTCGAATGTGTTCTATTACAAAGTCAACAGCCGTAATTCCACCATGAGTAGAAATTATTTTATTATCGTATTCATCAGATATTATTGCAACCATTAATAAAGCATTAAAAAACTCATCTTCATCAATATGTTCTCCTCCGAGGAGATTATATTTATAAATAACCATATCATCCTCAATTGCAAAGGCGCCAAAACTCATTCTAGCATTTAGATTTAAAAGTTTTGACATAAGCACATTGTCTACACGAACATTTCTAACAACAATACTAAAAATAGAAACCATTTCCGTTTTTAAATTATCATCAATGATAGGAAATGTTATGTAAACAATTGTTGAACCTTCAACAACCCAATAACCATCATCGCCCCAGTCATTTAATTGAACATTTCTGTTTGCTGCATAAGTTATAACTTTCGATTTGGCCGATTTCATATAAAACTCCTAATATATATTGATGAAATATTTGTATAATTAATTCATTATACTTTAAGGCTGTTGACGTAAAATATTTGAAAGCAAATGGCGCCTAACTAATATTGTCTGTAGAAAAATTCGTTAAAAAGTCAAGCAAATTAATAGAGTAATTGAATAATTTTTTCAGGAAGGGGATTAATTCTTAACATAATACGAAACAATTGTATAGTGGTAGAGAATATTGAAGGAAAGGGTGTGCGAACATGGATGATAAACAATATGAACTGTATATTCGTCCCTTTGTAGAGCATTATTCGGTTCACCAGTAGCTTGCCGATACTTATTCAATGCCTCTGGATAACTGTACCCAGGACAATGCCGCACGTTATTATCTTTTTCTCATCGAGGAGGTGAAGGCCTCCTATTCCACCGTGCGGTTACACCGCTTTGCCCTTTCCTATTATTTCGAAGGGATACTGAAAAAGCACCTGGACCTTTCATGCGTCACTACGATGAGGAAGGGAAAGCATCTGCCAACGATTTTAACCAGGAATGAGATTGTCCGCATACTGAAGCAGATTCACAACATCAAGCACCGTCTCATCATCGCCCTGCTCTACTCCGTTGGGCTCAGGGTATCCGAGGTAGTCAACATCAGGGTCGGGCATGTCTCCATGGAAAACCTCACCCTGTTTGTTGCAGGCGGCAAGGGCAACAAGGAACGGGTCACCATATTCTCCGAGAGTCTTCGGCCTTCACTTGAGGAGCTCATAGAGGGCAGGGATGGCAATGAGTTTCTCTTCACGTCTGAATATCTGGGACGGAAGCAACTCCACGTGCGGTCCGTGCAGATGATATTCAAGCGGGCCCTAGTGAAATAAGTAAAAATTGATGTTTTTTCTTGATCATCATTTCAAAAACCCAGATAAAATCGCCTTTATTCAAACTATAATATTCTCTGTTCGTAACTATTCACCAACAGCTGGCATAAATTGGTTGTTTTCAAATAGGCCCTGCAATGCACATAAAACATTTTTGTTATTTTTCTTCACCGTTGAAATATAGCCTCGAATACGAGCAAAAAACAGAGCACCTTCTAAGCTTCTAAAGCATCCTGAAATTTTTTGTTGTACCTTGAGCATTCGCAAATCACGCTCGGCCTGATTATTGTCAAACGGAATTGAAAAATCTTTGACAAACATGAGAATACCGTGCTTATATTCTTTCAAGAGTTCAAGAAGATTGCGCGGTTTTGACTTTTTCTTCCTTATAAAAAGACCTGTTTCGTCGACATGCAGTAACGGTTGCTTCTGTAACAGTTTTTTTATTGCTTCCTCGCTTTCCGCTCCTGCTTCATACGCGCGCAGATTGGTATTATATATCGTCCCCGTACTAATACGTACACCAAAAAGATCCTCTAAAAGCTCGGCAAGTCGTTCATACGGAATCAGCTGATAGCAACTTAAGTAGGTAATGAATCCCTTGATTTTGCTCCAATATTGCGCAGGCCTGTTTACTCCATCAGGAAATGACGCTGAAGTGATAACCCCACAGTGAGGACATTCTTTATATTCTGCCTGATGCTCTGTCACTTCCAGCGATATCGCGGGAATATCAAATATTTGCCGCTTCCGATAGCCTTTTACATTGACACCCTCAAGAGAACATTGACACTTTCGACAGTGCGTCACCCGATGTACCTCTATACGATCAGGATTTTCTTGCATCTTCAGTTGATTCCCTTCGTGGCCGATTTGACCACCCCGCTTCTTCCGATTCTCCCGTTCTTGCATGCGTCGTTGTTTCCTTTTCAATCCGTCACTTGATGGCGGCTTGTTACTGTTGCGGCTGTTTATATGTAATCGCCGTTCAAGCTCTTCAATCCTGGCAAAAAGTCTTTCTATCAGTTCAATAACTGCTTCAGGATTTTGCTCTATTAATCTTCGTATTTCTTCTCGCTTCATGCGACATAATATATACTATGACTGTAAAATTAATAGTCTTTTTTTATTTTTTTAAAATTTTTTTGCTGAATAGTTACAAAAAATGATTAAATTCAATTAGTAGGAAATTGAGGAATTTGTTTAAAAAATCAGTTTTTATGGTAAAATGACATATACTGGCCCCGATTTCAACCGAGCAATGAATTGGCATAAATATTGGTTGAAATCGGAGGATACTGTGCCACGAACTAACAGTATAACAAAGGAACTAACGTCATTGCGAGCGGAAGCGAAGCAATCTTGTCCCGTTTTGCCTGAAGCGAGACACTTGGCCTTTATGATATGAGCGGTAATGTGTGGGAGTGGTGTTTTACAGCGAGCAATTTGCATCGCGTGGCGCGGGGCGGCAACTTTAGCAATACTGCTGATAGCATGCAGGTCGGCTACTGGTTCTACTGGGCACCGACCAACGTGAGCGGGTACATAGGCTTCCGCTTTGCGAGGACTCAGTGAGGGGTAGTGAATAATTAATAATGAACAATGAATAATTTTAAAAAAAATCCGCCGATGGCGGATTTTTTTTACTATATGAGAGTTTTACCGTTAATTTATAAGAAAAAAAATAGATGAAAAATGAAAATCCTTTAAAAGACAAAAGTTACGCTCTGGCTATTGAAATTGTGAAACTTAGTAAAAAGCTGGCTTCTGAAAATAAGGAATATGTTCTTATTAATCAGTTACTGAAATCAGGCACTTCCATAGGCGCAAACATTCGTGAGGCTGAGTTCGCCCAATCAAAAGCGGATTTTACGAGCAAGATGAGTATCGCATTAAAAGAAGCGGCCGAAACTGAATACTGGCTTATGCTTCTCAGAGACACCTCGTTTATTGATGATGTTACCGCACAAAAAATGTTAGAGCATAACACTGAAATTCTTAAAATGCTTATATCGACAGTAAAGAAGTCAAAAGAATAAGCTGATTATGAAATGATATAGCATCTATTTACCGTTAATTATTCACTTTTAACTGTTCATTGCTTCACCGTGACCCGCATCTGATTTATTTTCAGATCAAACATGTACAACTTTCTCACCTCTGGTAGGTTTTTCCGAAGGCGGTGAGAATTTTATATTTATCTTGTTAGAATAAGGCGGCCAGGACGGCCGTTTTAACAGAAAAAAGAAAAAAAGTTAAGCGCGCCGCTTTCATATAACGGTTTGGCGCTTGACGCAGTGGGGGGATTAGAAGCACAAATGTTCAATAAACCACAAAAGCTCAATAGAAGTACAAATGTTGAATTTACTACTTCTGCCCCCATTGCGTTCAAACCCTTGTTACCTGCGGCCCTTCTTGTTGTCATTTAGTTTCTACTTCATTTTTATTATTTGTCATTAAACCAAACATCATCAATATTGCTGTCAAGATAATTACTTGAATTACTAATGATTTATTTGCTATTTCAATATTTTGCGAAATTGGAATTGTCAGGAAAAGCAGGATAGTAATAAGTCCACGTGGTGCAATAAAAAGTAATGGTTTCAATGGCAGTTTGAATAGTTTCAGAAACAACAACCGTATAATAAAAATTGATATTGTTATACATAAAGCCCAACCTATTGTTTCTACGTTCAATATTTCAGACGATTGTATTAAATATCCGAATAAAAGAAAGAATAGCGACCGAACTAAAAATGCAATTTCTGCTGTGAGTTCTTTAAACTTATGAACTTCTCCATTAAGAATATCTGGTTTTAGTCTTTGAATAAATTTATTATGTTTGATTTCATCAAGATTCCCAAGAAAAAGTCCGAAGAGTAAAATAAATATCAATGCAGGCAAATGATAAATTTTAGAAACTGCATAAGTCAAAACAACCGTCAAAATAATTGGGGCAAATTTCACATGGTGTTTTATCTTGCTCAAAAGAAAGGCAAGTGCAACAGTTGAAATAAAGGAAATGAGAAGAATTACAATTATTTCTAACAAAAAGTATCCAACCGATTTTGTACCAATATTGTCATTTAGAGTAATGAAATTGAAAAATATAACACCAAAAATGTCTGAAAGGCTACTTTCATATGTAATAAATTCTTTGTCTTTGGAAATTAGGTTTTGAGTACTTGGTATTGCTATTGCACTACTAATAATCGCAAATGGAATTGAGTTAGCAAGTCCGATTTTAAATGTTGTATTTCCAAAGTATTGAAAAGCAAAAGCAAGTCCAAAGCTAAAAAGTAACATTGGTAAAAAAGCTATTAAAGATGCTCTGCCAACAAAAGAATATTTTGATTTGTTAAGTTCTAATTCTAATGAACCTTCTAAAACGATAAGTATTAGTCCGACTGTACCCAAAATAGGTAAAATTGGATTGAGGTTTGGTATCGGGATTTCAAATCTGTTTGATATTTGACCAACAGTCCACCCCAACAGTAATAGTAAAATTACAGAAGGAATTTTCGTCTTTGATGATGTGATGTCAAAAACGTAGGCAAGTATCAGTAAAACACAAATTGTAATTATCAAAGGTATTGTCATTTTGTATATTCATTTTTAAGTTTCGGTTCTGTCTCTTAGGGTTGCAGGTAACGTTTTGCTTATGCGAAGTCGCGGCAGCCTTACCGCCGCGATTTGGCGTAGCCCGAACGACCGCCAGGGAGTGAAGCGCATAAGCTTTGTTATGTGATGGCGCTGTGCAATATGCGAAAATTCGGCAAAATACATGGACGTATTTTACCGTTGTAATGCACCTTGTTAAATATTGAACTATTATTAACATAGATAAAATTTATACCTATTACAGTTGAGATAATGATTATTGTAAAAATATTTTTTCATAAATACACATTTAAAATTTCACAGTACGATAGAGACACGTCGGCCACTACCACACACTGACTGATAAAACATGAAGGTGAGTCAGTCAGTCAGCCACTCTACAGAAATCGTCAACTCCGAAGGCGGTTCTGAGGGCAGCAGTGTTTTAGGTATATAAGGGCACCCCGTTTCCCGAAGTTTATAATCGCCGATCGGGTCATACCGGTATGTCTTTGTATGTTCTTCTGTCAGTTGCACTCTCACCACTATTGGAGACTGTCGCCATCCAGGTGTCCTGATAGTTTCACCTTGCTTAAATTGAGAAAGACCAGGATGATTATCCCCCGGCATAAAAATCTCGACAAGCACTCGATGCGGTACGGGTTGGGGCACTCTCCACTTGTAAATGTAGAGTTCAAACTTAGCATCGTCTATCATAACGTCCCACCTAAATGTTCCACCAGTATCCTTACTATATTCAAGAACTTTGTGCATGATACTCCCTTTTTTGAACTTGCTTTAATTTGGTTTAATCAAAGGAATACGCAAATAGAACCAATGATGGATAATTTCTTCTTGTTTCCTCTCTACCTGTTTTATAGATATACTTCACTTATCTTTCCAATTTTCAACCAGCTTTATCGATGGAACACTATAACCATCCAATGGTATTATCAGTAGCAAAAGGGTGTCTCTTTCTTCATTTTCCCAAGAACAAGTTGCAAATGAAGCATTTTGTCTTAAATCGGTCGTAAATGGAGTTGATGATTTCGGATTGCCGTATATTTGTGTATATTTTTCAACCAGAGGTTCGTAAACATCAAGAGCGGCACCTTTCTTTTTTATAATAACATTGACCAGACGTCCTTTAGAGTTAAATGTAAAAGTTGCTTCCGTTGTAATTGGAGATTGTCCTAACACAGTTTTGAATTGAGTTCTACCTTTATTTTCATAGGGATATTTGATCTGGCTGAATGTGATGTCTGGGTTTTTTGCTTTTAATTTGGTTAAAGTATCGTAACCAGAATAATCAACACCAAGTAATAATTCTCTGTTAGGTAACCTATTC
>ERZ795046.2757-NODE-2757-length-14808-cov-6.300956_pt1 | contig 14808 bp, 10 predicted proteins | sample MGYA00375130_ERZ795046 | MGnify/ENA primary metagenome ERZ795046 (study PRJEB30175, sample SAMN05720202) | activated sludge metagenome | isolation source: anaerobic digester from wastewater treatment plant | place: Japan | collected 2015-05-15 ...
TCAAATTTATTTGATTTATGTTGAGCGTAGCTGCTTCAACTAAGTTAATTTTTTTTGCTTACTTTTTTGTTTCAAGACAAAAAAAGTAAGTGAAGGTTTGAGGCAAAGTCCCGTTATTAAATATCTGAAAATAAAGAATATAAATGTTTTGAAATTTTTTTGTCATGTACTAAGACAAAAAAACTTTTTAAGGCTCTATTAATTAACTTTTCCCTTTTTAATTTTTTCTACATCTTCCCAAAATGTTGGGTAGGATTTGCTGACCACTTCGGGATGTTCAATCGCAATGGGAAACAGCAAGGCAGCGGGAGCAAAAGCCATTGCCATACGATGATCGTCATAAGTTTTAATAGAAATTTCGCCTGTCTCTTCAAAATGACAAGCGTCTTTTTTTTCTCCACTCCATGACAACTCTCCTTCGGCAGGTTCGGTAAGCAAAAAGCCAAATTTTGCCAATTCTGTTTTTAAAGCTGAGATTCGATCGGTTTCTTTGATTTTCAAACTTTTAAGCCCTTTTAAATGGAACGGAATATTTTTCAGACAACAGGTAACCGCAAAAGTTTGAGCCAAATCGGGTTGATTGATAAAATCATAATTAAAGAAATCTATCTTTTTCCTGTTGGGCGTTAATAAAACTCCGTCCGAAAAATATTGAACAGCAACACCTAAATTTTCAAATAATTCCGCCACTTTACTGTCGCCTTGATAACTATTTTGATGCAAACCCTTCAGAAAAATTTCTCCTTCTCCTGCAATGCTCAGTATTTCAAACCAGTATGAAGCTGCCGACCAATCAGACTCAACCGTAAAATCTACCGGTTTGTAAAACTGTGGAGCAATTTCAATCCTGTTTGTCAAGAAATTGACCTCAACACCAAATTCTTTCATCATATTCTTGGTCATCAGTATATAAGGAAGCGAAATAATTTCACCTTCCAAAATTATATTCAATCCTTCGTTCATGTAAGGCGCCGTCATCATCAAAGCCGAAATATATTGGCTGCTTACACTTCCATCGAAATGTATCGTTCCACCTGTCAATTTTTTTCCCTTAATTGATAAAGGTGGAAAACCCGACTTCTCAAGATATTCTATTTCTGCGCCCAAATCATTCAGGGCTTCTACCAACAGTCTCACAGGTCTTTGTTTCATTCGTTCACTTCCGGTAAGCGTCCATTCTTCTTCTGTCATGGCCAAATAAGCAGTCAAAAAACGCATGGCTGTTCCGGCAGCTCCAACATCTATGATAGATTGATCCAGCTTCAACGCCCGCAGCATAACTTTCGTGTCATCGCAGTCCGAAAGATTCCGAATTTCAGATCGTGAACCCGATAAAGCATTTATGATTAGCGCACGATTGCTAATGCTTTTTGAAGCCGGGAGCAAAATATCGAGATGAATATCGGCTGAAGGAAAATATAAATGTTTGGGTTCCATAACAAGAACTATTCATTTTACTATTGAATAAAAAAAAGCAACATTCTCCTTATATCGAAAAGGAGAATATTGCTACAAAATTACTGAATTGCGCCGGATATAAAAATTTTAAACGGCCAGTTTGTAAATTTCCGCAACATCTTTTTCGGTGAGTTTTACAAAACTTCCAACCGTACAGTTACCAAGTCTCATGTTTTTCACCAATGTAGGAATATCCTCAGCTTTAGCTCCCAGCTGGGCAAAGCGGATAGGCATGCCGATTGAAATTAAAAACTGTTCAAATTTGGCTATTCCTTCTTTTGCTGTTATTTCGGGATGTTGGAAATCCATTTCACAGCCCCAAACGCGCACGGCAAATTGAGCAAAGCGCATAATGTCGTGGTTCATTACATACTTCATCCATGCCGGAAACATAACAGCCAAACCCGCACCATGAGCTACATCGTAAAGTGCCGACAACTCGTGTTCCATTTGATGAGTTGCCCAATCCTGCTCCCGTCCTACTCCACAAATATCGTTGTGAGCCACCATTCCTGCCCACATAATGTTGGCACGGGCTCCATAATTTGTTGGTTCGGCTATTGCAACGGGAGCTTCTTTTATAATTGTCAGCAAAATTCCTTCACAAAGGCGATCGGTAATTTCCACTTCCCGGGTATTGGTAAAATATCTTTCCATCACGTGGGCCATCATGTCGGTAATGCCGCAGGCCGTTTGATAAGCTGGCAAAGTAAACGTAAGTTCCGGATTGAGGATGGAAAATACAGGGCGCAAGGCATTTCCTTCTGCCGAACGTTTTAATAAGCCATTTTCGTGGGTAATAACTGAACTGCTGGATCCTTCGCTTCCGGCTGCTGCAATGGTAAGAATCGTTCCTGCCGGCAAAGCTTTTTCAACTTTTTTCCCGGTATAAAAATCCCAAAAATCACCATCATACAACGCTCCGGCTGCAATAGCTTTTGCCGAGTCAATTACACTTCCGCCGCCAACAGCCAGGATAAAATCTACACCTTCGTTTTTACAAATTTCTATTCCTTTGTAAACCAAACCACTACGCGGATTGGGCAATACACCGCCTAATTCCACAAAAGAAATTCCTTCTTGAGTCAGCGATTTCTTGACTCTGTCCAGTAATCCGCTTTTAATGGCTGAATTTCCTCCAAAATGAAGCAGTACCTTTGTTCCTCCAAAACGTTTAACGTATTTCCCCGCCTCGTTTTCTCGTCCTTTTCCGAAAACGAAATAAGTTGGACTATAAAAATTAAAATTGTTCATAATCAATAAGTTTTAAAAAATCTGCTTTTTTAATTGATAACTTTTTTCAATCTATCTAAAAGTTCATCACCCAATTCGCTTTTTATTTTTATATGGTTAATGACTTCCAGCACAAAAGGATTGTTTTCAAAACTTCCACGAACCGATTCGAAATCAAGAGATTTCTGCTGTTCATCACCATCGACACCAAATCCGGTTTTAGCGTTCAAACTAAATTCTTTTTTGGCATCATCATAAATAAGATGATCGAGTGTAACAACAGAATTTTTCCACAGTTCCACCATCTGTATCAAATCTTCACGGGTAACTTCAGCAATTGGTTTTCTCCAATAAATTTCCAACTTCTCTTTTGCCCAAGTCCATTCATAATTGTAATACGCTTCGTGCATTTTTTCAAATTCGCTTTGAATATCTTCGAGCGTAATCGGTTGATCTTCGATTTTCTTCATCAACTGTTCAATTTCTGTTTTGGGCGCAATCAGTCCCGATAAATCAATCCATTCGCCACTACCTACAGAAGTATCGGGCTTCAAAATTTCCCGAATATCTTCAATGGTATTAAAATGTTTATCTTTCAATCTGCTGATAAGCGAATTACCCAAAAACTTATATATTCCAATGTGATACAGGTCAATACCTCTGAGTAACGACGAATTTTTTATGCTGCAATTTTGGTAAGTATAAATTTCAGTCGTTTCTCCCGAAATTTTCTGTAAGTTTTTCAGGACTTCAACTCCTTTCATCATTTTCTGAATGGTGTACGGACTTAAAAGATTAAAATTAATCGGATCGAGTTTTTTGGGATCTTTTCGGTTATCCCTTTTTGGCCATTTCTGGGCATCGCGAATTGTTCCCACACTTCGCAAATTCACTGCCGGCACCAAAAAACTGTCGGTAGCATTTTCTATCAGATAAGAAAAAGGCAAATCGGAAGTATCGGAATGTTTGGTGTGTCGCCCCATAACCAGCGTAAAAGCACCAATTTTAGCCGGCCAAAGCAAATAAGAATCGCTGGTAGTTTTTGCTCCGCGTTCGGCCAGTCCCTGATGAATGGGACCAAGTTTATACATGTGATTGCTTTGGTTGGAACCGCTGCCTGCATTGAGAAAAGAAAACATTCCTGCAATGAGTAAAGTAGATTTGTGATGCGATACCGTATAAGGACCGGCAAAAATGGCGGTTGCTTCTCCGTGCATGCCCTGACAGTTGGAAAAGAAAAGTGAATCGAGCACAGAATAATGTTTCCCCAAAATACAACCCTGACCGATAAAACAACGGGAAATCAATGTGGAATCGGTAACCGAAACTCCAGAACTGATAATAAAATCGTCGCATTTTACACCGGCTCCAATGGTTACGGGAGCAAAAGCATTACTGTTGATGCTTCCGTTGATCAGGCACGAAGCACCTTCTATATTGGCACAATCGCCAATGCGAACATTTTTTATACTGCCGGCATTCACAATCCTGACATTTTTACCAATTGTGCCGGTATCGGATTTTAATTTACAAGCGTAATCATCAATAAGCTTCTGAATTTTTTGAATAAGCACCGGACGATGGCGATATAAAGTAAGTACATATGCCAACGGCGCCGAAAGAAAATCAAAAATCGGAATTTCTCTTCCTCCTCCTTCATTCATTACAGGCACTTTTACTCCGTTGCCAAAAGTTGAATCCTTTTCTACCACCAGCAAATTTACATTTTCAATGTAAGAACCTTCGCCAATATGATAGTTGGCTATATAATTGGCTACCTGATCAATATAAACATCATCTTCTATCGTGCAATTATGCAGACAACACCGACGAATGCCGGCATGTCTTTGCAATCCTCCTGCCAACACAAAAATTTTATTGAAGTTACCGAGAAAAATATTTCCGGAAAAATGAACCTCCGCAATATAATCCGGTTTGAAACCTTCTGAAACTCTCACCATTTCCCAGTTCTCCGCCGTGCAACCTTTAGAAGTGAGCAAATGAATTTCATTTTCAGTAAGAAGTCGATAATTTTTCATAAGTGTAAGAATTGAATTGTTAATTTATTTTACTCAACCACATCCGTTTCATTTTCCTCCATTTCAAAATCCTAATAAAGAAAATCGTTGTAAGGATAACGTTGAACATGAATAGCCTTGATTTTCTGATACATAATTTTTTTCAGTTCCTCGATATTTTGTTTTTTTGTGGCTGAAATGAACACACAATCTTCATGAATTTTAGCCATCCAAGTTTTTTGGATTTCCTCCAAAGAAATATTCTCAGGTTTTTTCGGAGTCAAATCATCAGGGTCTTTGGCTTTGTGATTGTAAGCATCAATTTTATTGAAAACCAGGATCATGGGCTTTTCTTCATTGGTAATTTCCTTCAGCGTTTGGTTGACAACCTGAATCTGTTCTTCAAAATTCGGGTGAGACACATCCACTACATGAATCAACAAATCGGCTTCGCGAACTTCATCGAGTGTCGATTTGAAAGATTCGATAAGATGATGAGGCAACTTTCTGATAAAACCGACCGTATCGGTAAGAAGAAAAGGCAAATTATCTATAATCACCTTTCTGACAGTCGTATCGAGTGTAGCGAAAAGCTTGTCTTCGGCAAAAATATTCGACTTGCTCAGCAAATTCATTAACGTTGATTTCCCAACGTTGGTGTAGCCAACCAACGCCACCCGCACCAATTTTCCGCGATTTTTTCGCTGTGTGCTCATCTGACGGTCGATTTCCTTTAAGTTTTGTTTCAATTGCGCAATTTTTGAAAGAATAATTCTTCGATCGGTTTCAATTTGGGTTTCGCCGGGTCCTCTGGTGCCAATTCCTCCCTGTTGACGTTCAAGGTGAGTCCACATACGTGTTAGGCGAGGCAAAAGATATTGATACTGAGCCAATTCAACCTGAGTTTTGGCACTGGCAGTTTTTGCGCGCTTGGCAAAAATATCAAGAATCAGATTGGTACGATCCAAAATTTTGATTTTTAATTCCGATTCGAGATTTCTGATTTGTCGTGCTGAAAGTTCGTCATCAAATACAGCCATATCAACGGGATGATCCGCCAAATAGTTTTTTATTTGTTCCAGTTTTCCCGGACCGACGAAAGTTTCGGGATTGGGATGATCCAACTGTTGCAAAAAAATTTTTTCGGGAACTGCTCCGGCGGTTTTTGCCAAAAAAGCCAATTCTTCAATATATTCTTTTGCTTTTTCCCTGTTTTGTTGCGGTGTTACTAAACCGACCAAAATAGTTTTTTCCTGATAGTTATTTGTTTCCAATTTTAATATTCTCTTAAACAAAACACCGTTTGGATAAATTGGCCAAACGGTTTAATATATTTTTTTCGATATGAAAGGTCAACCGAAATAGTATAATGTAAGGAAAAATAAAATTTACTGTAATTTAAAATTAATGGGAAGCGTAAATCTTACTCTAACAGGTTTTCCTCGTTGCTTACCCGGAATCCATTTGGGCATGGATTGAATAACCCTAACCGCTTCCTTATCCAGACTAGGATCAACACCTCTTACAACCTGAATGTCAACTATTGAACCATCGGTATTCACAACAAATTGGCAAATAACACGTCCCTGAATTCCGTTTTCCTGAGCAATCACCGGGTATTTGATATTTTCATTTAAAAATTTGAATAAAGCTTGTTCTCCACCAGGAAATTGAGGCATTGTTTCAACCACCTGAAAAATAACTTGTTCATCTTCCTCGTGAATAGGTGCCGCCATAGGTGCCGCCACAGGCGCAGCTATAATTTCAACGGCTTTATTTTTGGTATCTTCTGTTTCTATGTTAATGGTTTGAGTTTCCACCGTATTTTCCACCACATTGAGTACTTCAATTACTTCAGGTGCAGGAGGAGGTGGTGGTGGAGGAGTTTCATCCTGTGTTGTTTGAATGATATCCAACTCTTCTTCCGTTTTTAGATCAGTTTGAACGCCTTCGTAAATGGTAATTTCTCTGGCTGTCCACTCCAGAGCAATATAAATAAATGACAATGCCATAACCAAACCGATCAGAATAAATAATGATTTCTTATTTTCTAATGAGGCTTTTGGTGATTTTTTTTCTTCCATAATGATAAAGTCTTTTTTATTTTTCAGATGGTACAAATGTACAATTTTTTTTTAATAGTTGATGTTTTATGGGTAAAAAAAATTTTTCTTTTAAACAAAATCGATAACAAAATTATATTTTTCATAAAAAGTCATCTCCGAACGTACCTTTTTCTTAATTTTGCCGTTATTTTTCAATTAACATTGGTAGTTCTTAAATGCATTGCAAAATTACCAAAACTTTGATATATTTTGCATAGAACGGAAAAAATCTTTATTCTACAATATTTTTAAAAAATTTTTTGAAGAAACTAATGATAAAAAGAATTGTTTTGTTTTTATGGTTCCTAATAACTTTTGTTGCCTTAGTTTATCCACAGGCAGGCAAAGGTGTATATCAATTTCTGGATTTGCCTGTATCTTCACGTATTGCCGCAATGGGAGGAACCAATGTTTCGCTGAAAGACAACGATATAAATTTTTCTTTTTGCAATCCGTCGCTGCTTACCGACAAAACAAATGATTTTCTTTCATTAAGCATGGCCAACTATTTGGCTGACATTCAGTATGGAAGTGCCGTGTTTGGAAAAAATTTCAAAAACAAGCATTACATGGCTTTTGGCATGCAGTATGTCGACTACGGCACTTTTCAGGAAACAACGGAACAAAACGAAATTATTGGTGAATTTACAGCCAAAGACATGGCACTTTACATAATGTATGCCTACCCGATTACCGAAAAAATTTCTGTTGGGGGAACTTTTAAACCGATTTACTCGGCTTATGAACGTTATTCGAGTTTTGGGGCAGCCATAGATGCGGGCATCAGTTATAACGACCCAACCAATTTTTTTTCGGCAGGATTGGTATTGCGCAACATAGGCAGCCAAATAAAAGGTTATTATTCCGATGAAGAAGGACAGCATTACGAACCGCTTCCATTTAACATCCAATTGGGAATAACCAAAAAATTGGCTTATGCGCCGCTGCGTTTTACGGGGACTTTACACAATTTGCAGCACTGGGATTTATCTTACGCTTCTTCCACGCAGAATGAAACGAAAAAAATTAATTTTTTTGACATGGCTTTGCGTCATTTTATTTTCAATGCCGAATTTATTCCTTCCAATAATTTTTATCTGACATTGGGATATAATTTTAGGCGTGCAAAAGAAATGAAAGTAGAAGATTTTAAATCGCAGGCAGGTCTTTCTTTTGGCGGAGGCATTAAATTATACAAATTCAATGTTGGTTTTGGCATGTCTACCTATCAGGTTGGAAACAGCGTATATCAATTTTCTGTTGGCACATCGCTCTCCGAGTTTGGACTGTAGTCTGTTTCCTACTTTCGACTTTTTCCTGAAATCATTCAAAGCATCCGGAAATTTTTAAAATTTTAAAGTCCGTCAGCTTCTGCAATTAAATAACAAAGATATTTTTTAACTTTGTTTCTGAAAAACAAACCCCGAAAGAAATAATTTGAAAATGGCCAAAATATTAATTATTGATGACGAACGAAGTATCCGTAATACTTTGAAAGATATTCTGGAATTTGAAAAACATCAGGTTTCACTTGCCGAAAACGGTTTAAAAGGCCTTGAAGCAGCTCAAAACGAAATGTTTGATTTGATTTTTTCCGATATAAAAATGCCCGAAATGGATGGTATTGAACTGCTTACGCAACTGAAAGAAAAAGACATTGAAGCTCCTATCGTGATGATTTCCGGACATGGAAATATAGAAACAGCCGTAGAATGTATAAAAAAAGGAGCTTTTGACTTTATCGAAAAACCCATCGATTTGAACCGTCTCTTGATTACAGTACGTAATGCGCTGGAAAAGAAAGATTTGGTTGTGGAAACCAAAAATCTGAAAAAGAAGACAGCAAAAAAATATGAAATGATTGGTCAATCAGCCGCATTGGAAAACGTTCGCCAAATGATTGAGCGCGTAGCTCCCACTGACGCGCGCGTTTTGATTACCGGTGAAAATGGAACGGGAAAAGAATTGGTAGCCAGATTAATACATGATAAAAGCAACCGGGCCAATGCTCCATTTGTTGAAGTAAACTGTGCGGCCATTCCTTCGGAACTGATTGAAAGTGAACTTTTCGGACACGAAAAAGGAGCTTTCACTTCTGCCATCCGACAAAGGATCGGTAAATTTGAACAAGCCGACAACGGAACCATCTTTCTCGACGAAATTGGAGATATGAGTCTTTCGGCTCAAACAAAAGTTTTGCGGGTTTTGCAGGAAAATGAACTTTCGCGTGTGGGGAGCGACAAAAGTATCAAAGTCAATGTCAGAGTAATTGCCGCAACCAACAAGGATTTGAAAAAAGAAATCGAAAAAGGGAATTTCCGCGAAGATTTGTTTCATCGGCTTAACGTTATCCCAATTCATGTTCCAACTTTGGACGAACGAAAAGAAGATATTCCCTTGCTGGTAGAACATTTCACGGAATTAATCTGTTCTGAGGAAGGTATTCATCCCAAAAAATTTGAACCGGACGCCATAAAGGCTCTACAACAACGCTCGTGGACGGGAAATATACGCGAACTGCGCAATGTGGTGGAAAGATTGATTATTCTCGGTTCTCCGATGATTACCAAAGATGATGTGGAAAAATTTGCATGAATCGTACACAATCCACTGCCGGTGCAGCAACCAAATTTTTTCAAACAGTCAGAAAAAATTTTTTCCGGACAAATAAATCAATGCAAGGAATTTCATCAATTTCTTTAAAATTAATTCAATCACATGAAACCACTCAACGAACTTAAAATTGCCATTTGTAGCGATCATGCAGGTTTTGAACTTAAAAACAAACTGATTGAGTATCTGAAATCGAAAAATGTTGGGCAAATAAAAGATTTTGGCGCCTATACGGCAGAAAGTTCCGATTATCCCGATTTCGCCCATCCTATGGCTTCGGCAGTAGAAAACGGAGAATTTGATTTTGGCATTTCCCTGTGTGCTACGGGAAACGGCATCAACATGACGGTGAACAAACACAAAGGAATTCGCGCTGCGCTTTGCTGGATGCCCGAAATCGCATCGCTGGCACGCAGACACAACAACGCCAATGTACTTTCGTTGCCGGCAAGATTTATCAACGAAAATGAAGCCAAACAAATCGTGGATGTGTTCTTTGAAACCGATTTTGAAGGAGGAAGACATCAGCGACGAATAGACAAAATATCCTGCTGAAAAAACGAAAAACTCATGTTATCGAAAAATAAAATCAAGTTTATCAATTCTTTGAACCTAAAAAAATTCAGAGATGAAACCAATATGTTTATTGCTGAAGGAACAAAATTGATTAACGATTTATCGGTAACATTTCATTGCGAACTTTTAGTGGTTACACCTGAATGGCTCGAAAACAATACGCCCATTCGGACAAAAGAACTATTGGAAGTAAATTTTGAAGAGTTCAAGAAAATTTCCAATCAAAAAAATCCTCAAGGTATATTGGCCGTTTTCGGCAAAGCGACCGACATCGCTTTATCGTTGGAAGAAATCGGCTCAGAATTATCGTTGGCGCTGGATGAAATTCAGGATCCCGGCAATATGGGTACCATTATTCGAATTGCCGACTGGTTCGGCATTAAACATATTTTTGCTTCTCAAACTTCGGCAGATGCTTTTGCTCCTAAAGTTGTACAAGCCAGTATGGGAGCGCTGGCACGCGTACAAGTTCAGGAAGTCGATCTGGAAAATTTTCTGTTGCCATTGAAAGATAAACTGCCTATTTACGGAACTTTTCTGAAAGGAGAAAATATTTATACTACTCCCCTATCTTCAAATGGCATTATTGTTCTCGGAAACGAAGGGAACGGCATCTCTCCGGCAATTGAAAAATTGGTTACCGAACGTCTTTTTATTCCAAACTATCCACCCGGAAATACCACTTCCGAATCGCTCAACGTAAGCGTAGCGGCAGCTTTGGTTTGTGCGGAATTTCGGCGCAGACTCAAATAAAAAGCTTTTGGCAACTACAATGCCTTTCCTTCTTACTCTATATTTTCCATTTCCATATTCAAAGGACTTTCCGATTCCGCTCTTTTTTTAACTGTTTGTTTGGGTTTCATGTTGCCGAAATTGTAAGATAGAGTCATGCCCACCATTCTTCCATGAAAATAAGATTCCGATACCTGATAAAAATCGGTTCCCCATGTTGTTGATTTCCATTTTCTCGAATTTAACAAATCACGAACCATTAGGTTGAGATTTAACTTTCTATCAAAAAATGTTTGTCTAAAACCCAGGTCAAGAGAATAATTGGCAGCTCTTTCCCCCTGTGAGATGATGCGGGGAGATAAATAACGGCCGGTGATTTGTGCAGAAGTATTTTTACTGAGCATTAAATTTGCCAGCAATCTTCCACTCCATGAAAAATCATCCTGATTTGGAATGGTAACAGTCGTATTGTACGGACTGGTAAATGAAGCCGAATCCAACTGACTGTAATATAAATTTAAAGAAGAAGTCAGACTCAATATCTTAAACAAATTGTTCTTTGCAACCAACTCAAGACCGGCATTTTTTGATTTTGTGATGTTAAAGTACGTACTTTCCATCGTTTGTCCGTTCATATAACGCACATTTTCAATAACATTATCTGTAAAGCGATAATAGGCCGACGCCGAAAGAGAATGTTGATTCCATGTTTTCAAATAATTGAGTTCCAACGAACTGGCAAATTCCGGCAAAAGTTGTGGATTTCCATACGATATGCTGGTCGAATCCGAATAATCTCTGAAAGGATTGATCATGCGTCCTCTGGGACGGTTTATTCGACGGGTATAGCTCAATTGCAACTCGTTTTGTTCAGGTAATGAATAGGAAAGATAAAAACTGGGAAATAATTCAAAATAAGATTGAGTCTCCAAATTGTTGATTTTTTTTTCCAAATATTCACCCCGAAGTCCGGCTTGCAAACTCAACTGGTCAAATTTGTTACCATAGGTAAGATAGGCAGCATGTATCTGTTCTTTATAATCGAAATTGTCTGAATAACTAAAAATTTCCACTCCATTGTTCAAATTGTCTATGGCACTGGTTAAATTGTTTCGCTCCTGAAGATTACTTTGCCAACCGGCCTCCAATCTGCTGTTTTCCGTAATTTTATTCGAGTAGTCGATTTTAAATTCCCACTGATGATTCCGATTGTCGGTAGTTTGTGTTATGTCGCTTGAGGTAAGATCTAATAGATAATCCCTTTGAATATACTGGTCATCAGATTTTCTATTATGTTTTGAATAAGAAATACTGGCCATAATATTATTATCTTTTCTTCCAAATTCGTGTTGATAATCAACATTCAGATGAAAGCTTGGATGATTTCCATTATCCAAATTATAACGGCTATAGTTTTTCAGAAGAAAATTATCAACATCATATAAACCATAATTAATGGTGTTGTTTCCATCTTCATTGTGTGTCATTCCAAAGCCCGAGATACCAAAAGTGTTATTATCGTTCAAATGCCAGTCGAGACCTGCACGCATAAAGACACCATCAAAATTATTTTCTGATGAATTATTTTGTTTCAGCAAAGTAGTATCGTTTTCGAGATAATTGTATCGATTGTTCCAACCCCCGCCTTTCATGTTCATCGATCGATAACCCATGTTGACATAACCATCTATTTTGCTGCTACTATAATTAAAATTTATTCCGCCATTACTACCTAATTTTGCTCCATCCGGATACATTACTCCGGCCGAAAGGCTACCATAATAACCACCACGTCTGTTTTTTTTCAAAACAAGGTTGATAATGCCGGCTGTTCCTTCAGGATTGAATTTTGCAGAAGGATTAGTAATAATTTCAATAGATTCAATGCTTTCGGCAGGCATTTGTTGTAAAACTTGAGCACGATTCTCAACTGTAAGTCCAGAAGGTTTACCGTTGATCCAAACTTCAACATTTGCATCGTTTCTTAAAGACACATTTCCTTCATTATCAACTTCTACCGAAGGGATATTCTGAAGAACATCCGTTGCTGAGCCTCCTGAAGAAGCGATGTTCTGATCAACACTAAAAACTTTTTTATCGATGTCGAATTTCATTTGAGAACCTTGAGCTACAACAACCACTTCGTTCAATACTTTCGATTCTTCTTCCAAACGAATGACTCCAAGTTCTAAAATATTGCTTCTTATATCTACTTCTTTGTCATAAGCCTGATAGCCTACCATACTGATTTTGAGAACATATTTACCACTGCTAATAGAGGAAATTTCGAAATTCCCTTTTGCATCGGTGGTTAATCCGACAGAGGGAACAGAAGAACCTAATTGATATAAAGCAACATTTACAAACTCTAATGGAGTGCCAGACCTGGCATCAATTACTCTTCCCTTTATAACCGTTGAAGCTAAGATTTCAAAACTTAAGAATAAAAAAACAAAGGAAATAAAAAATACTTTTTTCATCAGAATATAATTTATTTTTTAAAGGTCTGATGGAACCCACATGTCTGACATATTATATTCATTCGTGTTTGTGTATGCAATACATGTGGGTTTCATACAAATATCTTTTCGTTTTATAAGTGTTTATGAAAACTTACATATTTAATGGACTTCAAAACACCAACAAAGTTTAATTTTCGATAGGTTTTTAAATGTTATGTAATTGCATAAACTTCTATAAAAATACTATCCAATCATTTATTAACGAAATGATAATCACATTTACTTATTCAGTTAAACATTTTAGCGTTTTAACTGTTTGATGTTTTTCGGATATTAGAAAAAAGGAATTTTTAAATAAGGCTAAAAACTCGGTAACTGGTAATTATTCAATGCTTTAAGAACTTTTTCAATTTGATTGATTTCCAGAAAAGTGGTTCCGTGACCTTCTCCAAAACTTCCGCTCAAATAACAGAAGAAATCCTGTTCGGTCAAAAGTTTTCTATCCAGTAAATCCCTTAAAGCCAACAATAAATATTCCTGATTGGTTCGTTTTTCTTCCTGATATTTGGGAAAAACACCATAAGACAAAGCCAATTCGCGCGTCAATCTTTCACGATAACAAATGGCATAAACAGGATTTTTCCCTCGATAGGCCGCCAAATTTCTGGCCGTCGATCCGGTAAACGAGTCGGTAATAATAGCCCGAATACCAAATTTACTGCTGGCTTCCACAGCAGCATTTGCCAGAAAAGAAGTAATATCGACTGTTGCCGTAGGAATCGGAATATCGTTTTCCGTCAGTTTCGTTTTTTCGGCTTCTTCGGCAATTTTCGACATGGTTCGTACCGATTCAACCGGATACTTGCCATAAGCAGTTTCTCCGCTCAACATCAAGGCATCGGTGCGATAATAAATGGCGTTGGCCACATCCGTAACTTCTGCCCGCGTGGGACGTGGATTGGTAATCATGGAATGAAGCATCTGAGTAGCCACAATAACCGGTTTTTTTGCCATAACACATTTTCTGATCAGAAGGCGCTGAATACCCGGAATTTTTTCCTGAGGCACTTCTATTCCCAAATCGCCGCGAGCTATCATTACCCCATAGGTGTATTCAAGAATTTCTTCTATATTGTCCACGCCTTCCTGATTTTCGATTTTCGAAATAATTTTGATCGGACTGTTGTGTTGATCCAGAATTTGCTGAATATCGAGAATATCCTGCTTGTTTCGAACAAATGAATGAGCTATAAAATCAAGATTGTTTTCAATGGCAAATAAAATATTTTCCTTGTCGCGTGCTGACAAGGATGGCAGATTGATGCGTACACCGGGAACATTCACACTTTTTTTACTTCCCAATACACCATCATTCAACACATTACAATAAAGATACTGCTCATCTTTCCCTGCCACTTTCAACTCGATTTCTCCATCGTCGAAAAGAATATCATCGCCTACATGTAAATCGCGCACAAAAAACGGATAACTGACCGCAACACATTCATTGGTCGAGATTTTGTCTGGATCGCCAATAATTTTAATGGTGTCGCCGGCATGTAAAATTATTTTATCGTTTTCGGCAATGGTCGTTCGCACTTCAGGACCTTT
>ERZ795046.2762-NODE-2762-length-14797-cov-13.119522_pt1 | contig 14797 bp, 13 predicted proteins | sample MGYA00375130_ERZ795046 | MGnify/ENA primary metagenome ERZ795046 (study PRJEB30175, sample SAMN05720202) | activated sludge metagenome | isolation source: anaerobic digester from wastewater treatment plant | place: Japan | collected 2015-05-15 ...
AAGCTTTCTGACGAAGACAAGGCAAAGCTAAGGATGATAAAGTACCTGCTTGAAAAGCTCACGGGAAAGAAGGTGAGATTACTCGCGCTCGAGATCGCAGAAAACGAAGAAGGTATACAAAACCAGGAACAGGCATCGCAAACGCAATCTGGACAAGGTTTTGGATTGATTTACGAGAGCAGTGAAAAATACTCTGAATCTGAAAAGATGTTTTTCTCGAGTTCTGGAATCGTCAAGACAAGTGATGGAAGAACTATAGAATTCAGTTTATCCTTGAAAATGGAAAGGTCTATTCAGTTGGAGAAATATTTTCAACTAAGACTGGGAGATGCTTTGAAAGACCCGTTGGTTCTGAACTTCGACAACCTGCCTGTGAACTTTTCAGGCAAGAAGATCAAGATTGATCTGGATCTGGATGGAATCGTGGACGAGTTCAAAGCACCTTCAAAAGACGTGGGATTCTTGGCATTGGATATCAATGAAAACGGAAAAATCGACGATGGCAGAGAACTCTTTGGACCAACGACAGGAAATGGGTTCAAAGAGCTTTCTCGCTATGACTCAGATGGTAACAAATGGATCGATGAGGCAGACCCGATTTTTGCAAAACTCAAAATCTGGATGATAGACGAAGACGGAAATCAGAAGTTGTTATCACTGAAAGAAATGAATGTTGGAGCGATCTATCTCGGTTTTGTTCCAAGTAAGTTCAGCATGTACGATAGCCAGGAAATGGTGGGACAGCTGGCTTCAAGCAGTATCTACCTAACCGAAGATGGTCAACCAAAGACTATTCATCAGATTAATCTGAAGGTGTGAAATCCCATGCTTTTTCACAATGGCGAGCTTTTTAGCTCGCCGTGTGTTATTGTATAATCAAAAATAAAGAAAGGGGTGGTGTGCGTGAGTGGGAGAACTCTGTTTTTGCTCTGGATTATCGTGGCTGCTGGTCTTTTGTTGTCTTCCTGCGCGTTTAACCTCTTCGCGGACTTTGAGCTTCAAAATCTTCTATCTTCAGGTACGGTGAGTCAAAAACTTGAGGCCGCCAAGAACGCACTGAGTGGCAAAAACTTCAACAAAGCCATCGCCTTGGCAGGCTCGGTGCTGAATGAAGAACTTGACCTGGACTTGACAAATGATCAACTCATCAAATTGTTGGATTCAACGAGCACGCTCTATGATTTTGCACAAGCGCTCTATGACAAAAAAGATGAGCTGACAGAAGAAGCAGTACAAGCGGTGAAGATACTACTTGAAGCCGCCGCGGGAGCATCTGGAAAGGGTCTGTCAGATCTTCTTTCTGATTTGGAAACCGTCGCCGAAGAACTTGGCTGGGATATGTCAGAAATAATGCCTAAATCCAGGAATATCGATGTAGAAGAAAACTTCTGGGCCACTTTGGAAACCGCTGCTGGAACGATTGTCTCGATCCTATCGTCCTTTATGGACAATTCACAGGTTCTGAAACTTTTGGCAAGCGGGTACTATGTTCTGACATTTGCCACACCAACAGTGGATTCAAGCCCGATGTACGCCGCATTTTGCATGTGGTACGATCTTGGATACATGCTCAATTTGATCTTCGATACAAACAACGATGGAAAGATAACAGATGAAACTTTGATCAAGAACACAATCACAAAACCAGCCTCTTTTACAGAGTACGCATCTGACACCATAAGTGGTTTGTACCACGATGAAACCGCATGCGACGAATTTGTCTGGGCTTATGGAATAATGCAAGATGTGACGAGTTTACTCAACATGACAATTCCAGATGCACCTGCCACATCTGACTTGTATGATGCCCAATACTTACCTGATCTGTTTGAGCTCTTAGGTGGTGGTTCACAATGAAAAAGATCATTATTTTGCTGTCTTTGACAATCGCTGTGGTGGGACTTTCGTACCAATGGGAGGTATTTCCTGGGTTTTTCAAACCCATTGACAGTCTGGCAATGGGAGGAGTCTATGTTACAACGACTGGAGGCGTGAGTTCTCTGGTTCTCAACCCAGCGCTGTTTACACCCGGTTTTGAACTGTTCTTGGCACCAGGTTTTTCAAGCAATATCGGAGAGCTTTCCAAGTTGCTCCCGTATATTACAAAACCATCTTCCATAACTGAACTTGCGACCGATACAGCCTTTTTGGCATCCCTTCAGGGTGTACACAACTACGATTTGAATGTTGCGGCTGGCTATGGAGCAAAGATTGGAAACTTTACAGTGGGCGGTATGGGCGGCTTACAAGCCTCTGCCTTCTGGAATCTTTCATTTATGAGTTTGGACAATGTGGAGCTTGGTGCATGGATGGATTACTTTGGTATGGTTGGTGGGGCGATGAGGTTTGAAAACCTCAAGGTCGGCGTCTCTGTTGGTGGAGGTATGGCGGGCTTTTTGATACCAGCTACCGGTACGGAGTTCCCGGCATCTGTTAATCTACTTGGTTCTGATCCATTCATTGATCTATTACCCGATGACCCCACCAAGATTCTGACGAACATCAATAAACCGTTTTTCTTAACAAGTGCGGGCATGGTGTACGAGATAGACAACTTCCGCGTAGGTTTGAGCTTTTTTGCAAACTTCAACGACATTCTCACAGGCGGTCCAAGATATGTTCTGTCAAGCGGTGTTTCCTATACATGGCAATTTCTGACTGTGGCGGCAGAACTGGAGGATCTTTTGAACAAAGAAAAAACTTTTCTTCGAAAAATCAACCTGGGTGTGAAGACGGACTTTGGTTTTGTGGCGCTCTACGGTGGTTTGCATGCCGGATGGCTCACAGGTGGTTTGAAGCTGGATATACCTTTTGTCAAAATAGGCTTGGCCACGTATGTCTATGAGTATTCAAAGCAGGCTGGATTGATGGGAGAGCCAAGATTTGTTTTGAGTTTCAATACAAAGTTCTGAAAAGCCAGTCCTGTGCTTCAAAAATAAGGGGACCTGTCGGTCCCCTTTTCAGTTCAGTTTTTCAAGCAAGGCTTTGTAAGCCCGGTAGGTTTCGTACAGGTCTGCCTTTGAAACAAGTTCAAAGGGTGAGTGCATACCCAAAAGTGCCGGTCCCATGTCGAGTACAGAGGCGCCCTTCTCTGCCAGAAACTTTGCCACAGTTCCTCCACCGCCGCGGTCCACCTTGCCCATAGTAGCCACCTGCCAGACGACACCTTCTTGGTTCAAGACACCTCTCACCTTGGCGACGAATTCTGCATGAGCTTCGCTTGAGCCAGATTTTCCACCGCTGCCGGTATACCTGACAAGACCCACACCGTGGCCGACCTTTGCGGCATTTGCAAGATCGTGGACCTCTTTGAACATGGGATCGATCGCAGGGCAGACATCTGCAGATATGATCGAAGTTCTTGCAAAGAGTTCATCTATGCCAAGCGACGTGTCGCTGCAGCCCTGTATCTTCAGAAGTTTCTTCAAAAACGCCACATAGAAATTGGCCTTCGCACCGGCATTACCTTCGCTTCCGATTTCCTCCCTGTCAAAGAGAATCACACCACATGATCGCACAGGATCTTTAACATCAATTAAACCTCTCAAAGCTGTGTAACCACAGATTCTGTCATCATGACCATAGGCTCCAAGCAAGCTTTCGTCAAAACCAACGCTTCGAGTCTTCAACGCGGGAACAAGCTCAAATTCACCGCTCACGAAGTCTTCTTCTGTCAAGCCATATCTGTCTTTCAGTATCTTGAGAATATAGACCTTCACCGCTTCTTTTTCCTCACCGCCAAGGGGAATTGTACCGACGACCACCGACAGTTTTTCAGCGTCGAATTTCTCACTCACGAGCATGTCTTTCTTATCAAGATGTGGTAAAAGATCTGGTGCGACAAAGACTGGATCATCCTTACATTGACCAAGGTGAATCTCTACAACTTCTTGGGTGTCTTTGACAACATAGCCATGCAACTCCAATGGGAGACTAAGCCATTGATATTTCTTCACACCGCCATAGTAGTGTGTTCTTGCAAGGGCAATTCTTTCTTCTTCGAAGATAGGTTGTGGTTTCAAATCAAGCCTTGGCGCGTCGATATGTGCGGCTACAAGGTTCAAACCATTCTCAAGTTTTCCTACAAGATGCACGGCTATCAAAGACTTGCCTCGATTAACCGCGTAAACCTTGTTCGTGGTCCCATCGAAACGTTCTATCGGTACATAACCCGCTTCCTGAAGCATTGCCACAGATTCTCTGATAGCCATTCTTTCGGTTCTTGCCATGTCCATGAATTTGGCATAATGTTTGCTGAAAGACTCAATTTCATCACGACTTCTAACAGACCACAGGTTCTTCGGTGAGAATCTCACAACTGCACCTCCTTCTTCCCAGATACAGATTCAATGTTACCACAACAAAGATCGAAGAATAGACTCGCACAATACACCTATCAAACAAAGAAATTCGGCTATTATTGAGAAATTTCGAAGGGATTTTTACATTTTCTCAAAAGCCTTTGATTTTTGTTGTGTACAAATCGTATGGCAACTCAAATGGGGTTCTTCATGATAAATTTCTGCTAATATATTGTTGCCAAACTATTTCAGGAGGTGTAGGCGTATGTTCAAGAAATTTCTCGTTCTGATCATGATGGTTGCCGTGAGTTCAGTAGCTCTATGCGTCAACGTGATATTTCTCATCGGAGATGGGATGTCTACGAACCAACTCGTATTGGCAAGCATTTTGGAAGGCAAAGTTTTGAACATCATGAAACTCCCCTACAGCGGTATCACACTCACCTACTCAGCAGATTCTTGGGTGACAGACTCTGCACCTGCTGGAACGGCGCTCGCAACTGGGTTCAAAACGCTGAACAAAGCGATAGGAGTTCTGCCGAACAATGAACCTGTCTATTCAATGGTGGAGCTTGCAAGGGATCTGGGCTACAAAACAGGGATAGTTGTCGCATGCAGAGTCACACACGCGACACCGGCGTCGTTTTATGGTCATGTGGCAAACAGGGACGATGAACTGGTGCTGGCTGAACAACTCTCAAACGCCGGTATCGATGTAGTGTTCGGTGGAGGATATTCCTACTTCTTGCCAGAATCAAAGGGCGGCACCAGAAAAGACGGCAAGGATTTGGTTGAAAAGATGATCGGTCAGGGCTATGAGTACATCACAAAAAAGAGTGAACTCGACAGTATCAAAGGTGAGAAAGTGCTGGGACTATTTGCTCCGTCTCACCTTGCACCTGTCACTGAAAGAACAGGCGAACAACCGACTTTGGATGTCATGACAAAGAAAGCTATTGAGATTCTCTCAAGATCTTCAGAGGACTTCATACTGATGGTTGAAGGTTCACAGATCGATTGGGAGGCACATGCGAACGATTTTTATGGTGTGTGGAAGGAAGTCATGGAGTTTGACAACGCGGTGAAGGTAGCCATTGATTTTGCAAAACAGAATGGAAACACACTCGTTGTGGTCACAGGAGATCATGAGACAGGTGGATTGTCTCTGTCAAAGGGAGGGTATTCAATTCTGGTCGATCAGGCAAGGAACGCAAAAGGAACAACCACGATGTTTTTGAAGCAGTTCAAGATCCAGGAAAAAGAAAAGTTCATCGCCGGTTTGAAGGACTGGTACAACGTAGAAGTTTCAGATCAAGAGTACGAAATGCTCGCGAAAATACCGGCAAATGAACTCAGACGTGAACTTGCAAGGTTTATGAGCGGTAAACTCGGTTTTGGCTGGACTACCTATGATCACACAGCAGGTCCTGTTCCGATATATGCATTTGGACTGGGAGCGCAGTATTTCACAGGTTTCATGGACAACACCGATGTCGCGAAATTGATCATGAAGCTCTGCGGCATAAGTTCTGCCACCTTCCCAGTAATCGGAGTTGCGGTGAGCCATTGATGATTCAAAGCCCCCACGAAAAGTGGGGGCTTTGTGCGAACTTACTTTCATATCTTATTGCACTTGATCCTGCAAATCTTTCATTCTTTCCTCGGTCCAGTTTAGTTCTGCTCTGAGAAAGTCAGCTCTTTGTTTGAGATAGTTCAGTTCATCTTGTTTAGAAAATCGTGGTGTACCACCACAGATTCCCCATCCAGGGTAGTGGCACCTTGGCAGACCACCCCTGCCTCTTCCCACGTAAGGCCATGGTGGAACTGCCCCTGAAAAACCGTGTCTGAAACCATAACCATGCATCTGTCACTCACCTCCTTCGACGAGGTTTATGAGTTTTTGTACCATCTCGATATTCTGCTTTGCGACTAAAGCCCACTCTTTGAGAAAGGATTTCCCAGTTTCGGTAATGGAATAGATTCTTCTGGCGGGACCGGTTGCCTGAAGATCCCAATTTGAAACCACAAGCCCTTGCATTTCCATGTCTCTCAATATCCTGTAAACAATGCTCGGGTGGAAAGAAGAAAGATTCAGGCCCATTTCTGAAAGCCTTTCAATTAACAGATAGCCGTGAACAGGTTCTTTTTTCAAGACTGTGAGTACTGCTGGTATCAGGAGATCAATACCAAGAAAACCGTGCCCACACCTTCTGAATCGACCTCTCATCTGTGATGCTCCCTGTGGGAAGAATGACTGCACCCTTGCGATAACCGTTCAAGTTTGCCATTCATGTATTCTGTTAGGGCTTCATCGACGTTGGAGCTTTGAGTCCTAAAGACCGGTACTCCCACCTGCTCAAAAGCCTGCAAAGCACCTGGACCCATGCTGTACACTATCAGTGCAGTTGGGTTGAGGGTAAGTAGAAAATCTTTGGGCTTTCCGCTACCACCAAAATGATCGCTTGTGTTGGGAATGTTCTGAGTGCTGATCTTGTTTGCCTGATCGTCCAGTTCAACGATGGTGAAATATGGTGCTCTGCCAAAATGCTCAGAGATAGTCTGGCCATCAATGGTTGGTATTACGATTTTCGACTTCATCTAATCATCCTCCTTATATCTGCCTATAAGTAAATATAACACCTATATGCAAAATGTCAATAGTATACGTATGTAACTATATGTGATCTCAGCAATTCAAATCAGACGCCACCAGCTACAATTTCCAAATAATTTCTTGCATTAGCTTAAAAGTGTGGTAAAATTAAAAAAGAGGTGAGTAATAATGAGAATCAACAACGATACCACGAGTATGTGGGCGATTAGATATCTGGAATATCTCCAGAATCAGCAGTCTGTTCTGTCAAAACAGATTTCACAAGCCACTATACCTTTCAATACAGATATCTCCGCATCTGTGATTTCGCAAAAACTCCGTGCCCAGATTTCTGGATATGAAAGATCGATGTACGATGTCTACAATGCGATAGGCATGATGAATGTCGCAGATGGCGGTTTGAACTCGATATCAACAAATCTTCAGAGAATGAGAGAACTTGCAGTTCAGGCATCAAATTCAACCTTGAGCCAAGCTGATAGAAGTGCCTTACAAAAGGAATTTGAACAGCTTCAACAACAGATCAACAGGACTTCGCAGCAGACACAGTACAACAACATCGCCGTTCTTTCAGGAGAAGTGAAGAACTACCAAGTTCAAACTGGTCCCAACGAAGGACAGAACATGTCAATAACGATCGGTGCTGTTAACACATCGACGCTCAGTGTGGAGAACCTGAATCTGAACAACATGGAAAACGCACAAAACGCGATTCGTCAGATAGACAAGGCATTGGAGCAAGTCAGTAACAACAGATCCTATGTTGGTGCAACGACGAACAGACTTGCGTCGGCAGCAAGAGAACTCTCAAATACCATGGCAAATATCACCTCGAGCGTGAGCAATTTGACAGACACCGATATGGCAAGATCTATGATGGAGTTCATTAAATCACAGTTGTTAACTCGATCTGCAACGGGTATGCTGAGCCATTCCAATCTATCTCGTTTATCAGTGCTCAGAATACTCGGCGCTTGAAGTGTTCGTAACAGTGTACGTGGAGGGGGCAACTATCTGGTTGCCCCCTTTTTGTTTTGATTGGCAGTTTTGCAATCAGATGGGAGAAGTTCAAGAAAATCAATGACTGTGAAAGTTGCAAAGTCCACCTTCTGAGTTTGCAAGCACCATGATTTAAGGATCTTTTTCATGTTTTTTATCTTAACTTGACAGAATTGATTATAATCATTATAATGAGTATAGTGATTGGGGGTGTTCACTTGCCTTCAATGATTGATCCTTATTCAACAGAACCTTTGTATTACCAACTTAAGGAAGTCCTACGAAAGAACATACTCGCAGGTATATGGAAGTCTGGAGAACAGATTCCAACTGAAAAACAGTTATCAGAAACCTTTGGTGTGAGTATCGCTGTTGTGAGACAAGCGGTGTCACTTCTGGTAGAAGAAGGGTTCTTAGTCAAAAGACAGGGTAAAGGGACCTTTGTTGTAGATCTCAGAGTCAGGCAGGGTCCCAGGAAACTAACCAGTTTCACAGAAGAGATGTCGACTATGGGATTCAAACCATCGTCGATGGTGCTTGAGAAAGGCATAAGACAGGCAGACGAGAAAATCAGTAGTGCTCTGAAATTGGAACCAAAGGCAAATGTAGTGATGATTAGAAGATTGAGATTTGCCAATAACGAACCGCTTGGCATACAGACATTTTATACCCCTGAGTATTTGGCTCCAGATTTTCTTGAGAACGATCTCACCCAATCTCTGTACAAACTCCTTGAGACGAAGTATGGTGTTCGCATAGTGTCAGCCCAGGAGAAGTATTTTGCCACAATACTGGACAGATACGAGTGCAAATTGTTGAAAGTTAAATGGCCATTCGCTGGTTTCATAGTTGAGCGCGTGGCCTATGACTCAACTGGTACCCCCGTTGAATATACCGAATCGGTTATAAGAAGTGACAAGTACTCTGTGCAGATCAATCTGAGGAAGTGATTGGATGTTTTTTGTGTGTGATGTGGGGGGAACGAATCTTCGAATGGCAGTTGTTGATGAAGAAGGTGTTATGCACTCTAAGTCCAGATACCCCACACCAAAAGATTATGAACAATTCTTGCAACTCATAAACAAGGAATTCAGTGAAAGATCAAAGGAGTTTGAGATATCAAAGTGCTGTTTCTCGGTGGCTGGTGCGGTTTTTGGCGACAATCAGGTCTGGCTGCCAAATGTGTTTGGTTCCAAGCGGTACAACCTGATTTCCGATCTAAGAAAGAGCTTGGTAGGTGTGGAAGCCTTCGCAATAGATGATCGGGCGGCAGGATTGTTGGGAGAACTCTGGAAAGGATGCGCTGTCGGAAAAAAAGATGTACTCTACCTGATCGTAGGAACTGGCGTCGGTCTTGGAATACTTGCAAATGGTGTGCTGATCTCTGGTCATCAAGGTCTCGCTGGCTCAGTTGGGTGGATTCAGTTCGACGATCATCTAACGGGAAAGAGTGAAAACATAGAAAAATTGATCTCTTGCCCAGCGATTTTGGAGCGATTCAGAGTGGTGTGCGAAACACCGTTAGACCGCACAGAAGAAGTCTTCGAGTTGTACAAACAAGGGCACAGCGGTGCAGAGGTCGTTGTCAAGCAAACCGCGACATATCTTGGAGATCTTCTTGCCATTGTTGCAAACATCTTCAACCCACAGATGATAGTTCTTGCCGGGAGTCTGGCACTGCAGTGGGGTCTGTTACGGGCAATTACCAACGATGTCCTAAGAGAAAGGTTGAGCCCCGCTATGGAGCAGCCAGTTGTAGAGGCTTCATTTCTTGGTGAGGATGCACAGCTTTTTGGATGTGCAAAACACATACTAAAGTCCACAGAAAGGAGTGAGTGAATTGTTGGCATTTGAGATTTACATCGAAAAGATCCAACAGATACTGGAGAAAATCAGAAGTGAGCAAAAGCAACAGGTTGAAAAGGCTGCAAATTTGATGGCCGAGTGTATCTTGAATGATGGTATGGTTCATATGTTTGGCAGTGGTCATTCGATTATACCGGTCTTGGATGCCTTCCCGAGGTACGGAAGCTTTGTTGGAATAAACCCTTTGATAGATCCACGCTTGATGTGGTTCAGCCCGACAGGTCCAGCGAGTGCACCGGGATTGTTACTCATTGAAAGAAAAGAGGGTTACATCGAAGATGCATTTCTAAGATATCAACCGATCGCCAAAGGAGATGTTCTGGTTGTTTACTCACACGGAGGAGTTAATGCCGCACCGGTTGAGGTGGCTCTGTACGGTAAGAAGGTCGGCGCAACAGTTATCGCCGTACTCTCAATGGAAAATCAAGCGGTTGTGAAACCGACTCACAGCAGTGGAAAGAAATTGTCTGATATCGCTGATGTGATCATTGACAATTGTGTGCCACCCGAGGATGCCTTAGTAGATCTTGAAGGTCGCAAGGAAAGAATCGCGGCTTCTTCAACAGTAGCGGCGGTTGTTGTCACTATGTGTCTTGTGGCTGAAGCCGGTTCAATACTCCACAAGAAAGGAAAGGATTTGAAGATCTTTGTATCGCCGAATGTCAAAGGGTTTGATGTGAATTACAACATAAAGATCTTTGATGAACACCAGAAAACGATATGCCAACACTATGCGAAGTTGAGGGGTGAGTGATTTGGACACGTTCTTTCCTGTATCGGTGTGGTACGGACCTGATAGATCAAGGGCACCAATGGTTGGCAAAATCAAGTCGATGAGAGATACCGAGACAGAGATTGAAAGAATAAAATCCCTTGGCTTTAACTCGATCAGGTTTTGGTACGATTGGGCAACGGCAGAGAGAAAACCAGATAAATGGGATTTTTCAACGATAGACGCACTCCTGACTATCACAGATAAGTTGAACATGAAGGCAATAGTCCAAGTCTACACAGATTCTGCGCCGAACTGGCTCGAGCGAGATTACCCGGATTCATTGTTCGTCGATAGATCAGGATTGGTGATACACTCTCAGGCTTCACCCGGATACTGCTCCGACCATCCAGTGGTGAGAGAACATATAGAGAAATTTCTTGAAAAACTGGCTCAGGTTGTATCGTCGCATGATTCTTTCTACGCCTGGGATATCTGGTCAGAACCTCACATCGTTCAGTGGTCTTGGATAGATTACATAAAGGATCCTTGGTTCTGCTACTGTGAGAATTCTCAGAAGAGATTTATTGAATGGCTCAAGAAGAAATATAAGACTATAGATGAACTGAACGATGCTTGGTACAGAACACACGAGAGCTGGGAAGAAATAGTTGCACCAAGGTACATTTCTCTATCAAGTTTCAGAGATCTGCTTGACTGGATTCAGTTCAACATAGAAAAGATAGCAGATGACCTTGAATGGAAAGTGTCATCAATCAGAAAGGGTGATGGAAAACACACAATCTCAAGTCATGCGGCGATATCAAGTGTCTACGGAATACCCGGCATCGGTTATGGTGCGTCCGATGACTGGAGACTTGCCGAGAAAGTTGATGTATGGGGCACATCGTTCTACCCGAAACACACAGGTTCATGGATGCCCCTTAAACCACATCACATGGGAGTCGCGCTTGACGCGAGTAGATCTTCCTGTGAAAGCCGAGGGAAACCATTCTGGATCGGCGAGTTGCAGACCGGTCACGGTGTCACCGGGATGAGATTTGGTGAACCCGTGGACAAATATGATGTCGAAAAATGGGCATGGCTTGCTGTTTCCAGAAATGCCAAAGGGTTAAACTACTATGCTTGGCTGCCCATGAGCTGTGGCTATGAGATCTCTGGTTTTGGTCTATCAGAGTACGATGGCTCAACAAATGAGAGGGCAGTTGCTGCCGGGAAGGTTTCGAAGACAATCACACAGAATATGGAGCTGTTTCTACGATCAAAACCATTGCAAGCAGAAGTGGCGATACTCTACAACATCGAAGCACACAAAGCCCTTGCCTGTCTGAGAGCAGAAAGCGCTGAGATCATTCGCAAAGATATGTTCGGGATGTACAAAGCGCTCATGAACTATGGTTGTACAGTTGATTTTCTGCACTTAACAGATCTGAACAAAGATTTGTCAAGATACAAATTGATAATACTCCCATTCTCAATCGCGATGACTGAAGAGGCCGCCAAAGCGATAGAGAAATATGTCGCCAGCGGCGGAACTGTGCTATCAGATGGTCGAATAGCCTGGATGAAAGACGATGGAACACTGTGTGAAAAGATACCGGGCCTTGGACTTGATGAATTGTTCGGATGCGAAGAGCTGTGGATGAAAGAGGTGAAAGAACCGACAACATTTGAATCATTTGGGTTAACTCTTTCAGCTTGCAGGTACATCTCAACCTACAGGGTCAAGGCAGGAAAGGTTCTCGCAGAAATCAAAGAGCAGCCGTTGATAATTGAAAACAACTATTTTTCTGGGAAAGCCATCATGGTCGGTACACTGATCGGAGCAGGTTATGAGGAAACAGGAAATGTTAACAATCTCGAGTTCTTGAGACAAATCGCATCGCGGTGTGGTATCAAAAAGAGATATTTCGTCCAACAGAAAGATGGCAGCACAGATGAACTTGAAGTGAGATTGGCAACTTCTCACAACGGCTTACTGGTTTATCTTTTCAACCACGGCAACGACAACTGCAGTTTTGATCTTTCAGTTTCCGAAGATCTTTTCAATGGTAGTTTCACCAACGCTAAGTGCTTGAACTATCCAGTTGAAATCTCTGTTGAGCGCGGCAACGCAATTGTGACGATGAAAGACATAAAAATGAACGCCGGTCAAACGTTGGTCATTTGGTTCAAATGATTATCCACCTTTAGATAGGAGGGGTGAAGGATGAGAAAGTCGTTAGTTTTGTTACTCGTGGCTGTACTCAGTCTTGTCGGTATCAGCGGTCTTGCAAAGACGAAGTTGATCTTTGCTGTTCACTGGTCAGACTATCAGGTTGAAGGAGTCAAGGACGAAAAAGAGAACATCACGGTGAAAGGGTTAAGGCAGTATGTTGAAGAGTATCAGAAATCGAACCCAGATGTTGAGATCGAGATTCAATCTGTGCCATTTGACGATTATCTCAAGCGCATACTGATCAGTCATACTTCTGGTGTTATTGCCGATGTGTACGTTTTGTACTCGCTCTGGGGTGTTCAACTGGTTGATTCTGGGATCCTCGATCAAGTCCCAAAAGATATCGTCGACAAAATCAAGAGTAATTTCGTCAGAGCTGCCGTAGATGGTGCAACCATTGACAAGGCCATTTGGGGTGTGCCAGTGGAAGTAGACAATTACGCTCTCATTTACAACAAAAAACTCTTACAGGAAGCCGGTTTCAATCAGCCACCAAAGACGTGGGATGAACTGGTCGCAATGGCACCGAAACTAACCAAAAAGAATCCCGATGGAACGATCGCGCAGTATGGTTTCGCCTTCCTCTCCGGTTGGGATTCTGCCGTTGTGCATCCATATTTGGCACTCTTGCACAGCAACGGCGGAAAAATGTTCACAGATGATTTCACAGAATGTTTGCTCACTTCAAAAGAAGCAGTGGAAGCCCTTGAAGCAGAACTCAAACTCTTCAAGAATGGTGCGACCGATCCAGCGGCAAGTGTGTGGAACTTCCCGGCAGGTAAAGTCGCAATGATGATAATGGCACCGTGGTATGAGACATCTCTGAAACTGGGGTTCAAAGATCAGTACGAAGAAACAGTAGGGGTTGCTCCAATACCCTATTTGAAAAAACCTGCGACGGCTGGATACACCTGGTTCATCGCGGTTGACGCAGCTTCAAAGAACAAGAAAGCCGCTTGGGACTTCATCAGATGGATGACCCTACAGGATGCCGGTGGTTTCACCAGAATGGGCGAACTGATGGCAAAGAACATAGGTGCAATTCCACCAAATAAAACAGATATCAATTACTTCAAAGGCGAACTTGATGATCTGTACACATCTGTTTTTGTTAAGGAATTGGAAAACACTTATCAAGAACCGAACGTGGCGCAGGGACAGGAAATCAAAACAATACTCATGAGAGAGATCATCGAGGCATGGAATGGCCGCAAGACAGCTGAAAAGGCATTGAGTGATGCAAAGGTGCAGATCGACAAAATACTGGCTGAGTTCTACAAATGAAGGGAGTTTTCAACGTTGGCTTGCAAACTCTTTTCCAGTAAACGTAAATCCTTGGAGCGGAACACAGGGGCAGGGTATCTGTTCCTTGCCCCTGCATTGCTCTTCTACTCACTGTTTTTCATATACCCGGTGATCTTCTCTTTCATTGTATCCACAAAAAGATGGAACATGTTGGTGCCTCTATCCAGAGCAAGAAATGTGGGATTTTCAGAGTATTCTTATCTGCTCAAAGACGAGATGTTCTTGGGAGTCTTGACCAACACGCTGATTTACGCATTACTTACCGTTTCTCTGACGATAACAATTGCGCTCATATTGGCTGTTTTGATCAACGGTGCAAAGCTTTCGGTGCTATGGAGATTCATCTATTTTGCACCGGTCGTAACTCCACAGGTCGCCATAGGTACTATTTGGGGATACCTGTATCGACCAAACAACGGGCTGTTGAATTCGATACTCAGATTATTCGGCATGAAACCTGTGTACTGGCTAACTGATCCAAATGTTGCTTTGTTTTCCATCATCGCTACGGCGGTGTGGGCTGGCATAGGTGGATCAATGCTCATTATCACTGCCGGATTGAAGAACATACCACAGGATTATTATGATGCAGCCAAGATCGATGGTGCCGGACCGTTCAGGCAGTTTTTCTACATCACAGTGCCTTTGCTTTCTCCAACTCTGCTCTTTCTAACTGCGACTGGGTTCATAGGTGCATGGCAGGTGTTCGACTTGCCATTCACAATGGGAAGAAATGCGCCTGCAAGAAGTGTCATGACTGT
>ERZ795046.2769-NODE-2769-length-14765-cov-196.442420_pt1 | contig 14765 bp, 12 predicted proteins | sample MGYA00375130_ERZ795046 | MGnify/ENA primary metagenome ERZ795046 (study PRJEB30175, sample SAMN05720202) | activated sludge metagenome | isolation source: anaerobic digester from wastewater treatment plant | place: Japan | collected 2015-05-15 ...
GCTGTTAACCACTTGGTTGGGGGTTCGAATCCCTCTTCCGGAGCCATTTTTTTGTAATTTTCACCTACAGCATTCACGATTTAATAATACTATAAATACAAAGAATTAGAAAAAACTATCAGACCTTCCTTATCCCTTTATTATCGCTTCCTCATTTAAAAAATCCTCAACATTAGTTTTTATATTCTGAAAAATAATCTGCAAGATTTTAGTTTTGGTAATAGATATCTACCACTAATTAATCTTAGTCATCAATTGTTTTGAGGGTTCTAATATCATCCATTTTATTTAAATTCAGGTTTGACAATCCCTTTTTTTAGCTACTTCATATTCTCTTTCATTTTTTTGGGTAAAATTATAACAAATTAGATAGACAGTATCTTCTGTTTTGTTGTCCCACTTCCATCCATTTTTAACCTTAAATATATCACCATCTATACTGCACTTAATGTAAATTCTGCATTAGCTCTGAATGAGTATAAATAAAACTTGACTTTTCCCCTAAATTTTTTTTGAGTAGATTATAGAATATCATATGGAGATTCTATAATGAAGTTATGTGATGAAAAATAAGAGATTAATCTTAATTGAAAGTAAGGAAGGGGATACTATTATTGATCCATTCATGGGTTCTAGTGCAACAGGAGTTGTAGCTAAACACTTTAATAAAATTTTTATAGGAATTGAAATTGATGATGAATATTTTGAAATCGCACAAAAAAGAATTGAAAAAACTTTAACCGAGCAGAACTTAATTGAATTTTTAGAAAAGTCGACTCTAAATAATACCATACAATTTAGAATTAAATTTAAAAAAGGGGGAAAATAAGTTATTAATATGTTACCTAGCCGAACTCTCATTCGCTTTGTTCATTCGGAGTTTACACCCTCGCCTAACACAGGCTTTGCGGCTCACTGAATTCGCTTAAATGCTTCGGACTTCGCAGAGACCTGAAAGGTTATATAAAATGGCGGTTTAAGGGGAAATACATATAACCGAGGCAAATATAAATACGAAAGGAGCTTTTAGTCTAAATATGCAAATTGAATCAACTAAAAAGATTAATTCCATATCGGATTTGCCAAAAATAACTTCACTTGTATTACCAAAAGAATTTGAACTGCTACCTAAAACATCGGAAGTCTTTGAATTAGAATTTGCCTTCTATGAATATAAATTCCTTACGAAAGACGAAATCATTCGTAAAGGGGCATTTTTTAAAAGCGTTGATGAAATTCCTACCTACCATTATATCATTTGCTCAAATAATAGTTCTCTTATATGGGAAGGGAGGTCAGAAATAACTAAGTCATACTTCAAAGAAGGTAACTTTTCTACAGGTTATGCCACGCATGGACTTTTCCCCTACAGAGGAAAGTTTCATCCACAATTAATAAAAGGGATATTGAATATCTTAGGGGTTCAACCTGGAGATGTGGTTCTTGACCCTATGTGCGGGAGTGGAACGTTGAATGTAGAAGCAAGCATTATAGGGATTGATTCTATTGGAATTGAGAAAAGTCCATTTTGTGTATTGATGAGCAAGGTAAAGTATGAAGCATTGAAAACTGATAGCGCTACATTATCATTAATAATTGGAGACATGGACAAAAATTATAAAGCTCTGATAAATAGTAAGAAGTTGCTTGCAGAGTTCTCTTATCATAATGGATTCCAACCAGAAAAGGCAATAACCCTGCTTGCCTTCTTAGATGCCATGGGCTATGCAAGAAGATGCTCAAAAAGTATAGATGTTCTTTTCCCATCTGTACTCAAAAGATATGTTGGGCAAATAAATTCTTTTATTCAAGCAAGAGACAAACTTAATCTTAAAATTAGTAATGCAAGTTTTGAAATCGGCGATGCGAGAAATCTTACTTTAGCAGACAATTCAATAGACGCTATTATCACTTCCCCGCCTTACTCTTTTGCAATTGATTATGCTGAGAATGACCGTCCCCAATTAGAGTATTTAGGATACAATATATCTGACCTCAAAGATGAAATGATAGGGCTTAAAGGCAGGACTAGAAAAGAAAAACTTGCTAATTATTTTGATGATATGAATAAAGTTTTAGCCGAAATGCATCGGGTTTTGAAAATCAGTAAATATGCAGTAGTCATAATAGGGTCAAATGATATTCAAACGGGAGGGATACGATTGGAGACCAAAGTTGAAGATATGGCATTAAAACATGGGTTTGTCCTTGATCAGAAAATTGTAAAACCAATAAAAGGGATACAAAATAAAATGAAAGACGAGTATATATTATTTTTAAGGAAGGTGTGATATGCCACGACCTAAATCCAAAATAGACCAAATGTCGGAAGTAGAAAAAAAGAATTTGATCCAACGAATTTGGGAACTGCAGGGAAAGATTTGTTTTCTTTGCGAAAAGGAAATTAACTTGCAGGCAGACAATGTGGAATTGGATCATATTATACCATTAGCAGATAATGGACCAGACGAAGAGGCAAATTGGGCCCTAATGCATGCTGAGTGTAACAATAAAAAGAGGGCACAAAACCTTCAACTTGCGAAAGCCAAGATGAGATTTGACAAAATAAAAGAGAAATACGGCGGTGCTGTTACTACTGCCCAATTTTTAGAAGAATTTAAAGGGAGTAAAGAAGAAGTTTTCGCAAAAATTGAAAAAAATGAAATTAAAATACGTTTCGGCAATGAAGATAGGATGTTCTCTATCCTTACCGATCCAAGTAATGATTCTTACAAGTCTTTCTTTGGACTACTTCCTATAGAAATACTTTATCATGATTCAGAATTAAATCCACGAAAGATTATTGATATAGATAAGTTGATAGACGAATTTTTTATGAAAAATCCACAACTTCATGTTGCTTTGTGTCGTATTCATTTTGAAGAAAGTGGCGGAAAGAGTAAAGTGCTTCTTTTTGATGGACAACATAAAACGGCAGCTCAAGTAGTATTGGATAGAAAACAAATATTTTGTAGGGTTTTCATAAATCCAGACAAAGACCATTTGAAAGAGGTTAACCGTAGAGCCCATAAAGAGCTAAGACAAATAGAGTTTTTTAGATCGGTTTTGGATACGCTCGGTCAAGATATTTTCAGTGTTAAATTTAAAGAGTACCTGGAAAGCCCAGAAACTAAACCCAAATCTGAAAAAGGGTTCATAGATTGGATTGAAGCCGAAAAAAGACCTGATATGGAAAAGAATTTGTATCATTATCTTAAAACAAGAATTAGAGATTTCAAAGATCCTATAAATAAATTCTTCACTTTTGTAGAAATGGAGAAGGCTAGATCTAGAATATTGCCTATATCTTATGATTCTGTAGAAAAAACATTTTTTAGATGGTTTATAGATGCCACACCCTGTGAAATAGAAACACTAGAGAGCGAAGACAACTCTTATAAAAGAGACATAGAAGCAAAGAATCTTGTTAAACTGATGAATTTGTTTGCTGAGAAAACATTAGAAGGCAAATTTGATAGGAATATAGGCGCCTTTAAAATCGAGGAACAAATTAGAAAAGGAAAAAATATCCCTGATGATCACTTAAGGGCATTTAGATTATATAGACCAGCAGCCTTTGTTGTTTGGTGTGAACTACTGAAAGAAGCAATAGCAACTTATCTAATATTGAACAGCAAAATTACGAATGATATGAAGACGGAGAGAAAGAAAGGGAAGGGAACAAGAATCTTTTGGACGGAGTTAGACGACAAAGACTGGAATGCAATAAGCAAAATGATAGATAAAATGATAAAACACAAGATTTGGATAGATCATGGTGAAACCATATCTAATGCATTCGGACAGACAAAACTTGAGTTTTTCAAAAGGTTTTTGGAGATGGGCGAAATAGAAGGGAAAAAACTTATTGATCAGCCAATAGACATCCAATATCTTTTATCAGCAGTAGGTGAATAATATGGGATTAATGTTTCCATCATCGGACCAAAAGTTCAATACCGTAATTTCAAAGAACACCTTCTATTTCTATAACAAAGAGTTTGAAGAATACTATGAAGGGCATATTTCTTCAATGGCCCAGAATATTTTTCTTCTAAAAAACAGGATAGAAAGAAATGGTCTAAAAGAATCCGTCTTGCTTGAACATATCACAGAAATTGAAGATGGCTTAGATGCAATTTTGACTGTAACAGGTTTTTCAAAAGAAAGTCTGCAAAGATTGGTAACTTTCATCAGAGCCACGGATGATGAGACTTTATCCAGCCTTGTTAATAAAGATTCTTGGCCATGTGAAGATTTTAAAACAGAATGGAGTCTGGATAAGATAAAATCTATTGTCAAAACAAACAGAAAGTTTGCCGAGGGTATTGTAAATCTATTCTTCAGGGGACCTACAGTTCCTGTAATAAAAAAGGTTCTTCCACTTTTTGAGTTTAAGAAGCTTGATATAAAGAAGTTTAGTTTTTCAATAGAATCTCTGATAGATACAATTATAAGATACAAGACAAAGGGCTCCTATAAAGCCTCCAGAGAAGGAAATCCTGAAGTTGTAATCGAACAAGTTTTAACATTCCATAAACTAACCTTTGAGAAAGGCAAGTTCAGAATTCCAAAGGCAGGGAACATCCCAAGAACAATGGATTTTATAGTTCCAAACAAGACTTCGCCGAAGATAATAATTGAATGTTCGTATGCTGTTACTACAGCTTCAGGAATGGGAGACAAAGCAAAGACGGAAAAGACTGTTGCTGATTATTTGAAGAAAAACTATCCAAATGTAATTTTTGTTGGATTTGTGGATGGAATTGGTTGGTATGTAAGAAGAGGCGACCTGAAGCGAATGGTAGATGCTTATGATTTTGTCTTTACATTTCACAATGACGAACTTGAGAATTTTGAAAATCTACTGAAAGAGACCTTCTATGGAAAATAAAGATTTTTTTGAGTCGATAGTAAATAAGGTTATTCAAGGAGATTGTCTAGAAGTTATGAAAAAAATACCAAATAATAGTGTTGATGTTACTTTTGCAGATCCCCCATTCAATCTAAAAAAGAAATACAATAGCTATTATGATAAACATGAGTTTGAAGAATATCTCTTTTGGTGTAAAAAATGGCTTTATGAGATGGTTCGTGTTACCAAGCCTACAGGTTCTATCTTGGTTCATAATATTCCAAAATGGCTAATCTACCTTGGCTCTTATCTAAATGAAATTGCTATCTTTCGTCACTGGATCGCTTGGGATGCAATGGGTTCTCCTCTTGGGAAAACTCTTTTACCCAATCACTACGGAATTTTATATTATGTGAAGTCTGAGGATTTTAAGTTCTATGACATTAGAATGTTGCACAAACGCTGTAGAAACTGCCATTATATTTTACAAGACTATGGTGGTAAAAAAAGCCAGATGCATCAATTTGGCCCTCTTGTTTCAGATGTATGGACGGACATTCACAGAATTAGGCACAAAAAAAGGAGGGACGAACACCCTTGTCAATTGCCTATACATTTACTGGAAAGATTATTGCTTTTTAGCAGTGATGAGGGAGATATTGTGCTCGACCCGTTTATGGGAACTGGAACAACCGCTATTGCAGCAAAAAAATTGGGAAGAAAATTTATAGGGATTGATATTGATTCCAAGTATGTTGAAATTACGAACAAAAAATTAGAAGATGTGCAACCGACATTAATTAATGGATGTTATGTAAGTAATTTCCTCGATAATGTAATTACCGTCAGAGATAAGGACTGGGATAAAATTAAAGAGGCATTTTTTATCCCACGGGATCCGCTAGAATTGGAAAAAAGAGAAATCTACTTGCTTCATAAAAATGGAAAGAGAGTAAAGTACCGAATGACGGAGAGTATTCAGAGCGACTTATTTTCAATATGTGGTGAAGATAAATGACCGCCACTTCATATAGCAGAGCGTATCTGGCTTCGCTATTCTTTTACCCAAATTTCCCTTCGGGGAACTTAAGATACGCTCAAAATATTAGGTGACATTACTGAAAAATAAAAGGGAGTAATACTATGAAAGAAGACCGACATTATACAGATTTGATCAATGCTCATAACATCTTGAGGCTCATAGGGAAACGCTGGGGGTTCTATGATACATATATGAAGAACAAAGATCCTGATGCGTGGTTCAAATCAGCAAATATTCCCATTATAGAGGGATTGCTTCTATTTGGTTTTGTACATAGCTGGGATCCGTATTTTCAAGGGGATTTGGTCAATTTTTTTAATATATACAAGGATATTTTCTCAATTATTAAAAAGTTTGAACACTCAACGATTATAAATATTGATCTTAGTAACGAAGTCAAAAACTCTATATCCGAAATATTCGATAAAATTGCTAGGTGTTCCAAAAGACGACGATTTGAATCCACTGATGCAAGTAAAATACTACACGCAATAATCCCAAATCTTTTCGTAATGTGGGATAGAAACATCCGGAAGGCAATTATAGGAAATAAGGAACGTGATGGTAGATGCTACGCATTTGAGTTTTTACCAAAGATGCAAGAAGCAGCAAAAGAATATCTGGATGACTATGTCAAAGAGAATGGAGGCAATTATGAGTCCGCTACACTTCAGATTTCAACGATGGCTGATAACCACACTCTGGCAAAATTGATTGATGAATATAACTATGTGAGATATACAAAGAAAATAAGTTTAACAGATATTCATAATACGACTCTATGAAGAAGAGTAAGGCAACATTGCCTAAGAGAGTGTATTTGACTTAGTGTAGTGGATTAGGTTTTTAGGACAGCCCAATAAGGTGTGCTTGATATAGGGAAAACAATGAAAAAAAGTACAACCGTGGGAGGTTCAAATGAAGAAACGCAGCACTTATAGTGGCAAGTTTAAGAGCAAGGTTGCCATAGCGGCAATCTAAGGCAAAAAGACAATAGCGGAATTGGCATCGAAATTTTCATTACATCCGAATCAAATCAGTCAGTGGAAGAACCAATTGTTAGCGAGATCTGAAGAGATCTTTTCCGACAAGCGAAGAAGAACTTTTGATAACATTTTTATAGAGCGGTTCTGGAGAACAGTAAAGTATGAAGAAGTATATATCAAAGAATATCGGACAGTTATAGATGCCTATTCAGGATTGAAAGGATTCATCAAGTTCTACAATGACGAAAGATTACATCAATCATTGGGTTATAAATCCCCTTCAGAAGTCCACCATCAATTCTTTGCTTGACGATAAATGGGATTGGAGTTCTAATGTTTTGAAAGAAAAAACTGAAGGAAGGAAGTCGCAATCTTTGCCCTTTCTTCTTTCAAAAAATATGAGAAAATACACCTTAAAGAATGCGGGATTTTGTCCTAACAAAGTAATCCACTTCAGGATCTTTTTTGGAATCTTACCATATTTCTTATGTATTATTAATTCTGCATTATCTTTCTTAGATAATTTTCTTGTAAAATCTTTTCGCTATCCATATAAAAATCCTTGAATCACTACTTTAATAGTAACTGAGTATATATTCAGTTACTATTATAATAGGAATTATAACTTATTATAACACAATCTACTTATTTTCTTATACTTATATATGTTATACTTTCTCTCAATTCCTATAAATATCATATTTGCCTATTCTTTAAATTGTCAAGCTTTAAATGTGGTATATTTGAAAAAGAAGGGATAAAGAGAGATTTATTAGGTAAAGCTGAATTATTTTATTCGCTGGGGAAGAAAATTTATTGATTTTAGCTAAACTAATTATAAATTCTATCTTTTACTTTAATATATTTTAGCATTCTTCATGAGGTTTATATATCGCCCTCGTGTAAAGTCGTAATGCTTTTCTTTTAAGGAGTGAAACATCTTCATTTCAAAAGGCTGCCATAATTTCTATGTCTATAGATGAAGTCTAATAGTTATGTGGAGTAATCGTAAAAAAGCTCTTTTAAAACTTCATAGACGAGGACATCTATGACTCCTTTTAAAATAATAAGGACATAGTTAATTATTATGAAAGAGATTAGTAATTTCACTTGCTATCTAAAAATACCTTCTATTTCTTTTTTTATAAATTTTGAGATTTTATCAATTTTCCTACCTTTACTCTATAGCACAGTAGAATACATTTTCATCCTTTAACTTTGAACTATGTAAAAAATAGTATATGATAATTTATATTTTAAGTTGGGAGCTAAACTTAAAATAAGGAAATCCATCTTTTAAGTTTCTTGCAAAATTTGAAATAAGAATTTCCAAAGATTAAATTATAAAATTTTAACCTTTTGGAGGATAAGGATCCTGACCATGGGAATCCTTTTGTTGAATCCTACCATCTTTCCCATGTATTACTAATTCTTCATTATCTTTCTTAGATAATTTTCTTGCAAAATCTACGGCTTCCTTTTTTGTATTGAAATTTTTAATAGATCTTTCGGATTTATCTCTCTTAACTTTCCATTCATTATCTGAAAAAATAACATGGATGGGGCGATTATTACTTTTACTCATTTTTAACTTCTTTACATATTATAATGATTTAGATTACACTTATCAAAATTCATAAAATTTTATATGTTTGTATTTTTATGCCTTAAATCCCAGTAATTCAAACAATTGACTTTGCCATTTATCTTCAAGGAAAAGGATATGATTATCTAAATACTCCTCTTTGGTGGATGGATTTGTACTTTCTTTAATAAGGTCATTATAAGTTGTGATGGAAAAAATGAATGATTCCAGAGTGATATTATAATTCCCCCAGCGCTTTTCTATATTCTTAATTTCTTTACATAATTGTATTTTTTCGTCAGAAATCTCTTTATGATGTTCCAAACCCTTAGGGTCTACAAAAACTATAGTTTGTTTTTCACCTTCTTTAATCCACATTATAAAATCTGGATAGAAGGAATGCAGATTAAAAAATCCAACCCCGCTTTTAGGGTAATTTCTTAAAAGATATATTTCTATATTTCTGTTTTTCAAAGGGCAATCAGGTGAATTTAAGAAATCTTTTAATCCTAGGACAAATTTCTTTTCACTTTCAACTAATCCTTCAGGAGAAATCTTTTTAATCTTTGGGTCATTAAGTAAAAGTGGAACATAGAGATGTCTATCAAAATAGAGCAAAGGTTGAATGCTTTCATTATTTAAGTAGGGAAGGTTTTGTAAATTGTCTATGAGTTTATTTATTTTTTAATAATATCCTGATTCTTATTTTGGTTATCTTGTTCTATTTGTATAGTATAGCCATAAGAATCCTCAGAGATTTTAAACATATTAAAGGTAGATTCCTTTTCTAAAGGTTTATAATAAGAATTATTTTATTCAAAATCAGGTTTGACAATCCCTTTTTTAGCTACTTCATATTCTCTTTCATTTTTTTTGGGTAAAATTATAACAAATTAGATAGACAGTATCTTCTGTTTTGTTGTCCCACTTCCATCAATTTTTAACCTTAAATATATCACCATCTATACTGCACTTACTGTAAATTCTGCATTAGTTCTTAATGAATATAAATAAAACTTGACTTTTCCCCTAAATTTTTTTTGTATATATAACATAAAATATAATATGGAAGTTCTATAAAGAGGTGATGCTACGAAAAATAAGAATGTACCAAATTTAATAAAGGAACTTAGGAATAAACATATCTTTACATATGAACAATACGCACAGTTGATAGCAGTGACATTATCAACGATAAAAGCTATGTGAAAGGTACTCAGATTCCTCACCCCTTGTATTTCAGAAACTTTTTGAAATGTAAGAGGAAGGAAGGATTGACAAAACTCATAAAATAATTTATTAGGAATTTATGAACTCTAAAATAGTAGTACTGGAAATTCAAAGGTGCTGGGCTTCTTACCTGCAAAACGTGTTAGGCGAAACGGCGGCAAAAATTAACTTATTGAGGTAGAGAGTTATGAAAAAACCATGGTCAATCTCGACAACAGTAAGAAATCCGGAAAGATTGCGGGATTTCTTAAGAATATTAAGAAAATTAGAAGGTCAACCTTTTGATAAAGATAACCAGGTAAAATATCAAGTGTTATTAATCCAAGAGCGCCTTTATAAACCTCTAAATATTCCTTTAAAGTTTAGAAAATATTACGAAGAATCAAGGACAGAGATTCCATATGATGTAGCCGAAGGGATTTTCTATTCTCAAAATTACGTGGACCCACCTATGAGAGGAAGGCAATCAGTAAATCCTTTGAATAAACTGGGATTTTCAATAGCAAGAGAAGGTTCTGGACCGATAATAATTACTGAATTAGGAAATAAATTTTTAGAAGGAGATTATGATATAGGGTATATATTCTTTAAGAGCTTACTTAAACTTCAGTTTCCAAATCCCTGGAGCACTGATTTTTCAGAAAAAGAGGGCTTTAATATAATGCCATTTATTGGCGTAATGCATCTCATTCATAGACTTAATAAAAACTCAGAAAAAAGAGGTTTAGAAAAAACAGAATTCGGTATTTTTGTCCCAACCCTTATAAGTTTCAATCAAATAGATGAATATGTTGAAAATATTTTAGAATTTAGAAAAGAAAAAAATAAAGATAAATATGTTCTGAATTTCGTTGGAGAATTCTATGAAACAAAAAATGTATCTGAAAAAAAGATAAATAACCTATTTGATTATGGGGATAACATAATGAGATATTTTAGACTTACAAGATATTTTAAGGTTTCAACGGACCCTTTGGGTTACTACTGGAATATTGATATTGAGCCTTCAAGAAAAGTAGAAATAGAACAACTTTTGAATATGTATAGTGGAGAATCTATTAAATTCAAAACATTAAAGGATTATTTGAATTATCTTTCTGATATTACAAAACCTACCTTACCCTGGGGAAGAAAAGAAAATCTACAAAAAGTAGCCCAATCACTAAAAAATATAACCATTGAGCTTATCAAGAAAGAAAATTTGCAGATTCCCCAAAACGAACAAGAATTTCTCTTTACAGATGTTAAAATTTTGAGAAAAACTCAACTTGAAAATTATATTTCTCGTCTAAGGAATCTTAATCTGGAATTGAAAGAGCAAATAAAGAAAGTAAAATTAATGAGCGACTTAGATAGGATTGAAGAAATAATAGAAACCTTGAGAGATTCTAAAAAATTAAAGAAGTACGCGCCAGAGCAATTTGAGAAGTTGATAACCGAAGCATTAAAAATAATCAATGACGAAATTATAATAAAACCAAACTATCCGGTAGATGACGATGGAGAACCTGTGAATTATTCTCCTGGAAACAAACCTGATATAGAATGTTATTATCAAACGTTCAAAGCAATTTGTGAAGTAACATTAAATACTTCAAAATTACAATGGGTACAAGAAGGGCAACCGATAATGAGACATTTAAGAGATTTTGAGGTTCAGCATCGCGGTGATGAAATATTTTGTGTTTTTATTGCACCACGAATTCACAATGATACATACTCCCAATTCTGGATTTCTGTAAAGTATGAGTATAACGGGTTGCCTCAAAAAATAGTACCTCTAACGACAGAACAATTCGCGTTGCTATTAGAAATTCTATTAAAGCTTTTAAAACAAGGCAGAAGATTTAACCATAGAGAGTTGTATGAGTTATATTCAATGGTGACCCAAGAATCTAAAAGGCTGACGAGTTTTTCTGATTGGGCAGTGTTTATTCAAAAGGCTTTAAAAGATTGGTGTCAAAGGGCAATTACATTATGAAAATTAACCATATATATTTAGGTGATTGTACAATAATAATGAAAAGAGAAATTGAAAAAAATAGTGTAGATTTAGTTTATGCTGACCCTCCTTATAATCTATCCGGTAAAAGTTTAGCTTTAATTAATAATAAAACAGGTGGTCCGTTTTATAAAATGAATGAAGAATGGGATACTTGGGAGTACGAAGATTATCTTGTTTTTACCGAAAATTGGATTGGTAATGTGTGGAATATTTTAAAATCTAATGGTAGCCTATATATTTCCTGTACATATCATAATATAGCAGAGATAATCTTTATAGCAAAAAAGCAGGGATTTAAATTAAATAACATAATAACTTGGTATAAAACTAATGCTATGCCAAATATAACGAAACGAACTTTTACTCATTCCACAGAATATGTTTGCTGGTTTGTGAAAGGTAATAATTGGAAGTTCAATTATGAGAGAGTTAAAGAATATAATCCTCATAAGACAAAGGACGGGAACCCGAAGCAGTTAAGAGACTTTGTAGATTTTATTGAATTGCCTATAGTTCAAGGTAAAGAAAGGATAAAAGGGCAGAATGGTAGGGCGATACACCCTACGCAAAAACCTGAAAAGTTGATTGAATTAATCATATTGGCATCATCAGATGAAAATGATTTGGTTTTTGATCCATTTTTTGGAACAGGTACTACAGGTGTTGTTGCTTCTCGACTGAGAAGAAACTGGATTGGTATTGAAATAAATCAAGAATATTTTAAAATTGCTTATCAGAGAATATTTGAAAAAGAGGTCATTAAAGATGCCTGAGATCAAACTGTTAAAAGGCGATGTCTTAGAAACACTTAACCAATTAGACTCTAAATCTGTAGATTTAATCTTTGCAGACCCTCCATATAATCTTTCAGGTGAAAATTACCTTACTTGTAAAAGTGGGAAAGTGGCTAAATGTAATAAAGGTTCATGGGATCAAATAGAAAATATACATGAATTTAATAGAAAATGGGTTGAAGAATGTGTGCGGGTTCTAAAAGATGATGGAACAATATGGATCTCAGGGACTTTGCATAACCATCCATCTATTGGTGTAGTTTTGAAGAAATTAAATCTTTGGATAATAAATGACATTATCTGGTTTAAACCCAATGCTCCACCGCTAATTCAAAAAAATCGCTTTGTGCCTTCTACTGAATTGATATGGGTAGCAAGTAAATCAAAAAGATATTTTTTTAACTATGAAACGGCAACAAAGTTAAGTAATGGTAAACAAATGCGAAATTTGTGGGAGATACCTGCAGAAAGACATAAAACACCACACCCCACAGAGAAACCTGAAAAATTGTTGGAGAGAATAATCTTAATTGGAAGTAAAGAAGGGGATACTATTCTTGATCCATTTATGGGTTCTGGCACAACAGGAGTTGTAGCTAAACGCTTTAATAGAAATTTTATAGGTATTGAAATTGATGATGAATATTTTGAAATCGCACAAAAAAGAATTGAAAGAACTTTAACCGAGCAGAACTTAATCGAATTTTTAGAAAAGTCGACTCTAAATACTACAGTACAGTTAGAATTAAATTTAAAAAAAGGAGGAAAGTAAGTTATTAATATGTTACCGAGCCGAACTCTCATTCGCTTTGTTCATTCGGAGTTTACACCCTTGCCTAACACAGGCTTTGCGGCTCACTTAGTTCTCTTAAATGCTTCGCACTTCGCAAAGCCCGATAACGTTATACGACATACTGTCTAATAATAGGCCAGAATGCATCAATGAATATTGAATTGAAAGGAATCCATTATGTTTAACAGAATTATAGAAATCTTAAGTTTACCGATTATGATTCTAAATATGGTTGGTGGTATCATTGGAGGTATTTGGTTAGCAATTTTAGGAGAATGGGGATTAATTGGCATTGGTATTCTACTTATGTTTACTTCACATTGGATACTTGCCATACTAATGATGCCTAGTTTACTATTCATGGGAATTGCTATGCACTTTTACGAAAAGAAGAATTTTCTAGCATACCTGTTTGTATTCATCTCTCAGCTTTATACAAACTTATTAATTGTTGCTACTTTTATTTTTGCATTTTTCGTATGCTCAAAATTTTATACCGGTGATATTGGGATGGGCTATATACCTTATCTATTATGGTCGTGGGGTATGGCATTAGTACCTTGGCAATTTTTTGCATCAAAAGAACTTGAGAATGGGTTTACTGCGATTACTTTATTTAGTGCATCAGTTTTCTATTTCTTATTCTTGATAAGTATCTTTATTAGTTCCCGTCTTGCAATAATAATAATCATAATTTTTGGAGTGGTACAATTAATCGCACTCCCGATTTTCAATATGTATGTTACATATCAAATGGAAAAAGAAAGGAGACGGAACATCATATAACAAAGCATAAAAAGTTCGCTATTGCTCACACCAATTTTTGATCGCGCAAAAACTTCTTTTATACTGAGAATATTATACCCAATGCCGTGCTATGTAGAGTTTAAGATGAGCGATAAATGAAAACAACAAAGGTTATTTTTATCCGTTATCCTGGTGGAAAACAAGAGATTTTAAACTACATAATCCCATAAGCCAATAAGCTTTGTTTTCTTTATAAGATAGGGAAAACAATAAATCTTATATCACACCATACTTTAAAATAAAATGCTCTTCAAAGCTTCATAGATGAAGACATCTATGACTTTTTTAGAAAGTGTCACATATATTGGTAGATAACGAATACTGGTTCAGTTAATGAAAGCTCCTTCGGAGCTTGAAACGATGAGGACATCGTTCTACCATTGGTTGCAAGATGTCCTCATCTTGCAAAGCCGTCAGGTTTTTGTTTTCTTAAAAAGTAAATATAACTATAAAATCTGTCTTACACATCACTTATAAATGAAAGCTCCTGCAGAGCTTGAAACGATGAGGACATCGTTCCACCATTAGTTCCCATCTTGCAAAGCCGTCAGATTATTGTTTTCTTAAAAAATAAATATAACTATAAAGTCTGTCTTACACATCACTTATAAATGAAAGCTCCTTCGGAGCTTGAAACGATGAGGACATCGTTCCACCATTGGTTGCAA
>ERZ795046.2771-NODE-2771-length-14751-cov-4.691345_pt1 | contig 14751 bp, 13 predicted proteins | sample MGYA00375130_ERZ795046 | MGnify/ENA primary metagenome ERZ795046 (study PRJEB30175, sample SAMN05720202) | activated sludge metagenome | isolation source: anaerobic digester from wastewater treatment plant | place: Japan | collected 2015-05-15 ...
AACCGGCTCTGAAGCCACCATGGCTGCGATCCGCCTGGCACGGGGATATACCGGAAAAACTGATATTATCAAGACCGAAGGGGGATTTCACGGGGCACATGACGGTGTCCTGGTGCAGGCTGGCTCAGGATGCACAACCCTTGGTCAGCCGGATTCTGCGGGTGTCATTGCTGATGTGGTTCGTCACACCAGACAGGTCCCCTATAATGATACCGAATCACTCGTCTCCCTGGTTGAGGCCGGCGGAGATTCCATCGCTGCCATGATCCTTGAACCGGTGATGGGCAACATCGGCCCGATCCTTCCAAAACCCGGATATCTTCAGGAGGTCCGAAAGATTACCAAAGAACATGACATCCTGCTCATCTTCGATGAGGTCATAACCGGGTACCGGGTGGGTATCGGTGGAGCACAGACATTATTCGGGGTTACACCGGATATCACCACACTGGGGAAGATCATCGGCGGCGGTCTCCCCCTCTCTGCATTTGGTGGAAAACGAAAGATCATGGAGTTGATTGCACCGGCAGGACCGGTCTATCAGGCAGGAACCTTCTCTGGAAACCCGCTCAGTCTTGCAGCTGGAGTAGCCGCGCTCCGGGAGATTCACGCTCACAAGGAGATGTACACAAGGCTTGATCAGGCGACATCAGCCATTGGCGAATCATGCTCTGGAAAAGATGGATCATTTGTAAAACTTGGCTCCATGTTCAAGTTCTTCTTCCGGTCATCGGCACCGGAGAATTATCTGCAGGCAAAAGAAGCAGATACAACAAAATTCCGCAGATTCTGGGAGAAGATGATACATAAAGGAGTCTTTCTCCCGCCCTCTCAGTTTGAGACAAACTTTCTCTCAGTAGCCCATTCTGATTCGGATGTTGAATACCTCTCTTCGGCGTATGCATCATGCCTCTCCGGGTAGGTACCAGGGCGTCACAGCTCGCCCGGGCTCAGGCTGAAAAAGTCTGTAGTCTGCTGCATGATCTGGGAGAGGAGACTGAGCTGGTGTTCATCTCGACCGCCGGTGACGAACAGACCGGCGTTCCCCTCCATGAGATCGGCGGACAGGGAGTATTTGTCAGGGCTCTTGATGATGCCCTTAAGCAGAAGCGGATCGATCTTGCGGTTCATTCGATGAAAGATATCCCGGCGGCACGGCCGGCAGGTCTTATTACCGCGGCTATTCTGCCCCGTGATTCTCCGTGTGATTTCATCGTTACGGACCATGATCTGACTGATATTACGATTCTTGGGACCTCCAGCACACGACGAACCGCTCAGTGTCGTCGCAATCTCCCCTGGACTGCTATTAAGCCACTCCGGGGAAATGTGGATACCCGGCTCTCAAAGCTCAGGAGTGGTGTGTATGATGGAATTCTGCTTGCAAAGGCAGGTCTTGAACGGCTCTCCCTGAACCTTTCTGGATACGAGCTAGACCCGCACCTGCATGTGCCATCACCAAATCAGGGGACGATTGCAGTCGTTACCAGAACGGATCCAGAAATAACGGATATCATATCCGGACTGGATGATCAAAAAACCCGGATTGATACGATGCTTGAACGAAGGGTTATGGAGGTGATCGGTGGAGGATGCTTTACTCCGCTTGGTATTTACTGTCATGACCGGCTGATGATTGCAGAGGTTCTCTCCCTTGAAGGTGACCGGAGCTTCAGACGGAAGCGGACCCTTGCAGATATTGATGACGCGGTCAGATTTGGTCAGGAAGTACGGGAGAAGGCAGGAGATTTGATCAATGAGGCGTACCAGAGGCTGGGAATAACACATGAATGATAAAGGAAGAGTATACCTTGTCGGTTCAGGACCGGGTGGACTGAACCTTATGACACGCCGGGCACGTGAGGTTCTGGACATGGCGGAGGTCATCCTCTATGACCAGTTGCCGGGTGATGAGATACTGGCCAGTCTTCCGGCACATGCTGAGAAGATAGATGTCGGGAAGTATGGGGATAATCACACCCTCGAGCAGGATGAGATAGAGAATCTGATGGTCTCATATGCAAACGAGGGTCGGAAGGTTGTCAGATTAAAGGGTGGAGATCCGTTTCTTTTCGGACGGGGCGGCGAAGAGCTGGAGACGCTGAGGGCGCATAACATACCGGTGGAAGTTGTACCTGGCGTGACGAGTGCCATCGCAGTTCCGGCATCGGTTGGAATACCGGTAACCCACCGGAGATTTGCATCACAGGTAACCATTCTGACGGGGAATGAGGATCCGACAAAAGAGGAATCGGCTATAGACTGGGAGTGGCTTGCACGGTCACGGGGCACGATCGTTATCCTGATGGGTGTGAAAAACCTTGGCAAAATTGCGAAATTTCTGGTTGATCACGGAATGGATGGTGCAACCCCTGTTGCTGTCATTGAGCGCGGACTTCGGCCTGATCAGCGTGAGACGATAGGGATACTGAATACCATCGCTGAATTAGCACTTGAACGCAAGGTCCGTCCGCCTGCAGTAATAGTGATAGGTGGCGTGGTCTCACTCTACACCGGTGAGCATGTGATAACCAGGTAAACCTTTTTTCTGTTTATCTCCATTCGCTTCCCTGGCGCCTTGGATATGGTCATTCATAGTGCCTTTTCCTTTTTGTAAAAAACTCTGTACTCCTGATATTTCCTGACAACAAGCCTTATAAGGTCACATATGAGAGTATGTTTCATCACAAGGCAATACGCCTTGAGGAGTGGAATGATGAGAACCTTCTGGAAAATTGGCATCACCTGTCTGATGCTTATCGTATGTGCTCTGGTGGCAGTACCAGTATCAGCGGAAGAGATGAGTGTATTAAGTGAACAACAGGCATCACTCTGGCAGGGTCAGACTTCTCAGGTGTATGAAGTCACCTTAAACTGTCCGGGAACGGCAACGGTGGTCTCCAGCTATGGTGCCCGGTTTGATCTCTATGCAAAGAAGAAGTGGGGATATGGTTCCTGTCCTTCACCCAATTCAATCCTGTACAATTATGATAAAGTAGCATACGGGTACAGCGGAACGGCAACCATGACCCTTGAAGCAGGTACCTGGTGTCTTGTGGTATACGGATTCTCCGGTAGTGGCTCATACTCCCTGCGGGTTACCTCTACCTGTCCGTATCCGACTCCGTATCCAACCCCGTATCCGACCCCCTGTGGTGTTTATAAGTCAGATACCAGGACCGGATTCTTAAACCAGGGTCAGGCGGCAGTCTATGGGTATTATATCCCGACTGACGGGCGTTCAAAGATTGAATGGTCAATGAGCTCATCAGGCGGTGGCAGCACCCCGATCATCGTGGCATCTGCAGGACCGTCAGTTGAAAGCAGCTCATACGGTGGCAGTACCTTTGATCTGTATGTCTTCAAGGACTGCAATCCGCAGAATTCATACTGCAACACCCGGTACTACTCCTATGGCCCCAATGCCTATGTATCAGTCGCTCCACCGCAGAGTGGTTCAACCTACTATGTAATGGTCTATGCCCGCAGTGGCAGTGGAACGTTTAATCTGAAGATGAACAGTTACAAGTGTGGCACAACGCCGATCATCGTTGCATCTGCCGGAATGGAGGCAGCCATGTCAACCGCATCAGTTGCATCGGATGATACCGGATCTGGTTCAGAAGTATCTGCTCCATCTGCAGATATAGTTATTAATCAATGATTCAGCCGGAATAATCTCCGGAATCTCTTTTTTTGTTCCGGAATTTCGGAACATGGATTTATTCAAAAGAATTATCAGATCCGGTACGGAAGTTACAAAGAAAGCAAGGCATCTGCCTTGAGGAGGATTTCATTATGAAGAAAATATGGTATACCGGAATAGCTCTCCTGATACTTATCGTCTGTGCCCTGGTGGTATCATCAGCCAGTGCATACACAACCGACTTTCCAAAGTCGTACAGGCTCTGGCAGGGCTCATCGGCAATGCATGAAATCGGGGTGAGCGGGTACTGTGGTTCACAAATCACGGTCCAGTCACCCTATGGTGCAGCATTTGATCTCTATGCAATGAAAAATTATGGATCTCCCGGGACCTGTCCCTCAAATGAGTACATCATGTCTCATTACGACAAATTTGCCTATGCAAGCGGTCTTGGGGGGACTGCTACCCTGTATCTGGATCAGGGCCTGTGGTGCGTTGTCGTCTATGCCAGATCCGGCAGTGGTACGGCATACGTAACCGCTGATACCAACTGCTTCCCGCCAGGTCCGATCCCCCCGTCCCCCCCGGTGCCAATCCCAGGGCCATGCAGTCCATACAAGACGGTTGATCGATCCGGATTCCTCTATCCAGGTCAGGCTGCAGTCTATGGGTATTATATTCCAACAGACGGGCGATCCCAGATCGAATGGATTCTGACCGGATCTGGCAGTGGTTCAACCCCGATCATCATCTCTTCGATGGCCGGTCAGGTCTTTAGCGGCAGCGCATTTAATCCGAACTTTGATATCTATGTGTTTAAGGACTGTAACCCCCAGTATTCGTACTGCAACACCAATTACTATGCCAACGGCCCGAATGCGTATGTTTCGATCTCAAACCCTCAGCGTGGTTCCACCTATTACGTAATGGTCTATGCACGCAGTGGCAGTGGATCGTATAATTTGAGGATGAACAGCTACAAGTGCTTTGGAGACACTCCAATTATCGTTGCATCAGCACCGGTGGTTGCCACATCCTCTTCGGTTGCCATCTCAAGTGTGGGAACCGGATCCGGAGCTGATACTGCCGTAACTACTTCAGTTGCAGCTCCAACGGCTGAATTTGTTCCGGTTTCAACGGAATAACTCTCTTTTTTCAGACGTTCATTTGGTAAGATTCATTACCCTGATGCTCAAGATCACACAGGAAGAGCTGGATGGGTCACGTATGAAAAATAAGAAAAAATTATTCATTTTCCTTTTCGCTTTCATGCTAATCTCGCTGCCATGTTTCGTATGTGGCGCGTCATCGGAAGCATTTACCAATGCCCTGTATGCCGGACAGAATAAAATGTATACAATTCAGGTTCCCTGCACTGCAACAATCTCTCTATCAGGAGATCAGGGGAGTGAATTTTCTCTGTATGCAAAAAAGGCTTCAAGTACGTGGGTCCCATCCGCCATTCATGTAACCAGGAATGCGGATGTAAGTTCCCCAAAACCTGCTTCATCACAGAAGATCCATCTTGAATCAGGAGAATGGTTTGTTGTTGTTGAATCGATGAAGGGATTTGCTGAGTATACGATTGTCATTGATAAAGAGTGCCCGATAACAACCACCTGTTACGGAGGGCCCTGTTACAATCAGGCAGACTGTGCTCCGGCAATGGTGTACCGGGATAATATTCAGACCGGATTTTTAAATGCCGGTGAATCGAAGACATTTGCGTACCGGCTCACGGGGAACCGTTCCTTTGTTGAATGGGTCCTGTCAGGTCCGTGTGATGACAGTGCCCCCCTGATGCAGACTTCTTCTGATGTGAATCTGTTTACGACCAGGAATTGCGAGCCTGATCTCGATCTTTTTGTATACGAGGCATGCAATCCAAAGTATAATCCCTGTGTTGCAATCGCTGCGGATATCGGCCTTGGAAGTAATGCGTATGTCGGAATTTCCCATCCTGATGAACAGAAACTCTACTATGTGAAGATTTATGGAAAACGCGGAAGCGGGAATTACCGCCTGACGGCACGGTCATACACCGGAAAGGACATGATGATTGCAGGAATTAAACCTTCAGAGTATGCCGGGTATATCGCATCAGTCACCGATGTGAAGGCTCCGGATGATCTGAATGTCACGATTCCGGTACCGCCGACAGCCTACACCATCAAGGCAGCGGAACTCTGAAAAAGAGATTTTTATCTTTTTAAAAAAATGAATAGTTTATTCAAGAAGATGAATCAACAACCCGCTTAATAATTTTGGTTCAAACCAGGTTGATTTTGGTGGCATAATACCCCCGGCATCTGCAATTGAAAAGACGGTTCTGACATCCACCGGCTGCATGGCGATGGCTGCAGCATATTCTCCGCTGTCTACCTTTGTCATCAGGTCACGAACCGGCCGGGCTCCTCCAAGATACCAAAGCCGTGGATCCCCTCGTGGATCGGTTATACCAAGGAAAGGAATCAGAATCTGTTCCTGCAGAACACTCACATCAAGAGCTCTGATATCGGTTATCTTCGGATTGCGGGGGATGACACATTCATACCATTTTCCTTTCAGGTACAGATGAAAGACATGGTCATTTCCTCCGCCTATCTTTGGAACAAGGGTAAACTGCGCCCGGTCTGCATCCCCATACAACGTCACGTGGGCAATGTCAGAGATTTTTTTCAAAAAATTGTCCGGTGTCAGGGGGGCGAGATCAGTAAGCAATCTGCTGTATCCATGAACCTTAACCTCGTCCTCGGCAAAGACCACTGCCAGAACATGATGGGTCTCCTCCGGGACTTTTCCTCCGCCCTGTGATCTTTTCTCAACAACATTCACTGCCGACTTGCACCGGTGATGACCGTCGGCGATATAGAGTGCCGGAATGGAGACAAATATTTCATACAGACGGGTAAGATCTGCCTCATCGGTTATCGTGAATATCTCATGGACACTCCCGTTCGCCGCTTGTGCTACCATATCTGGTTCACGGGATTCGGTTGACCTCTTCAGGATTGCCCGGATCTCAGCATGCGTGCCATGAAGAAGCACAACCGGTCCGGTGTTGGCATTCATCGCATCGATATGTCTGGTCCGGTCCTCCTCTTTGTCATATCTTGTCAGCTCATGCCTGCGAATCTCACCACTTTCATATTCCCTGGTATCTGCACAGCAGGCAAGACCGGTATAAGTTCTTTGGCCATCATGAACCCGATAAACATACATCGCAGCCGTTTCATCCTGAATAAAGAGGCCGGAATCAAGATATTCATCAAAAATCTTCCTGGATAGTTCGTATACTTCTGATGAATACGGGTCTTTGTCTGGTAATAGTGCATCAGCCCTGCTAATTCGCAGAAAACTGAGCGGATTCTTTTCTATAATCTCCCGTGCTTCATCAGCACTCACGACATCATATGGGACGGCAGCGATTTCTTCGGCCTTTCCAGGGGCAGGCCGCACTGCTTTAAAAGGATATATATGAACCATAAGACACCAGGTGTTCTTACCTATTTTCCCTTGTTTCTATATGATAACACTGACAGATAAGTACAGGCTTTGATGCAGGAAAGAAGTCTTTGGATACGAAAGATGGCTCAAGGTGATATTTCAGCAGTACAGGAGATTGAGAAGAGTTCTTTTCCTGATCCCTGGGCGCGTGAAACGCTCGAGGAGGCTATAGAAACCTTTTCAGACACCGTGTTCATTGCTGAATCGTCAGGTTCCATCTGTGGGTATATTATCTGCGGGGTTGAGGATACCGGTGAGGAGCGGTACGGACATATCTGTAGTCTTGCCGTACATCCGGATATGCGATGCAGGGGTATCGGGACCAGGCTGGTCAGAAGGGCAGAACAAGCCGCCATGATACAAAAGGCCACCGCCATGCAGCTGGAAGTCCGGGTATCCAATACAAACGCCATTCAGTTCTATACAAAACTCGGGTATGAGCCGGTTTTTCAGATATGCGGATATTATGCAGATACTGAGGATGCTATTGTAATGATGCGATGGTTCCGGTTTTAGCTGACCGGAAACCTGAATGGTTTTTACCTCCGACAATATCTGGCATAATCAACTGGCAGTACATATGTGTGATAACAATCGTATGTTTCGTTTTTTCATTGGGGCATTCTTTCTTCTGATCATTCCATGGTATGTTGCCGGCGAGGATACAGCAGCAGATATGAGCCTTATATCATTGGATGTTCAGCCCTCTTCTGCACCTGGCAGCCCATTTTTTGCAAGCGTCACTGCAGTAAATAATGGTCAGATGATCTCGATGAGCAGGAAAGTAACTTTTTACCTCTCCTCTGATGAGAATATCACTCCCCAGGATTATGCGATGGGCTCGGTGCAGTTCTCATTCCTTCGCCCCGGAGAAACAGCTCATCGTGAACTGCTTACAACGATTCCTGATACTATTCCGCCGGGGAATTATACCGCCGGGGCAATCCTTGGTCAGGGGTTTTCGCTCACTCCGGATCCGTGTCCGGAGAATGATGTCATATCCCAGGGGACGGTAGCAATAGAGAGAACCTACAAAAGGCCTCAGGAATGGTTCTCGGAGAAGATTGCAGAGATCATTCTCAACCTTTCGAATGATGAACGAGCCCTTCGAAATCTCCCCGCTCTGGTTCGCGATCCTGCTCTTGATGATATTGCCCGTGAACATAGCAAGGATATGGCAAAGCGGAACTTTTTTGATCACACCAATCCGGACGGTGAGGATCCGGCTGACCGGGCAGATCGCCATCACTATAATCAGTTCCGCATTCTGCCTGATGGGAGGGAATTTTATGGTATCGGAGAGAATATTGTCAAGATTCCGGTCGAGAAAAATGTCTACGGGTTTGGGGAAATTCGAAATGATGATCCCTATGAGATAGCACAGGTGGCCATTGAGTCCTTCATTGACAGTCCTCCGCACAAAGAAGCACTTCTTCTTCCTGCTCATGAAAAGATTGGGATTGGGGTGGCATTTGATGGTGAATACTACTATGCCACCCAGAATTTTTTCTAATATTTAAATTTTAAATGCCTGAATCTGGGTTCGAAGTTCGCTCGTAAGACCTTCAACCTCAACAATAGCACTGTTGATCTCCTGGACCGAAGCGCTTACGGATTCGGCCAGGGCAGAGAGTTCTTCGATCTGGGAAAGGTTTTCACTCGTAAGATTAATCCCTTCCTGGGCAGTATTGACGACGGCTGTTGCTATTTTTGCCTGGTCCTCAATGGCTCGGACGATCTCTCCCATATCTCTTGTCACTTCGGATGCGCCACTAACCATGATGTTTAAAGACTCAATCGTCTTATTCACACTCTCAACACCGACAGCAATCTCCGAGTGTGAGGACCGGATCGCAGTGGAGGTCTTCTCACTGCTTCGCTGAATTGCGGTGATCACGTCGCTGATGTGGTCGGTTGCCTTTCTGGCATCTGCGGCCAGATTTTTGACCTCACCTGCGACAACTGCAAATCCCCTTCCTGCATCTCCTGCCCGGGCAGCTTCAATTGCGGCATTCAGGGCAAGGAGATTGATCTGTCCGGCAATATCGTTGATCATCTTCACGATCTTATTGATCTCCCGAATCTGTGAGTTGAGTTCTTCAATATCCTCAACACTCTCCTGGGCGATCTTCATGACCAGACTCATCTTCTCGTTTGCTTCATTGCCAAGGGCCTGTGCCTCGCTCCCCCGTGTGGCAACATCTCTGGCATGACGAAGGATCTCCTGACTGGTGCTGGTGATCTCTTCGTTGGATGCTGAGAGGGTTGAGATCTGATTGGTGATATCCTCCATATGCGAGATGAGGTTCTTTCCTATCTCTGAGGACTGCATGGTATTGCGGGCTACAGCCTGCGTTGCTCGTGCAATGTCAGATGATCCCTTACTTATCTCGCCCATATTCTCCGAGACGCTTGTTGAGACCCGACTCACTTCCTGCAGGGCTTTTCGGAGTGCGGCAATGGTCTTGTTTGCGTTCTCTTTTACTGCTATGAGCGGATCATTCTCTCGTTTTGGGATCTCAGTTGTCATATCTCCTTTTGATACAAGGGCAAATGCATCTCCGATATCCTGTGCAGCAAGATCAAGCAGCCTCGCATGTTCTTCAGCCTCTTGTATCATTCGCTGGATCTCCTGCTCCTTTTTAATCTCGTTTGTCTTGTCCTTGTATGTGGACATAATGCTGACAACTTCATGGTGCTTATCAAGGAGTGGGATGATATCCTGTTCTATATGATGGATCCCTGTTGGAAAATCGACTTTCAGTTGGCCGGTCACTGCTTTTTTGGATCTAAGTGCATCGCGAAGGCCCTGTCCGCTCTTTTCAAGTACCTTAAAGTCGTTTGCCCGCATGGTAAGAAGCTGCTGCTCCGTATATCCACTCATCTCAATAAATGATTCATTTACCTTCAGAATCTTAAGATCCAGATCCATGAGGAGGAGGGGCAGCGGGTTTTGGTTTATCATGGTCATTTCCTGCTGCTGGAGCTCTTTGATCGTCTCCATCTGCTCCCTCATCTCACGTTCTGCCCGTTTTCTCTCGCTGATATCACGAAATGTTGCCTGAATCCGTGGCCCCTCCGGAAGAGTGAGCAGGGTGAAGGTAAGCTCGGCGTCAAAGGATGTGCCATCAAATCTGTTCAGAATGCATTCAAGATTCTGGGCGATTCCTTGCTTTGCAGCAGTGACAGCTTTGCTGAAGAATTCTCTGGATGAAGTACCGTCTGCCTGGGTTTCAGGGGCAAGGGAAAAGATTGATTTTCCCACTATGGAATCAGAGTCCGGAACCCTGAAGATCTTCGAGGTGGCAGAATTGCACTCGATGAGAATATCGTTATCAAAAAGCGTGATGGCATCATAAGAGGAGTCTATCATTGCCCTGAATTTTATCGCCTCGGCACGTTGTAGTTCCTCTATCTCGCGACGCCTGCGACGGTTTTCCGCTTCCCGTATCTCACGCTCGATCACCGGGGTGAGGGGGGTGAGATTCCCTTTAAAGACATAGTCATGAGCACCGCGTTTCATCAGGGTGACTGCAGTATCCTCACCGATCTCTCCTGATACAATAATGAATGGATTATCAAGATTTCGTTTGCGATATTCCTCAATAACATCCATGCCATTAAATCCGGGGAGACTATAATCACAGAGAATAACATCCCATGCGTCCGTGTCAAGCGATGATCGAACATCTTCAATGGTATCAACACGTTTTAAAACTGGATCATATCCTCCCTTTTTGAGCTCATGAATAACTAGAAAGGCATGATCTTCATTATCCTCAACAAAAAGTACCTTAATTGGATTGCCCGCCATATGCTGTCCCTTGAGAGATAGTCCCTGCCAACATTCAAATAATATTCCTTTTACTGTAGAGATGAAAAGGATTGCTTCTTGACTTTTTCATAAAAATTGAGAATGAATGCCGCAGGATTATTCGAAGAGATTAAAAAATAAGTCTGTTATCTGCGCGTATAGGGGTATCCCTGCTCCAATATGCGGCTCTCACTTATTGTAAGATGGCACCTATACATTTTTATCTGCTCATATCGCTTCTTGTTTTTACTCATATTGCAATATATATGGTTAAATTACGATTTAGGAGACATTTTTTCTTGTATGTCCTTTCGGTTGCACTTTAAGGTCAGAGAAGCATTCAAAAAAATACAATTCTATTCTTTCCAAAATATGAACGAAGTTTTATATGTTGATCTGAAATAATGAAATATTGTCAGGGAAGTTGTGTATACATATCAGGCATAAGATATCCGGGGGGTTTGGTTCAGCACACATAGGCAGGTGTTATTCTCCTGCATTTACACATTCCCTGATTTATTTCTCGGAACACACCGGACCGGAATTCCTTTCCCAAAGGTTCTAGACCCCTGAAGGAGAGATCAATCCTCAGGTATGGTTGTAGATATTTTGGAATTTGACCTGGGGGGAGAATCATATGCCATGGATATTGGCATCGCCCGTGAGATCGTGGAGATGCTTCCGATTACACCAATACCCCGTGCACCTGCTCATGTCACCGGACTATTAAATCTCAGGGGTGAGATTACTACAATAATCGATCTGCATTATCTTCTTGGTATCACCCCATCGAGGAAACGGGATGAGCAAAAGATAATGGTACTGATACCGGATGCGTTTGAAAATACCAGTGTTGGTGTTATTGTCGATGAGGTTCACAGTGTCCTGACTATTGATGAGACAGCGATTGATACAAATATCAGGGGTGTTGATGAGCACCTGTCCGATTATGTCCAGGGAATTATTAAACTAGGAGATGAAGACAGACTGAAGGCTGAAAATTCTCAGGACAGTCATGAATCAGTAAAAAGACTGATCATCTGGGTAGATGTGAAAAAAATTCTGACAGGGACGACAGAAGCATCGTCGTCTCATATTGAATAGGTATTTTTAAAAGGGTTTCTTGGTTTTGGGTATTTACATACCCATGCCCATGTCACCCATTCCACCCATACCGCCGCCGCCCATGCCTCCGCCGCCTGGTGGCATCTCCGGGGCAGATGATTTTGCTGAAGCGATGATATCATCGATACGGAGGATCATTATTGCTGCTTCTGCCGCACTTGCAATTGCCTGGGTCTTGACACGAAGTGGTTCAACAACTCCTTCCTTATACATGTCTGATGGCTTGGCATCGAATACATTCAGACCGACCGTCTTCTGGCCCTTCTCGTGTGCTGCACGAAGCTCGACCAGCATGTCAATCGGGTCAAGTCCTGCATTCTCTGCAAGGGTGCGTGGAATGATCTCAAGAGCTGCTGCAAATGCTTCAATGGCAAGCTGTGCACGGCCACCGACGCTTGCAGCGTATTCGCGGAGACGTAATGAAAGTTCGGTCTCCGGGGCACCACCACCGGCTACACATTTCTTGTCTTCAAGGACGACACCGACGACACGTATCGCATCTTCAAAGGCACGGTCAAGTTCTGCAACAACATGTTCGGTTCCACCGTGGATGATGATGGAGACTGCCTTCGGGTTCTTGCACTCCTCAACAAAGATCATCTCTTCGCCAGAAACCTTCCGCTCCTCAACCAGACCTGCATACCCAAGTTCTGATCCCTGAATTGCGTCAATGCTGGAGATGATGGATGCACCGGTTGCACGGTTCAGTTTCTCCATGTCAGATTTCTTAACACGACGGACTGCAAGGATACCTGCCTTTGCAAGGTAATGCTGGGCAATGTCATCAATACCCTTCTGACAGAAGAGAACCTTTGCACCACTCTTGATGATCTTGTCGGTGATGGACTTGATCATCCGCTCTTCCTCATCAAGGAATGCCTGGAGCTGGTCCGGGCTGGTAATGCTGATCTCAGCATCGACTTCGGTCTTCTTGAACTCGACTGCAGCATTCAGGAGCATGATTTTTGCCTTGGTAACCCGCTCTGGCATACCCGGGTGGACACGCTCCTTGTCAATGACCATTCCAAGGATGATCTCTGAATCTTCGATTGAACCGCCAACCTTCTTCTCAATCTTAATATTTTCTGTGTCAACGGTTCCATCATCATCAGCAACCATGGTGACTGCCTGGACAACAAGCTCACAGAATTTTTCTTTTGCTGCTTCTGCGCCCTTGCCGGTCATTGCGGTTTCTGCGATTTTTTTGAGAATCTTAGTGTCTCTAGGTTTGACATCAATGGCAATCTTCTGGAGAATTTCCTGTGCCTTCTCTGCTGCCATCCGGTATCCATGGGCAATGACGGTCGGATGAACATCCTGCTCGAGGAGTTCTTCAGAACGCTTGAGGAGTTCTCCAGCGATGACTACTGCTGTGGTGGTTCCGTCACCGACCTCATCATCCTGGGTCTTGGCGATCTCCACCATCATCTTTGCAGCCGGGTGTTCGATGTCCATCTCTTTGAGAATGGTTACTCCATCGTTGGTAATGACGACATCACCGATGGTATCGACCAGCATCTTGTCCATGCCCTTGGGTCCGAGTGTGGTCCGGACTGCATTGGCAACGGCCTTTGCTGCGGCGATGTTCATACCCTGTGCATCACGCCCGCGGGTACGGGAACTTCCTTCTTTCAGGATGAGAATTGGCTGTCCTCCAAGTTGTGTAGCCATAAAATATCACCACGTTGTAGGATAAGGTTGTTTAGTGGTTCTATATAAAAATATCAGTTCAGAATCAGATTGATGAGGTCATCAGGTTCATCAAGGGAAAGAAGAGAATCCTCACCAATCATAAGAGTACGGCCTATTCTTCGTTGTCTTTGATCATCGGTCATCACACACATGGCATGTGTCCGCGTCACCTGGGAAATGTTGCCAATAATCCCAGCCCGTCTGGCAACCTTTTGGGCTGAACCATAGCCGGTGAGGATGGTATGTTCATCGTACCTGACAAGAGCCTGAAATGGAGCATGATGCATGGGCTGAACATGCATCCCCATCTCTTCTATTGCGGCCTGTATCGGAATCTCATCCGGGACATTGGATATATCATCTGCATTAAACTGGGATTTGGACTGGATGAGATCGATCGGCTCGACAACCCCTGAATCAAATGTCTCTTCGATCCGGAGGGCAATCTCGATTGTTGTCCCCATTCCGGCTTCATACTTTGCGACTGTTCGTCTCGACACCCCAAGGATCTGACCAAGGTCTCCGAGTGAGAGCTGAGCATTCTCGCGTAGTTCACGCAGCCGCTCGCCACTGATATTTACATACAGACCCCCGGGTGATGCATAGATGAGCGGAGGAGAGTCCTCTACAAAATAGTCATGCAGGGTCGGATAATTTATTGCAAATATCCCATACCTGACATACACTGCGCCACGTTCAAGTTCGGCATCACGGGCACGCTCACCAACAATAAGTGGGGTTCCGTTCAGATTTCGTGCAATTCTGTCCAAATCGCGTGCATTTTCTTCGCTAATGCTATCAATATGTGAGATGACCTTCAGGACAACGATTCGTTCACCATTTCCTGCAATGATATCAAAACTCTTCGGTCTCATCGCGAAAACTTCGGATACTTCGTATCCTGCCATGATCATCACACTGATGACATTACGGAGCAGACGATCCTGGGACATACCGTAAAAGGTAC
>ERZ795046.2772-NODE-2772-length-14750-cov-68.083702_pt1 | contig 14750 bp, 14 predicted proteins | sample MGYA00375130_ERZ795046 | MGnify/ENA primary metagenome ERZ795046 (study PRJEB30175, sample SAMN05720202) | activated sludge metagenome | isolation source: anaerobic digester from wastewater treatment plant | place: Japan | collected 2015-05-15 ...
GATATCCTCTTCCGGGACCTGCAGGACCGGGATTCCGGAGGATGTCTCGAAGAGGTGGCCGCGGACCAAGGCGTCCTCCACCGTCAGGACGCCCCGGCAAAAGCGGTCGTGGTTCCAGAAACCGCGCTTCAGCGTGCCGTAGACGAAGAGTCTCAGCATTCCGTTTGTGTTCGGCTTCAAGGGTTCTGTTGGGTTCATTGGGGTGTCTGTCATGGTTCTGCGCCCTTTCTCTCCTGGGCGACGAACTCGAACGGCTCCAACGAGTACCCGGACAGGTTCTCGCGCCGGAACACCACCAGGCTCATGGACGGGACCGCAATCTCCCTCCAGCCCTTTTCCTCCGCCAGCACGGCGTCGAGGTACGCCGGGTCCGCCGCGTAGAGGACCGCCTTGCGGCGGGGATGCCACCGCATTTCCAAGGGCCTGTTCCCCTTGAGCACGATGACGGTTTCCGGATCGGTCCGGCAGGCGATTACGGCGGTGATCTGCCCGCGGCAGCGCCGGAGCCGCGCTTTGAACCGCTCGATATCCATGGCACCGTCCCGCGCGGCGTTTGCGGCCAGGCGGAACAGAATCTCGCTGTCCACCTCGGCGAAGCGTCGCAGCTTCCAGGGGCGGAAAAGGTAATTGGCGTTGTAGATGGTGCCGTTATGGGTGCCGATCACCTCCCCGGCGCGGATTGGGTAGTTGTTGCTGTTGACCCGTTCGTCCCCTCGGGTGCGCCACCGGGTATGGCCGAGCACAAGCGTGGCGCGGTTGTTTATGCCGGCCAGGAGTTCGGCGAAGGCTTTGTCAATCACAAACCGCTCGGCCGTCACCGGGCGCTTGAAGAGCCTGTGGCCGCCGTCGACATCAAGCCACGCTGCGCCCGTGGCGTGGGGCCCGCGCTCCTCGCTCAGCAGCAGCAGGCGGGTGAAGAGCCAGGCGAGGTGCTCCCGCTCCTCGGCGCGCCGCCGTTTTTTTCCGAAGATGACGCCCGCGAGCCCGCACATCAGGGTTTCCCTCCCTGCGGATCGACGACAAAACCGCGGAAGACGCCCTCGGCATACTCTTTCGGGTGCTCCTCGATCCAGCGCGCGGCGTCGGGTCAGCCGAGCTCCCCGGCCAGCCGGGCGACGACCGGCCGGTCGAGCATGTTGGTCAGCCCCGAGAGCCGGACCGCGTCGATGCCCTGCCAGACCAAGGCGGGAATCGGTATCCGCGCCGGTTTGTCGTCCTGCACCTCGGCAAGGCCGTGTTTGATCAGGGCATCGAGGAAGGATGCGGCCTTTTCCTCGGGCGTGTCGCCCCGGACCGTAAGCTCGACGCCGGACAGCATCTGGCGTTGCGCAGGACCATGTCGATGTAGTCCTCGAGGTCCCGCTGGTCGGAAAAGAGCGTGGCTCCTTTCATGGCCAGGACCACGTCCATCACCATCTCACCGCTGAAGACCTCGCCGTCGCCTTCCAGCGGCCGCCCGTCGAGGGCGGTGTTTCGAATCAGCACTCTCATGACGCGCCTCCTTGCATCCCGCCGGTCTCGTCCCCCGAAAACGCCGGAGGCCGGGTTTCGGGCCCGGCCTCCGTGAGGGGTTCCGCCTTTGGGGCGGATTGTTCGTTTGGTTTCACTCTGCTGCGTTTGAAGGCCGTGTCCCCCGGCGGGGCGGCGATCAGATGCTTGCGTGCGGTCTTGAACTCGTCGCCGATGAGCCCCAGGTGGAGCAGAAAGACCCGGAAGTCGTACCGGGCGCTCTGCGGGTCGAAGGACCGCTTGCGGCTCGAGGCGGCCCGGCCGTTGGTCAACCAGAACTCCATGGTGTCACCGCAAGGACCGGTAATACGGGCGTGCCCGTCGAATTTCTTGAGCGGTCCTTGATTTCGTGGATTTGTCGCGTGATCACGCGCAATGGATGACAACTCGTTAAGATTCATGCACTCCATGCTTTTTCTTGCCTCCTATAACCACATTTGTTTCCAGATGCTTTGTATATCCTCGACACAAGATGTTTCGATTTCCACGACCGCCATCTCCCGTATCTGGGCTTGGGTGGGATAGGACATTGCTTTTGACGGCTCGGAGCATAGGTGTGGTATTTTTGCATGTCAAGGGTCAGGGTGAATTTATTCTGTTCCTAAAAGTAAACCGGATCAAATTGTTACAAGAAAACATGGACAACCGCCTCAAGATGAGTTATAGAGAAGCACAGTCATAGTTGCTTTGAAGGTAAACATCTTGAATTTAAAAGATATTATTGTCCGTCCCGTTCATCCATACGAAGAGCATCGTTATCAGGAATTGATGCGGGATCATCATTACCTGGGATATTTGCCCAAGATCAGCGAGACGATCCAGTACGTTGCCCAATGGGGCGATGAATGGTTGGCCCTGCTTAGCTTTTCGGCCTCGGCTTTGAAGTGCGCTGCCCGGGATGAATGGATTGGATGGAACTTTCGTCATCAATATGATCGTCTCAAATTAATCGTCAATAACAGTCGCTTTCTCATCCTGCCGGATTGGCATGTTCCGAATTTAGGGTCACGAATTCTGTCCCTATGCCAAAGGCGGATTGTCCAGGATTGGCAAAGAGCTTTTGGACATCCCGTGGTATTGCTGGAAACCTTTGTGGACCCACAACGATTTATGGGGACCGTTTATAAAGCGGCAAACTGGATCTATGTGGGGGATACCAAAGGTTTTAGCAGAACCAGACATGGATACACAGCTAAAGCTCAGTCACCCAAAATGGTTTTCATCAAACCCTTGCGGGATAATATTCGAACGCTTTTATGCCAACCCATTCTTCCATTACCTTATCATACCGGAGGGTCAAAAATGATGATCAATGCCCAACAGATGCAATCACTTCCTTTCTTTTTTAATTAAATTCCCGATCCTCGCCGAGCTCAGGGACGACGACATCGACTCTCCACAGTTCTGGCCATTGCCGCCGGGGCCTGCCTATGTGGGATGCGCGGCTACCGGGCAATCGCCGATTGGGCAAAGAGCCTCGGCAAAAACGCCCGAAGACGTTTTGGTTGCCGTTATAACCAAGGCAGCTACATTGTACCCAGCGAATACATTATCCGTGATGTTCTGATCCGCGTTGATCCCGTTCACCTGGACCGAGCTCTGCAGAAATGGAACCAAACATATGCAAAGCAGGATGAAAGCTTGGCCATAGACGGTAAAACCATGTGCAATGCCATTGATGATCAAGGGCGCCAAACCCATATCTTGAGCCTCGTCGGCCATGAGAGTAAAAACTGTTACGCCCAAAAAAAGTAGGCAGCCTACCGATAAAAGATACTGAAGACACCAAACGCACCAACGAAATCAAAATCGCTATCCCCCTTCTTGAAACCGCCGAGATAGAAGGGAAGGATGTTACGGCAGATGCCCTATTGACCCAGCGTAAGATCGCGGAGTACCTGGTAGCGGAGCGTCAGGCACATTATCATTTCACTGTCAAAGGAAACCAGCGCACTCTTATGGAAGACGTCTCCTTCTGGTTCCAGGACCGTAAACATCCGGATTTTATTCAGTGTGACCCCCCTGATCATGGACGAATCGAAATTCGAAAGATCTGGACTACTTCAGAACTTAACAACTATCTTGACTTCCCCCACGTCGGACAAGTATTCGCCATTGAACGGGAATTTATAAACAAAAAGACCGGCAAGAGCTCCCGTGAAATCGCTTACGGCATCACCAGTCGAACGGCAGAGGAAGCCAGCCCCGAACGTCTTCTCAATATCAACCGCGGCCATTGGGCAATCGAAAATAGCTGCCATTACATCATCGATTGGAATTACGATGAAGACCGAAGTCGAATCCGTACCGGCCACGGACCAGAAAATATCACTCGCTTACGCCGATTCGCAGTCGGAGTCATCAAATCCAAAAAAGTGTCAAGTGTCGCACAAAAAATGCGTGAACTTACTCGCAATGTGCGCCTCGTGTTCGATTACCTACGAATGTCGGCAAATACTTGCCGCAAAAAGGTCTGACAATGGAGAACAAATTTACCGTGTGTCAAGGGTAATTTTGCATCAAAAAACAGAGATTGTTGATGCTGTTGGGTGGGGTATGTGGATCGGCGACCACTCTTTTGAGAAATTGTTTCACCTTTTGGTCGAGTTACCCGTCATGAAGGCATTTTTGATCGCCATCCGGGCAGACCTCTCCTGCACGCATCTTTTTTACGATGCGTCATGCTTCGATATAATCGTCCCATGAGTATTGAGGATCCCCATAAAAATGATCATCATGTACGGGGATCTGTGAAACGTCATCCGGGATGGATGGCGCAGCCGGCCTGCCTGTATCGGCCACACAGACAGGCGGGTTATGGATTTTCGGCAGCGGCCTGGCGCGTGCGAGCCATAACCCCAGATGTTCGAGAATGGCCCGGATGACCGAAGGGTCCTCGATGCTGCCGATGACCCGCATGGCGCCTTGACATTTCGGACAGACCAGAGGATCGACTTCGTATATCTTCTGAATCAATCGCGCCCAGTTCCGCCGGAAGGTCTTTTGATCTCCCTGCGATTCGAGGATGCAGGGAATAACCTCATCTCTGCCTTCCTTCTGCCGTTTCCCCCGCAGGACGTTGCTGTAGTATCCGTAGGAACGCACCATCTGCTCGCCCCGGTTCGGGATGTGGGTGCACATGGCCGCCAGCCATTCCATCGCGGGGAATATCTTTGTCCTTTTGCCGTCCTTGGCCATGTAGACGACCTTCCCCTCCTGATCCAGGTAGGTCATCCGCTCTTGAGAGAATGACGCATGGATGATGTATCTGGCCAGATGCTCCGTGGCCGTGTCATCTTTTGGCGAGATACGGTTGCCGCAGAAGACGTTGAACCCCGTATGCTTCCATCCGGAGAGCATCCGCACCAGCTCCCCGGTAATCTTACCCTTGGAAAGAAGCATCCTGAGTACCTTGTGCCGGAAGATGGCCTCCAGCTTTTTCAGCTCAAAAGGCGGGGCGACGCGGAACATGTTCCTGCCGCCGTAGAAACAGCCATCCGTCACGAGGATGTGGCAGTGGGGATTGAATCCGAGAAAATCTCCGAAAGTCTGGACGGCGATGACGGCGCCGGGGATCGGATCTTTTTCGGGAACCGCATCCCGGATAAAGACCTTCAGGGATTCCCAGGCACAGCGGCTGAGATCGGCAAGAAGCTTCCGGTCATAGAGGAAGTATCTGCGCAGGATTTTCGGGATGCTGAAGACGAAATGCCGGTAAGGAATCTTCTTGAGGACTGCACATAGCCCTCAATTCCATACATCATTGTTCTCAATCAAGACCGCCGGATCAGAAGGTTATCCGGAAGCCGCCGCCGATATTGTAGTTGGCATAGTTGCTTTGCCCGATCTGACCGCTGAAGCTGACATACAGGGATTTGTCCGGCGGAAGGGTCAGCACCGCCTGTGCCCCTAAGGTCACAAAGTCCCGGTCGGGTGAGGCGACGGCGGTTGTGAAGGATGAACCACCCATGGCCAGTCTGGCCGTCACGACGGCCTGATCGTCACGGTCAAACTCATGACCATACAGTGCCCATACTCGCGGTGTCAGGGTCATTTGATCGGTTTTCCAAACGTAGGCGACACTTCCCCCAGCATGACCCTGAAGAAGTTTTGTGCTTTGTCCGGCCACCGTCAGCTTGAGGGCGTCCGCTCCGGATTCCGTATAGTCTTCGGTTGCCAGCCGGACATACTCCATGGAAAACATCGGCGTCAGAATCCAGTTCTGCACGGGGATGTCGTATCCTGCTCCTCCTGCAAACGTCAAGAGACGTCCCTTCTGATCCGAAGCCGCCGTCCGGTTGATCCCGGGAAACACAATCCGCCGATCCTTGGAGACGTTGTTCCAGCCATAATTCACCTGGCCGTCAAGATAAAATCCGCCATGATAGTAAGTTCCATAAGCCCCGACACTAAAAGTCGTCGCTGTCGCGCTGCTGCCTATGGCATCCAGATCCGATTTTCCCCGGTTGTAGCCTCCCATGATGCCGGCCACAAACGTCGGTGAAAACCGGTAGTCCCCGCCGAACGTGATGCCGTAATTCTGAAAGCTGTTGGTCGAATCCGTTTTCAGCTCCCCGAACGTCCCGTTTCCGCGGATAAAGAATCCCAAATTCCGGCTGATATCCGTCTTGAATACCTCGACGGGGGGGAGACCTTCGCTGTTGAAGGCCAGGACGATGGGTTTCCCGTACCGGTTCAGCGTCTCATCCTGTTCCAGCTTCAGGCTTAGATTTTGGAGATTGATGCCCGTGGCCCCGGCGCGCAGATCGCTCAAACGCCCGGTGATGTTCCCCGTCTGCATGGTTGCTCCGTTGTAGCTCATGACCGCCTGTGTCAGGTCCCCCCGCGGGGCGATTTGATCCAGGGCGGCGGCCAACTGGCTGTCTGTGGCGAGATTGTCAATGGCGGAAAGGACGCTGTTGAGGTCTCCAGAGTGTCCCGCGGCAGTGTTGGCAACACTGTTTAACATCATGCCCACGGACTGCTGATTAGAACTGAAACCGCGTTTTTGGAGGTTGAAAGCATAATCCCGTTCGAGAACGATATCCACCTGATTAAGGGAGTACTTCGGCTTGAAATACAGCGTGCCGGCAGCGTTGATCGCCGTGTCCAGAGAGGAAAAATGTCCGGAGACGCCTTTGGCCGTGACGATGGTGAAGCTGTCTCCCAGATCCGGGCGGTAGCCGTTCAAAAGGATGGTCTTCAAAGCGCCGTTCAAAGAAACATTACCCTCGACTTCCAGCACGTCATTTTCCGTGCTTGAGATTTCAATATCCAGCACGCCGCTGCTTTTCTGGAAATATGTTCCGCCAATCGTCAATTTCCCCACCGAGTTTCCGGGGTTCTGACGACCGTAATTATATACATTGCCCGCAACCCTGCCGGTGCCGGAGAGGATGCCGGCTTCCCCCACCGTCACGTTGCCGGTTCCCGTACCGCTGCCCGTCACCTTGTTGGGATTGTTAACCTCCAGCGTTCCCGCGTTGATCGTCGTGTCGCCCGTATAGGTGTTGTCTTTGGTCAGCGTCAGAACCCCGCCGCCGTTTTTGGTCAAGGCGCCGCTGCCGGAAATGATTCCGGAAAGGGTGGAATTGAAGCCGTTGGTATCGAAGGTGCCGCCGCCCGCCTGGAGGGTGATTGTCCGGCTGGAATTAAAGGACGCCAGATATTTCAGCTCCCCGCCGTTGAAAGTCCAGTTGCCCGCCGGACCGAAGCTGGCGTCTTGATATGCCGCGATGATGCCGCCGTTGAACTGCGTGCCGCCGGTATAGGTTGCCGCGGCGTTGGGCAGCGTCAGGGTTCCGGCGCCGGTCTTGATCAAGGGACGACTGAAGGAGGCGCCGCCACCCGCGGGTGTCCCGTCAGTCAGGAGCTCCGCACCCGGAAAGCTGTCGTTGTCGCCCTTGCCGAACGTCAGGGTGGTGGCCTGGGGAAACAGGGTGGTCAGATCATACATGGCGAAGACACCCCTGCCCAGCGTGGCGACCAGCAGCACATCGTCGAGGTCGCTGTAATGAAGGTACATGACCGGGGCATTGGGCAGAAGCTTGCCCAGGGCTGTCCAGGTCGCACCGTTGTAAGTTGCCGGGTCCACGGTATAGTAAAGGGGGTTCACATCCGTATCCGTAGTCGTGCTGTGCGCCCCTCCGGCCAGCAGGGCATTCACACCATTGAACGATACATATTCCAGAGCCCTCCGATAAATGAAATTGGCAGGAAGCGTGCTGCCGATGTCGTCGAAATCGTAGAGGGTCGCGTCGCTGTTCCTGGTTCCCCGGAGGACTCGGAAAGCGTCGGTAGCATAGAGGTTTTTGCTTCCCGTTTTGCCGTCAAAGACCACCGTCTGGATGTAGTAGGTGCGCTTGCCACCGGCCATCTCAACATTGGTCAGACGGACAGCGGCCGTTGTCTCGGCGTCATCGCTGTACCAGATCTGTCCGTAATACTTGTCCGATTCCATGGATGCTGCCGACCGGTCGCCGACCATCGCGTTGCCCAAACCGGCAGCAATCGCCCCCGGGCGGTCCAAGGCACCGTAAACCACCGTTCCAAAACCTGCATTGTAGATTCCTGTGTCGGCAATCTGCTTCGGCGTGACCAACTGAGACATGGCGATTTCATATTGTTTTGGATCACTCACCTCCACTGTTGGATCATCCTGACCTATGAACAGCCCCAAACCGCCGATGGCAATCCGGGTCTGGTCGGTCCTGTTGAGGGTGAGGGTCGGGTAAAAGGGAACCAGAGATGTGTTTTCGCGGAGGTAGGTCTTGACGCCCCCCTCGTTGATATAGGGGCCAAGGGAGGTCTTGCTGGCAGTGATCGGGTCCCCTTTGGAATCCATACGGAAACGCAGAAATCCTCCCAGATACTGGTAGCTGGCGTAAATGACGGCCGTTCCCGATGAGGCATAGGTTTGAAAATTAACGGCATTGGTTCCTCCGTCTCCGCCGTTGATCGACCCCCAGGTGCCGCCGGCAATGATCTGATAGGCGCTGCCGTTGTCCTGCATGCCGATGACGGCGCGATTGGCCAGGGGGTTCCAGGAAGCGGAGTCCACTTCTGATACGGCGATGTTTCCGTTCATGGATGTCCAGTCGCCTTTTCCCTGGGGATTGCTGCGGGCATAGATCCCGCCGTCGTCTGTCTGGATGAGTTGTCCGGTGGAATCGATGAAGATGCTCCGGCTGTCGGCATGCGGGGAAGAGTTGGATAGTGTGCCTGAATGAGTCAGGGGCTCCCAGGTTGTCTGACCGGTCTTCGGATCATATATACCGCGGAAAATGCGACCGCTGTATTGTTTGGCCCCGATGGAATTGGCGTTCGTTCCGTTCAAATCTCCGGGCTGACGGTCACCGGACACATAAACAATATTGGGATTTGATGGATCGATGTAAAGGGCGGCATTATTGTATTGACCTCCGGGGAAGAGACCCTGCTGATTCAGTTTGTTTACCGGATCATAATCCTGGGTCACCGGCTGCGCCATGCTCGTCCAGGTGGCGCCGCCATCGATGGACCGATAAATCGTGGTGGCGGCTGCTTCTGTGCCGTTGACCACCATGGCCGCGATGACGTTGCCCGTTGTGGACAAAAGGATTCTCTCGGTGGCAGCTCCCGCCGTGGGAATCGTGGACAGGCGTTTCCAAGTAGCGCCGCTGTCGTCGCTCTTGTAAACACCGGCGGAGGCATCGCTGTTCCGAACGGCGGCGTAAACAGAACGATTGGATGTTCCGTTGTAACCCGGGTCGTACTTCAAGTCGTCCACGATTCCCGCCGCCAGGCCGCTGGCGGTCTTCACCATCGCGAAATCCGCGCCGCCGTTCGTGGTTCGGTAGAGTCCTGTTTCTCTGTAGAACCCCCTCTCGTCTTTGCCGGGGTTCTTGATGCCCACCAGGATGTTGTTCCCGTCGGCCAGCATACGGGTGACATCACGGCCCACCAGGACGTTATTTGTATCGGGTGATGTCCAGGTGGTTCCCCCATCGGTGGAAAGCTTGATGGAATTGAGCGGCCCGCCGCTTTCGGAGTAGTTGCTCTGTTTTCCGAAACCAATATAAAGATTTGACGGATTGGAGCGGTCGAAGGTCATGCCGCCGATTGACAGGGACGAGAGGCGATCTGTTAGCGGCGTCCAAGAGGAACCGCCATTGACGCTTTTCCAGACACCCCCATTGGCCGTTCCCACATACAGGACGCCGGCGTGAGCGGGATCTTCCAGAACGATATTCATTGCGCCCACACAGGGATTGCCGTCCTTTGTCATACCCTCTACGTTCGCCCAGTTGTTTAAAACGCTCATCCGGCTGGGTGCCGGTCCCAGGCTGACCCATTGGCCCGTCTGCTGTGCCATAACCCCTGTGCTCGACCAGCCGGACAGCATCAGTACCATTAGGAACACCAATATTTGTCGCACTCTATTCATAGCTTTTGACCCTTTCTTCAATCATATCCGGCCAAAATAGATTTTAAATTGAAGAGGGTGCACACAATCAGGTAGAGTTTCTTTGCCACAAGAAAACAAACACCCGAAAAGGAGGCACCCCTGATGAACAGATTTAACAGCATTTTTCGGCCAAATTCTACATTTTTTTCGCGGCGCGAGTTCTTTGAAACGTTTTACTGATCTTTAACAGTTGCAAAAAAATATATTCAACGATGTTGGGCACATAGGTGTCCTAAAAAAGTTCTTGGCACTACACTTCAGGGTTCTTTGACAATCTACAGCTCTCTGATTGTGGGGGGGACGGCAACGCCGACGGCCTGAAAGACCTTGCCACAGGAACCCATACATTCGGTCCGAACAGCCAGGCTTTTGCCCTGCTGGGTGATCGTCACCTCCTGAAGGGCCTCCAGATCCCGCTTGATGTCAGCCCATTCCAGATGGTGGCCGGCCCTTTCAAGACGACCGTCCAGTTCCTTTCGCAGGATCAGGGCCAAGAAGCTGCAGAAGACATGGCCCCGGATCGTCTCATCCCGCTGATGAAAGATGGGGCGGGTGTCCAGAATCGACTTCATGTCCCGGAAGACCTGCTCCACCTGCCAGAGTTCCTTGTACTTGAGGGCCACCTGCTCGGTCGTCAAAGGGGTGTTAGTTTTGAGGACCCACTTCCCGTCGTACCGCGCCTCCTCCTCGATCTTCGCCTGATCGACGGAAACGGTGTCCTTTTCCAGCTTCAGGTACTTCCGGTAGCCCTTGTTCCCGACCAGGGATTTCGGGTTGCTCTCGAGCTTCTCCCGGAGGGAATCGATGATCGCCTGCCGGTCCGCGGCATCCTTGAGGGCCTGCTTCTCATTGAGGCAAACGACATAACGGTTCCCGCCCACCAGGACCTCTTTGACCTTCAAGGGAGAAGGGTCTTTGTGGTTTCGACCCCCCGGGTGAACCTCCCGGTAACGGCCCGCCCGGGAAAGGACTTCCACCTGAACCTCTTTGCTCCTTCTCATTCGGGCGCCCAGGATGTAAGAGATCTTCTCCTCTTCCAGGTAAGCCATCGTCTCCTTGCTGATCATGCCCCGGTCGGAGACAACACACACGTCGCCGATGTCGAAGCGGCTCTTGAGCCTCTTGATCACGGGTATGAGGGTTTTCACATCCGCCGTGCTCCCCGGCCACATCTCACAGCAGACCGGCCGGCCGTGATGGTCCAGAATGACCCCCACCACCATCTGCAGGAGGTCGGGACGATGATCCTTGCTGTGGCCAAACTCGCCGATGGTCTCTCCTCCCTCACCCTCGAAGTAGATGGAGGTGGTGTCGAAAAAGACGCAATCCAAACCGCTGAACAAGTCCCGGCGGAACTGGAACAGCTCCTCTTCGATCACATCCTTTGTGCAGCGGGGACTAAACGGCGTACGATCCCTCTGATCCTCCGTCTCCTCTCCCAGGAAAGCCATGGCACGGTACAGATGATGGAGTGATATGGCCTCCACACCGTCTATGCGATGATCCCGGCGCCACTTGTCGCAGGAGCGATCGGAACCGGAAACAAAGAGGCGATGCAGCACCGTCAGGAAGACGGCCCGCTCCACGTCAAACCCAAACTTCCGATCCTTCAGCAGATCGCGGATAATCTTACCGATTCCCATCTCCTGCCAGAGGCGCTCAAAAATTATGGCGGGGCCGATCTTCCTGGCTGTGGCCCGGACATCGGGATTATCCCGGGCGGAGAGGATCATCACTATCTTCTCGGAAAACCGGGAGAGGGAACGGATGATGGTTTCGATGCCGCCCTTTGCTTGAAGCTCGTCTATTCGGCCGATGGTGGCAACGACCCTTTGAGAGATCTTCTTCCCCTCGCGGCGGTTTTCGACGAGTTGCAGGTATTCATTGCGGCCCGACTTCTTGACACGTGCGAACATTGGCGCCTCCTAAAGGACACCATGTAAATACACTTCTTGATCGCCTTATATGTCAAGAGCTAGATGAATATGCTATGGCACTACACTTTTAGATTTTCAAAAACCACAACCAATGTTTACAATGAGTTACAGAAAATTACTCGGCAATCTACAAGGTAAGTGCAAAAATGAGTCTAACCGGCTCATGGAAAAGGTCAAGGCCGGCCTCATCCGGGAACCGGAGATCGAACAGGCATGAACAGATGGGGGGTCATTTTTCGATGACCAAAAGGGGTCAAAATTGAATGTCGCTTGACGGAAGGATCCACAAGAAGAGTGTCTGCGCGCTTCTGGCCCACCGGACGATGGGGAGATACCTCCGGCGGCTCAAGGACGGCAGCATCAAGATCGACCCAAGCGGATTCAGGGCATCCCATGCACCCCCGAAATCCATAGGCACACGACCGAAAGACAGGCATGACGTAAGTGCATGCAATAACTCAGCAATCACCGAATCGTTTACCTGGCGCCGTCGAACCCGGGACATCAAAAGAGGCCGGTTTTCAACAAATTGTTTGCATTATCTTCAGTTGTTACGGTATGGTAGGACATTAGGGAGGGATTCAGGTCAAATAATTTTTGCGATTTAGCCAAATAGATTGTATGTGTTGTAACAATCAAGACGACAGTGGCATTGTTTCCGGGATGAAAAAGCGGGGACAGTCGATTTACCTTGCCTCGAGGTGAAGACATGACCGATCGGAATCACCACAGCAAAGAAATAGTCATCCATCTCCCGGAAGACCTTGCCGGTGACCTGGAACGGGCTGCCGAGGAAGGAGGCCGCACGAGATCCGAATTAGTCCAAGCCGCCCTGACTCAGTATCTGCACCCTCCCCGACCGATAGCCGGGGAAGAGGTAAACGCCATTTACCTTTCCGCGCCGGTAAACGCCATGCTCAAGGGTTTTTACGAAGAGAACACCACGCTGGGAGAGGTCAAGAAACACGGTGATTTCGGTCTCGGCACCTTCAACAACCTCGACGGCGAGATGGTGATGCTCGACGGTATAATCTACCGGCTCCGCGCCGACGGCAGGACTTACTCCGTGGCGGACGAGGTGCAGACTCCCTTCGCCTGTGTGACCTTCTGGCGGCCCACCGTTACCGAGGAGTTCGAAGGCGAGCTGGACTATGTGGCCTTCAATGCCCTCCTGGGACGGCTTCTTCCTTCGGACAACATGTTTTACGCCCTCCGGGTGGAGGGGTTTTTCAAGGAGGTGCAGGTGTGGTCCGTCTCCCGTCAGGAGAACTATCAGCCCCTCAACTAGGACGATCACAACCGGCCCGCCCTGACCTATGAGAACATCGACGGCGTCCTGGCCGGCTTCTATACGCCCAAGTTCATCCGGTCCCTCAACTTCCCCGGGTTTCACCTCCATTTCCTCACGGCGGACCGGCAGTACGGAGGGCATCTCCACGCCTGCCGGACGGCAAGAATCGAGATCGGCATCCAGTTCATCCAGCAGCTGCAGCTGGATCTACCCATGACCATCGATTATCTCACCGCCCACCTGCCCCGGTGAAAAAATCATCACGCCCCGTCGAGCCCGGAACGCTCCGTCTTCCGGTACCAGGCCGCCGGATCCTTAAGGTATTCCTCCGTATCCTTGAGAGATAAGTAGTGCTCGTGCTCGATTTTCGCCGTAATGGAGCCAGTGGAAAGGGTTGAAAAAGGGTCTTCGGACCCCCCTTTCAATCAGGAGATTTGACCTCCTTTCTTAGGTTGTTTTTCTGATCTTTGACAACTTGATCTTGTAGGCGCCGTGGAGCAGGCGGTCGATGGTGGCCGCCCACAGGATACGATTGGGGAAGGCGTCGGGCCATTTTGCGATGTCCAGGTTGGAGGTGACGATGGTGTTCTTGCGTTCATAGCGTTCGGAGATCACCTTGTGGAAGTCCCGGAACGTGTCAATGAGAATGAGACACCTCCGGCGATAATTTAGTGTAGCTATGGAAACTATATCATCTTTAGGATTTTGAGTGTAAAAGACAGGTCCTCACGCGTCAAGAAGATTTTGCCCGATGACCAGCCAAATCAGGAATGTCCTATCCAGTATAGGCTGATGAGTTACCACAGCCTTGTCGGCCTGCGGCCGGGGCATGACGGGCACGGTGCTGATGCTTTTTTCGGGCTGCCGGTCAGCCACCGGTCGCTGGAGGACAAATAGATCAGAACATGGCCCTTGCGGTCATGGAAGCGCACGACCGGCAGCGACTTGAAAAGAAGCTGCGCTGTTCGTCAAAGCTGTTGACCGTTTTCAAGTTCTTCGAGAAATTTGAGCGGTCCGATTCGGCGCCCGGCGATGCTCGTATCGCCGGCTTCTTCCGCCACCCTCAATGCCCCCTTGACGCCGCCGGTTTGGCCTTGGGCGATCGGGCAGGCCGCTTGCTGCACTTTTGGATCATCAAAGCCGTCCATTGACCCGTGGGTGCCGGCGCGGGAAAACGATCTTTTTGGACCGGTTTCCCCCCGCAGGGGGGCGTTTTTGGCAAAACGGTCCGTTTTGCCCCGTTTTGCCTCTCGGGGGGAAAAAAACGGGCCTTTTTGGCCCAAAAAATTTCCCGCCTCCCAAAACGGGCCGAAAGCGGTCGTTTTTGAGGGAAATTTCGACCGAATTTGTTAGTATAATATGGGCGCTATATTAGAACAAAAACGGCCGACCGCGGGGGTATGTCGGCGCGCCGACGTAGGTAGACTACCTGTAATCATTGAGGAATCGGCGATCGACAAAAAATTTTCCCCCCCGAATTTTTCTTCCCTCACCAAAAGCACCGCCGGGGAGAAGCCCCTAAAAGCCTAACACACCAGGGTGTCCCCCCATACCCGAGGGGGGTCCG